>Ga0116144_10001525_pt1 | contig 27418 bp, 15 predicted proteins | sample AD_UKC035_MetaG_FD_89746 | JGI IMG/M metagenome (GOLD analysis project Ga0116144, IMG submission 89746) | Active sludge microbial communities of municipal wastewater-treating anaerobic digesters from USA - AD_UKC035_MetaG | ecosystem: Engineered > Bioreactor > Anaerobic > Digestate | place: USA...
ATAGTTAAATACATATACTCCACAATACTGCGATGAATATCCGTATGCGCCTGTCGGCGTCTGATCTGATAAGTGCTCCCTTTTGCTTTGCTGGCCGCAAAATCATTTTCAATCTTATTCAGAAAAGTTTCTACGTCGGCAATCCTATTACCGGCAATCTCTGCTTGTTCGTCATTGAAAAGAATGTCTGACGAATCAATATACTTAGACTTTTTCGGATGGTTCTTGAGCAGAGGAAGGATCTTATGAGCCGTGTAAATAAATTTCTTATTCTCATTAACAATATTCTTTAAACTGTTAATGTCTGCATGCGTCATCTGAGCTACCCTGGACTGAAAATTATCCCTCAAGTCAGTCTCAAGGTGAGCCATTAAAGATTCCACCTCGCCAAATAAACCATTCCACACTGGGGACTGTTCCTCCGTGTTAAGCAAAGCATCCTGAAATTCAGATAATGGACCCGTCTTATTTACTTCTCTGTATAATGACGGCATCTCTGTTAGCGGATCCTGCTCTTCTGCTCCTTTATCATCATCCTGCAGATAATCATCCTGAAAAGGAAGAATATATTTCTTCCGGAATTCATCAAAAACTTTTCGAGTAGAGCGTTCTATCTCTTCTTTTTGCTGTAAAGTCAGATAAGAAGCATCTCTTCCCTGTGCGATAATATCCACCTGGTCCATGAGTTTAGAGATAACAGGACTGGTCTTATCCACAAAAGACCGCCTGTTTTCCGTTTTAGTCAGATCGATATTCTCATCTACCAGTTGCCCCAATTCCCCAAGCAAAGCATCCACACTCCCTTTAACTGAAGCGTAAGCAGCATCTCTTTTATTTACAATGTCCTGGTAACTTGCCAAGATTCTACCTTGAACCTTACTATAATCATTGAACGGATTATCTTCTGCAATATAGATCATCTTGATCCGGTTATACAGATCGCTGCGCTTATCGTCTTCATTAGGTGTTCTGCCATATTGTTCCTGGAATTTGGCGTCAATCATCTCTTCAGCCTTGATCGCTCCTACATGCATGTACCGGACCAGGTTCTTATAATAATCACTATATTCACCATTCTCTTTTGGAGATATAATACCCTGTAAAAACCCTCTCTCATTTTCTATCTGACTATTTAATGACTTTAATTGAGTTTCTTGTTCCGGAGTACGTGTTTCTAAAGAGGAAAGCTCCTGGGTTTTTATTTGCATGTCGGCGATGTCAGTCACCTTTTTCATCATATCTTCCAGGATATTTATATTGCCCTCAATAGCTTCAGCGATCACAAAAGAATTCAGACCGATGTCATTAGCAATCTGCCCAACCAGGTCTATTCGATTGATCAGGTCATTATAGAAAGCATCATTCAAAGAGGTCACCTTTCCTTTAGAGCTCTCCGTAATGATCTGATTGTATTGATCAATATGGTCATATCCAAGTTTAATCCCTTTTGCTCGTTGTTCCTCTACGATCGCTTTCAATTCAGGAAGCTTTCTTTCAGCAGCATATTTAGCAATAGCATTATTCATAGTCTTCTTCCTAAGAAAGCCGGCACCACCCACAAACCCAACAATACCTCCCATCAAAGCTGCTTCCAGTGTACCATCAAACAACCGAACCAACGGAGTCTCAAAATCACCATATAAACCATCTCCTGGTGTTCTTTCCGGATCATTAAGATGGATATAATCGTGAGCCATCTGGGAAAAATTCTGTAAAGGCTGAGCCAATATTTCTTCCACAGCTTCTCCTGTAGATACAAGCATTGTGCGCCCCAACCTGGTTTTAATGGAAGACTCGGCTAGATCATCAAAAGCGCCAATCATTTGCCGCATAAAAGCAGAACGTCCTTTTTCAGGGACCTGTTTAACAGACTCGATGCCAAACTTTCTTAATGTCTTATCAAAAGCTTGTTTCATCCACTGTTTAGCTTCAGCTCGCATAATAGTCTGATCAGCCCCACCCAATAAGAAGTTAGCCCCCAATCGTTCCGTTCCATATTCAATCATCCCTGCCAAAGGAACCATCCATAACCGATCATGGAAATCAATATTTAATTCCTCAGCCATATCATCAGCAGCTACACTGGCTGTTGCAGAAATACTCGTTAAGGCAATCTCCCTGGAAACATTCGTGCTGAGACCAGCCATTTTACTTAATCTGAAAACACCCATCTGGGACATTAGGATGCCTGTAGCCGATCCAAGCTGATAAGCAAACCCTTCTTTTAAAGAAGACTGTATCTCATCTGAGACGGGAATATGCCAAGTGTTTAAAAGATCGGTATAGTACTTTCCAACCGATCCCTTTTGCTTACTTCCCAAAGCTTTTGGATATGTATAATCATACTGGGAAATGGCCCATGGAATAACCTGTGCGATCCCAACCCCAACATTACTTAATCCAGATAGAAATTGACCAATCGTTTTTTCCTGGATTTCATTATTACCCCAGAGATTAATAACGCTTGATGTGGTAATCTGTTCCGTATCAAAAGGATCAATGGCGTAAATATGAGGTTCCCCCATCATATCCGGCTTCCAGATGAACCGCTTTGAAAAATAGTTTTTTCCTATAACTGAACCAAAACCCCATCCGTCAAATTCTTTTCTCTCGCCAGTTGCCTCATCAATATACCCATTCTTAAACGCATCCCGGATAGCAAGTTCTCTTCCCGATAAATGCTGTTGACCTATAATATCCGTACCAAAAGGCATGGTCTTAAACCCAAGTGAAGTTCCTCTTCCCAAATCAACCGTACCGTAAAGCTGTCCACCTTTTTCAGGTTGATATTCTATGCCACTCATCACATAGTCATTGAACTCATTTCTCTTGAACCGGTCATAACTATCCTGAGCTCTACTATAATATTCGTCAAATTTATCAGAAGAGATCTGTGGATAGAGTTTAGAATATTTCTCCCAAGCAGCATCCCGATCCAATATGGTTAATTCTCCACCATATTTGTTTATTTGTTGTTTGATTTTCTCGGTTGAAAACCCATTCAAATAGAGGCCAACATAATCAAATGTGTTGACCGGTGGTTTTTTGTTATCTTCAGGCATATTCTGCTTTTTTAAGGATTAACTCTGGAATCTCCCATACCCCTTGATGTCTGCTGTTCGATTTCATTTAACTGTTGAGCTTGTCTGGTCATTACTGCTACTGCTTCATTATCCAGGAATGGAAGATTGTCTATGAATGGAAGGAAACGCTGTGGAACATAAACATAAACAGCCACACCAGTTTCATATCCTTTTAAATGATTTGTCAAGCCAGCATTTCCTTTGACTGCATATTCAAGACTTTCGCCCCCTTTGATCTTATTTTCTTTTTCCCAGAGCTTGCCAACCTGTCCTTGCGTTGTGCTATTATAGTTTGGATTTTTATCAAAAATAAATTGAGCCTGTAAGAATGAATCCGCTTGAGAATCCCCACCAGTATCACCAGTATGAGAATCTAACAGAAGCTTGACTTTAATTGCCGGCTCCACATATTTCTTTTTAGATATATCGGCTGGAATATTATTTACCTCATCTTGTGTTATAGCCGCTTCAATATCAGATATCTGTGAACCGTCCAGGATCCCATCAGCATTCGGAACAAAATTAGGATTACTGATTCCCGGATTTAGGAACTCACTTATCTGACCACTTATTCCAAGAATAACCGGAGGATTCTGTCCCTGTAGCTTATCACCATCCATGCCAAAGATCTTGTTTGCATCAAGAATCTGTCCATATTCATTATAAACATAAGGAACGGAAGATGGATTTAAAGTTACTACATTCCCTTCTGCATTATTCCTGGCTATTTCATTATTTGTATCCCTAAGAAGAGCCGGATTGATATCAGGATGTGTATTAAGATTTAATTTGCCCGTTAAATAACCAGAAGTCCCCGTAACGGTACTTCCGGTACTTGAGTTACCGGATTTATAATAAACCATTTTTGTAGTTGCAGATGGCTGAGTCAACTGAGTCCATTTACTAACAATACCCTCGAATCCTATTTTTTGGTTTTTATACTTATCATCATATTGTCCTAATCCGGTGATGATCTGTTGCCACGATTCATACCCTGGTTGCACCTTGAGTTTGGTGTTAACTGATAAAGCTTTTAAGTTATCATCAAACATTCCCTTTGCATTCTCTTCAATAACCGCCAACTCGTCTTCGGTAAGCTGTTTATTGTTTTCGGCAGCTTGCATAATGGCTTCCGCTTTTTGATTCAACACATATCCGTGTTGTAACTTATTATAAACCCTGCGATCATCAGGGGTCATACTAGCCATCCAGAGAGCATAAGCACTGTTAAGCGCTGTTTCATTGTTTGGATCAAGGGAAACGGTGATATCTTTCCCATTCTTATCTTTTGATCGAATATAATGTCCTTTACCAAAAGATACGATGAAGGCTCCCTTGTCCCCAATAGATTCGAATCCTGTTATTCCGGAACTGATCATTTGCCCTTCAATCATTCCAGTCACATCCTTCATCCCATTACGTAAAGATTCCTGAAATTCCTCATATTTTGGAACAGTTAGCTGCGGCATGGTCCCTGCTACACCATACGATGCCAGATCAGCCGGGGCTGTATGCATAAAAGCCAAATATTCCTGATAGGTTGCAGGCAATATTCCGGTTTGAGTATTGTCCCCCAGTAGCTCAGCCCTGGTAAGAAAATCTTTTCCTTCGTTGATATCGATAGGTTCGTTTGGATCAACCTTTGGATACTCTTCTTTGATAAACTTCTGGTAATATTTTTCATTATCCTGAAGATACTGAGAACGCATACGAAGATGATCCTTTGCTGCATAGTATTCAGAAAGAAAAGAATTAAGCTTTTGCGCACCTGGTCCACGAGTGATGTAATCAACCGGAGACATTTCTTTCTGTCTGATCGCTTCTTGAGCTATCTCCTGTTGTTTCATATCAAACATAGCTTCCAGGTTTCGCTCATCTTGTAACTGATCGATGCCTTGCCGATAAAGAAACCTTCTTTTGTCCTGAGAAACCTTACCATCACCAGACCCTTTCCCGGAACCAGCTGTTCCAGGATTTTTTAGCAACAAGGCTAACGGATCAGGTGTTGGTAATGGATTGGACTGGAACTCCGGTGAATATCGTAAGAATGACATTAAAACTTGGTTTTAGGTATCGGAACAATGTCTAATAACTCCTCTGCCCCTGGTCCAGTAACACCGGAAAGGACAAACCCTAAATGGGTCAAAACAAACTTCTCTCCACGGTGTAATATGTTTGACCACCGATTCTGCTGTTGACCGTCAATGTATATTACATCATCAGCTTTATACTGATCCGTCCCACTGCTTACCACAATAGCCCGGTGAGGATGGAAATCGGTCAAGACTTTCCATTCCGAAACTTCTTTTGGATCCTCTGTAATGATGGCTCCTTCCGGAATAGGTTTATGAATAAAGTCCATTACATAAACGATAAGCATGCCTGCTGGAGCCCTTAACTCCTGTTGTGCCTGTACTAACTTTTCTCTGTTCATCTTTTTACAATTTTGTGTTGTTGTTTAAATCTTTTATTGTAAAATTATCTGATCCACATCCTGGACATCTTATTTTACATATCGGCCTGGTAGAAGAAAAACTCTCCATGCATCGATAACAATAATAAGTCACCGGACGGGGATAATTATTCTGGTTCTTCATCCTTCGCATAATAATAAGGCGATGTGGTTAAATCCCTATTCATATTCATAATCCCAAGCAGTTGCGCATATCCTGCATTACCATAGACTTCTCTCATCACATCCGAATAGAGTTTGTTCTGAGCATATTCACCAAACAATCCCGTCGTCCTGCTAGCCGCCTTGTTGATCACATCCCGGCTACGAGCATATGCCTCAGCCCTCATCTTCTCATCCTCCAAGGAGAAAAGTATATTCTTTTGAGCAATGTCCGCATTAGCCGTATCTACCGCTAACTTATTCCGAGCGTTAAGTTCAGCAGCCTGTAAGGTTCTTTGGGTATTTGTCTTGCCAACCGTTTCCAGGATATTTTGTAATGCAGCAGGATACTCCACATTAAGCATGGCCAATTCAGGTGATAACATTCCAGATTCCCTGGCTGTTCTTAATCTGGAAGCCATATTCATCCCTAAAGCATTGATATAAGGTTGAGGATTCTCCAAAATAGCACGTACAGGAGCATATCCTACCGGTGCCACCTTTGGAGGACCAGGCTTCTTATTATTCTTCATGATGTCCAGAGCTGCCCCTAGCCCCTGACGGGTAGCATTTATCCCTTCAGCTATAGCTGCACGTAGAAGATTCTTATTGTATTGGTCAAAGAGATCTTTTTCCGTCTTCTTTCCCTCTTTACTATCATCCGGACCAAGGCTCAAAGGATTGGGGGTTTTGGGAGGCATATCCGTTTCCCATCCTGTCGTTTTGCTTTTATATGTTTCAGAAGGTTTAAGATCTCCGGTCCCTGGCTCATAGACCATTGATGGCAATTTATCAGGGACCTTTGTTTTTTGAACAGGTTTCTTGCCAACAATCTCTACTTCTTTTAAATCGACGGATTGTATTGGCCAATAAGTCCCTGTCATTGGATCATATTCTCCCTTATCCGGCTTCCTGGACAATGTTTTCCCACCATAACGCTCAGGTCTGTCTAATATCTGAGGTTTACGAGTAGCCACTTTCTTCAAAACATCATTTCCAGCAAAAGGGTTAGCTATACTCGACGGCCTTTTATTTTGCATAGCATCCCATAAACTAGCCCAATAAGTTCCATCCGGGGCAACGTAAATATCATCAATAAAATCTTCCTGACGATAAAGGTCTAACATCTCCTGTGTTACACCAGCAGGTAATTTCCCTCCAGGCGGGTCATCCGGTGAGATCTTCATTCCGTTTTCGGCGCGGCCCTGATATTTTGGAAGGCTTTTCATGATAGAAGCCAAAGACTCTCCATTTTTTAACCTTTGTTGCTGTTCCTTGTTAAGGACGACTTTGCTTCCATCCGACAAAGAAAATAATACTTCCCCTCCCTCGGTTTCAACCGGAAGGCCATTCAACATCATGTCTACTCCTCCACGATTATGGGAAGGACCATAAATCATCTGAGCGCCTAAGATATTTTTCATCTTTTTGAATTATTTATGTTTCCATTTGGCGGCATTCGTTGCGAAAGTAGCCTTTTTTCTTATTGCTGGGCTTTGAGAGTTCTTTCCGGCCGATTTACATTCCGAAGTCACCCCACCAAATCCCTGTTTCTTACACCAGGCTGTAAACGATCCTCTCTTAGATGGCTTGATGATAATACCCTCTTTCCCCAAATACTGCCCCTGTGATCCTGCCCATTGGTTATACATCTGTGCCCGTTCACGATCAGGATTACTATCCATCCAACTGAATCCTTCCATGGCTCCGGCCGTATCACCGGCGAACCCACTCAATAATCCACCAATGGTTTTTACAACCTTCCCAGCAGTTGTATATTCCTTTCGTTGTGCCATGGTCTTCTTGGATGCTGCACCAGCATACTGACCACTTACGGTGCCAATAGTTCCAGAAGGTGCTCCATAAGTATAGGGCATAGTAAACACCTCAGGAACCATATAGGTCCCAAACTGCTCAGCTCCCATCTGTGCTTGTGCCCCTCCCAGGGAAAACCATCCAAGTATAGGAAGTATATCAGCCGCTCCACTGGTTTGTGTTTGTTGTTGCTCGGGTTGTTGTTGATAATTTCCGTAATTATTCAACATGTACATTTGTGTGTTTGATGAGCCAGCCATATCTTTAAGCGTTAGAGATATTAAACATCGTCGTAATATTTTCTATGATCGTCCTGCGAAGTGTGTCATTCGGTGCAAAAGTAATGGTGATCTTGACATATTTGCCACGAACATCACTCTGCATTTCATAATTTGCCGGATTGTTTCCATAGAATTCCTGTTTTATGATCGGGATCTCCCATTTGTTCTCATTATATAAAGCATGTTCCCAGAAGTGATTATTTGTATCATTCTCCAAAGTCTTGAACTCATAGATAGAAACCTGTCCTTCTGTTTCATACTGTATACTGATCAGATCGGTTTTATTCATCACGATCTGCAGCGCCTCGAAAACTTTTTCAAATTTAAACAAACTTCCGTCTGGTGTCAAGCCATTTACAATAAAAGTCAATTTACACGGATAGATAGTCTCATAAAACTTATTTGGATACGCCTCATGATCATGTGCATAAACCTGCCTGGTAGCCGTTATTGCTCCGGTATCCGTATTAACGTCATAGCGCGTCGACATGAAGCGATCATCCCAGGTGAAGTAAACCATCGACTGAAAAGGGAACGTTCCTATAAAAGCCTGTAATACCTCAGAATAAACCAATGTTTCTGCCGTGGCCTTAAGAGAAGATCCGACCTTCTGATTTTTCCAGAGAAAGGTGAAATAGATCTCTTTATGAAGTTTATTAAATCCTGCAGATATCCCATTGCCTATCATCATCTCAGTAGGGGTTATGCCTCGCTCATCTTCTATGATCTCTTCCTCGTCGGTAAACTCTCCACGATAGATATAATCTTTTCTTTTTTCTTCCATCCAGGAAACAATTCCATGCTTTTGTCCGATATCTTCAGCGATGAGGAACATATTGCCATCATTACCTATTGTTGGGACAACTCTCCAAATGATTCCCCGTTTCATATCTATGCCATACAATGAGAAATCCGATTTGACAAGACTATGCTTATGAACAGATCCAAAGCTGGCAATCTTGATATAGTTATCGGATAAGAAATTAAAAGACGATCCCAGAATAATCCTGAGCTGTTCATCCGTCTTCATTACTCGATCATCGTAGAAGTGACGAATGATGGCATATTCCATAATGGATACCAGATAGTTCCCTATGCTTCGTGTAGCAATGATCTGTCCATTCTCCGGACAATAGTCTTTGTAATAAGAAGGCTTGATATGCCTCCACCCATCCATATAAGCACCAGGAATATGCTTCTCTGAGAAATAATCCCTGTTAGGCTTGCGATACTCCACACTGGTAATAAGCGCAGGATCGTATCCGGGAATTCGTTTCTCTATGAGAGGCTGATGATATCCGCTATTAATCTGGAAAGCTTCATTCTCTGCCCTGTCTCTCAAAACGGTCCAATGCACCCAATCCCCAAACTCAACCACGGATTTAGGAAAGAAGGTCATCTTGATCTTTTGGTTATTGTTATCAAAAGCGTAGACATCATTACGAGCAGCCGTGTTAAATTTATTCTCAGTGATAATCCCTATCAATGATCCATACTGCCAACATAACTGTTCAGCGTTTCTATGGTCAACAAACTCGATCCCGTCGCCAACATAGTCAATCTCCTGGTCATCCTGCCCATTATTGGTTTTATGGTTTACGTTAGCCCCCTCGTATCCAAAGAATCGACCATGCCGGAACCAGGTCTTATGATAATAACAATCTCCCTGGAAACACATGGGCGGCCTTGAAAAATTCCAGGCTTGTTGTAATGTTATAAACTGGCTGATGTATCTATACAACGTGCTAGCCACATTAAAAGCGCGAACAGTATTTTCAGCAAAATCATCATCATTTTTGTTCTTATAAATATTCACAATGCCGTAGATGTAAGGCTCAAGCTTGTTCACATTATTACCCTCTACCAGATAGGTTTCATCACACTGTATGCCTATATAACGGTTCACAACATAAGAACGAGTAGTAACCTTCCAGTTTGCATTTTCCTCAAGCTCATTGATATCGTTCGGCTTTACCCAGGATTTCATATTCATTGGACCCTTCCAGGTAAATCGATCTATTAGTGCTGCTTTAACAGGAACGTACTCAGGAGTAGGATATGTATAGGAAGGATTTTCCCCAACCCCGATATTAACTTTATGTTCCATTCCCCCTATAAATGGACGTATTCTACCATGCATACCTCCTGTCGGTCCGTTAAAGTGAAAAAATGTTCGAGTGTATCGGGGATGAAGCTCCCCATCTCCCAATTCAACAAGATCGCTCCCCAATGCTATACATGGTTCTATATAAAGGTCCTCAGGGATATTTATATTGTTATCAAAGAACATATCTGCACAGAATAATCCAAACTTATTTGCCCTGCGTTTGGAATCACAATATGTATATTTGCTCCATGAATTCCAGGTTGTAGGAGATATTTGATCCCATATAACCTTTTCTTCTGCGCTTGGTTTATAAGCTTTCTCTATGGCGCCACAATACATAGGGGCCTCCATCTCATTATTCGTTGGATTGGAATATGACATTAGGGGGATAGCCCCATATATCAAAGGAATAGAATAAGCGCTCCCCTCATCGTATTCTTCCCCGATATTATTAATTCCTTTTGTTGAAAGAATCACACCACCATCCTTCTTATTTACTATACCATCATACGTAGGTAATAATAAACCCTGCCCGATAAGATTATCTATTCTATCCCCACGCAATAACCGAAATCCGATCACATGATCAAAAGCCTGGCCCTCTCCTGAATTTGCTTCAAAGAATGCTTTAGCTGCTGCATCAAAAACAAACTTGATGCCTATGGTCTTCATCCGATCGTTATTTACATTCCATGATCCAAACTTATAAAGACCCTTTAGATTATATTCTCCCGTCACAGGATCAATAATGTTTCCTTTCACAGGAAAAGCATCTGTAACAGTGTTATCATCAAAAACATACTGCAAACTGAATGGATATATCTGCCCCCTGAAGTATCCGGAATTCTCACTGGCCATCTTATAGTCACTCATACCATAAAGACCGGCATATCCATCGTTTAAGGCGTAATGGCTTTCTCCGATCGACCCACCAAAACAGTTCTTTATTGAACGTGTTTGTAAAAGACTTACCATTTGAGCAAATTCCGCAAACTTAGCTCTGTCATACTGCTGATTCCTCATCCTCCAGTTAGCCCCTACCAGACGGTCAGCGATCTGATCAATGGATTGAGAGATATCATAAGGCATACGTTCTGCGTCCAACTCTACCCTGTCAATATTAAGATAAGTCTCCATTCCGGTCAATAAAACATCCGCCGAGCTACCATCAATGAGATACCTTTGATCGATCAACCCATAGTAAGCATATCCGGCTCCGTTCTCCTGCGCATTGGAATACCTTAGAATAGCTAATTCGAAATATTTGAAAGTAGGATTAAGATTACTTATCTCTAAAGCAATTCTTTTGCTGGTCGTATATTCCGTCAACGTTCCCCAATCTTTTTCTTGTAATCCCTGTATTCCGGTAGGGGTTGAGTTCTCATAGACAACGATAGGATTAGATTGGATTAAAAAATTTGTCCTGGCAAAATCCTGGGTACAGTAACGGATATAAACAAAATAAGTTCCAGGCCTCAACATTCCTCCTCCTTCTACCGTAGCCAAAGAAATAATAGGCATATTATAGGAAGCTGGAATAAGATTCATAGCTCCTTTGAAATAGTCTGCATTGTAAACCCTGTTAGTATACTCTCCTGTTCTCTTAAATCCTGAATTAATTACCCTGTTCGGATTGGTCCCATCACAAATATATAGGTCTACACTATCGTCGTAAGACGATTTAATCATCAAGTCTATGGATTTATCCAAAGGAAAATCAAAAGAAGGAGTTGCAAAACGCCCATTGGTATAATTATGAAGATACTTATACGTTTTTTCAAATTCCGTATTAGTAACACTCCATTCTTTGGGAGAAGGATAAACACCTATCTCTCCAATATTTCCACCAAAGGAAGCAGGCTTCACAGATAAGATATACAATATTCCTTCATATTCCTTAGCTGCAAGAACATAATATCCTTCGGAAACGGAAAATTCATATTCATTTCCTTCGACTGCGCTAACGACCAATCCCTGACCAGCACGGTTGATGATCCTAACCCCTAATGTAGGGAAGTCCCAGGATTGATTATCCCTTTTGGAATAAGCAATATCACTGACTATTCCTTTGTGAAATACGTTTACCTGTTCCATTATTGAATTTATAGAGTGAGGCTCCTCCAATCACAGGAAGAGTAATTATAGGCGCCGTATTCATAATATCTAAGAACTTCTTTTTGTCTTTTATAGCCGAAGCTATATCCGCTCCTGGTGAACCATACTTTCCAAGCTGAGCATTAAGTTCATCCATAGTAATAACATCTCCTGGTTTTTTATTAAGCCTAGATCTCATCTCTCCCATGCGAGAATATACCTCTGTTGGACGAATGTAATAATCATTAGGAATATCATTGGAAGAAGAAATATTTATACCCATCATATCTGCTTCTTCTTTTGTCATCATGGAAGACTGTATATCATCATACAGTTCGGGCAATAACGAGTTATTCCGGGATGTGTTGACTATTTTTGACTGATGATATTTTTCATGAATCCCTGTCTGAAAAGGATCATTGAAATCAAATAAAGCATCTTTGATATAACTCCTATTCGAAGCTGTATTTGTTCCGGCAGCTCCAGGAGAAACATTCTGGACCATCAATGATGGATAATCGATATTTTTGATCATCTCATCGTATCTATTTCCAGCATTATAAATTCCAAATCTCCTTTTTGTTTCCGGATCCTTAAACCAATCATCTATATAATTATCTACTCCTTTCGTTATCCTATTTTGATAACGTAAGAGATCTCCTTCTTCATAAACCAACTTATCAAAAGCCTGCGTTCCTATCAAATCAGATAACATGGCATTTTTGTTGAGAACCGGTTCATCTTTTACAATATTTATAGCTTCATCAAAATAAGAATGATCAGCATATGGATACTGCTTTATGTGTTCCAACTTCATAGCCTCAAGCTCTTTCGGAGTTTTTTCAAGAAAATCCGGTATCTTTGATTTGACATTATCAATATCAAACTTTGATTTCTCAAGATACACCCCAATTTTACGATAACGCGAATCCCCTTTTCCAAACTTATTCAAAAAATCCAATTCATCCAGGTCCAAGACACGATCATTACTCCAATAAGCTTGCCTTAACTCATGAAGATTATGAATTTTCTTTTTAGGGATATAGGTAAAACCATCCAACGCTTTGTTAAAGTTTTCGATTTGCCTGGCCATTCTCGATTTAGGGATAGAAATAGAGGCAACATCAAAAGGTAAGGACATTATTCCCACTGCGTTTAACATAGCCGCATCCGTCAGTCCTTTTGTTTGAGGATCATAGACCTGTATCTCTCCTTTGTTCAGAAGTTTTCCATTCTCATCTCTTACGCCAAAAAGTTGTTGCACCGGATCAGTCCATCTTTCATTGCTCAAGACATAAGCATCCCTGTTTTCAGCCCGTTCTCCTATCGTTTTCCGTTTCATGGGATATATTTCAGCAGGCCTAACATAGTTAGACGCATTTTCCTTTGCTATAAGCAACGATTCTCTCCCAGGTATACTTTCATATGGTTTTTGGTATTGCGTCGCTACACGGTCAGCTAAGGACTCCACAGGGGCATATTTAGATGGTGGGTCATCAACTACCACTCCTGTTTTTGCTTTAAAAACATAGGCTCCTTTTTTGGCTATTGGGAATCCATTGTTTGTTTTTGCAGGACCTTGCACCAATTCATTTAATATCTTTAATAACTTCTCAGAAGGAATATCTCTAAAGATCTCTCCCGAAAAATTAGACTTAAATCCATCTACGTCTTCCGGAGTCCACCAATGATCAGGATTCATCTTCTTAAGATAACGATACTCGTTTACCCTGGGATAAAGCTCTGCATCTAACCTCTCGTCATTATCATAATTTAAACGAATAAGATTATTATAAATAGTTGACATCTCATCTGCTGAGAGATGTTTTTTGAATATCTCGGACTGACTCTTATCTAAAGGACGACTAGGCAAACTCATTGCATGAGTGAATTCATGTATAGGGACCGATTTATGCCGATCCGTCTCTAAGAGGACAATACGACCATCCGGCCAACTCCTTCCACCCCATCCGTCCAGATCAGCCCTCAACCCTTCTTCTCTCTTCCCAGTCTTATCCTCAATAGCCTGCACATTAAAGTAACGAAAATCATCCCAATTGATGTAATTAAGCCCTGATTTTAACCATTGCCACGATCTATTGATACGCTGCTGTCCGGTTTCGTCGGGATAATAATTTCTCATGAATGTAGCTGCACGAGCCATGGTTGCGGGATGAGTATACCAATCATTCATCCATTTAAAATGTTCCTTGTCGTATTCTTTGGATATGGCTATCTTATCCTGATCAGATTTTATTTTTTCATCTCCTTCTATAATGCCACCATCTACCATTTCGGGAATAATATATGTCCCTTTAAAATTAGATTGATCCGTTTCACCAAGATGTTTCATTCTCCCAGACTTTTGAAACTCTTGATACAAAGAGTCCGCCTGTGGTTGTGTCAGCGCTTCCCTTCCTTTTCCAACCCCCCAGTTAATATAATTATTTCTATTCTTGCCATTAGCAGAAGGTGAATACTGAAAAAAGATACGATTTCCCTCCTTTGGTTTTTCCGGAACAATGGGGGCTGGTGGATTAATGGCATTAACAATATTGGAATAATCGTAAATCATCCTGACATCCCTATTATCCCCATAAGGAGGCTCTCTTCGTATGGTTCTTAATTGAAAATTATCATTCTCATCAACGCTATAATAATTTAACCCGTTGATAGAATCCTCACGATATGTAGACACTCCTTGTGGAAGAATGCGCCGATCCACAATTTGATCAGGCAAATCAGGCGTTACTGTTGCATTAACAAAATCAATGGTAGATATTTTATTGCCGTCGTCTGTAACAATCCTTTGTCCACCTGGTAAGATCCTATCTTTATTAGACATCACATACTTGTCCAGGAAGGAATTATAAGCATCAGGGCTGCTGATAAACTGATCGGTTGATGCAGCAAAATGATATGGGTTTCGTTGATCGACACTGCTATTATGAATAGGCACATAACCACTTTCCTGCAAAGCTTTTAATAAAGCCTCATAGTTCTGTATTAGGTTTACGGAATCCTGACGAGTAGGAGGATCATCCGAACCTATCACTAAACCTTTCTTTGCTTTCAACACGTATTTCATCGCCGTTCCGGATATGTTTGTTCATCCCGCAATGGGGTCTGCTCAATCCTGGGAAACATATTACCCCTGATGATAGACAATTGGGTAAGATGTTCTTTTGTAAACTGCCGGTAGTTACTCCCTCTGGATGCCTGGATGAGCCCAGGCAAAGACTGTTGCCACATCTCAAACAATCTTGGATTAAATTTACCCATGGCATACTCTTCTTCAAAAGCCTGCAGCTTACAGAATACCTCACAGGCCTGTATGTGTGACTCATGGATCATCGGTCGGCATTGGTTATCCAACACAAGCCCCACATAGTCGATATATATCTCATCGTCATCTTCCAGCTGGTTTCCATTATAATCTACCAGATCAAACAGGTAAGCACCATTAGAGTTGTATCTTACCGGTTGATCAGCAGAGTTATACACCGCTGTCAGACGATATAGATTGGTCGGAAGAGGGGCCTTGCCGTTCACAACGGTCAGGGGTTGTTCCATATACTGCACCATACAGGTCACATCCGAGATAAACTCTCTCTCCATCCGGGAACACCAGTCTATGACATCATCGATGCCAAACCTTTTATGTTTATACTTGCTAGCCAGTTGTGCCCATACGATTTCGGGCGACACGTATTGACTGTTCAAGTTTTCGTTTTTCGATCCCATAGATAAGTTCCTTTGTTATTGTTTGATAATCCCTGTATTTATGCCCACTTAACACTTCCTGTTTAAATATCTTTCTGTATTTGCCTTTTAGTTCCACGATGATTTTTCTTCGCCCCCTGAAATAGTACGGATTAAGAAATACACCTATAAATGCATGATGCTCCGCCCGGGGATCTGAATATGCAAAAATATACGCCCTGTGATTCGCTACCACAAAAACTCCATCCCTGAAGATGATCTCATCTAAGACCTGTTTCATGCACAGGTAGAATATCTTTTTGGCAAAATAAAGAAAGAACTCCTTTCTGCTTCTTTTCGGCGACTTTATGAAAAACCTTTCTAATGTACCGGCATACCGTTCTATTCTCATCTTGCCCCAGTTCAGCCGGTCACTTGTTAAAATATCATTGACTTTCCATATAGCTATATTCTGTTTCCTGAGTACTCTTATTTCCTGCTTATTCGGAGGTTGGGAATTCCACACGAACCTCCACTTGGCCATAAGACTTTCCTTGTTGTTCACTGCGATTTCTTAAATGTTCCTGCCAGAGTTCATCACCCCCATCCGTCACTGGCATATTCTGATCGGATAGGTCTATTCCGGTCAAATCCTCATATTCTTTTATCACATCCTTCGGCTGATCGGAGATATGTTCCAGGTGATTCTGAAAACCCTGCTCCCATATCTTTCTCGGCTTATCATCCTCAACACAGTATATCTCCGGGATATCATAGTATATCCCATTCTCATCCTGAACACGATAATGCTTTACCATGGAAGATCCATCACAAGGAACACAAACATCCTTCAAAGTGGAATACACAATGCTGACGTAACGATATTGTTTCTTGCGTACAAAAAACTTCTTTACCCCTCCGGTTCCTTCAATCTCCACCGTCTCCATCATCCATATCAACCGAAGATCCTGGGTGATGTCATTGCCGTTTTCATCCAACACTATCTCCATGCGATATAAAATCTTTTTGTTTTTAACCTCAAATAAAGCCCTGTGGACAACGATCGTAATTGAAATGGACTCCGGGGCCACTTTTTAACGATCGCGTCTGATAAACGATGTATGGTCATTTCTTTAGTCATTTTCTTTGGGTTTGGGTTGCTGTGGCATCAATATCACTCCCCGGGTATCGTTTCTCTCTTCATAAGGAATATTCCAGGTAGAAAGAAGGTCTTTTTTAACTAACAACTCCAGGTTATATTCTGACGGGGTAGGATATGGTGTTTCATCTTCTCTGAAAGTACAGGCGTCAATAGGATTATGCATCAAAGCGATCAGCTTCAATGTCGCTAGTCCATTAGGAAGGTTCTTGATCAAAGCGTATTGTCCCATGATAGCACATACAGGCTCTTTGGGCGCATACCGCCTGAAATCCATAGCCCGTAACCCATCAAAGGAAACCCTGGGAATATCATGCATCATGTCAAAGTATCCGAAATATTTTATGTTAGCATCCCCAACTCCAGATAAAAGCTTTGGAAACTCTACCTTATGCAGGTCCCCTTTAAAAGTAAACGTTACCCCGTTAAGCGTACAAGTATCCTGAACACACTCTACCTCTAGGCAGTTATGTTCCTGGTAATAGATAGGATCAATAAACTTATTGTTATTATATTCCTGACGCATAAGAGTCTGATTGATCCCATGGACCTTATCCGCTATGAACTCGTCCAGGTTAGCCAACCAATGGTCATCAACGAAAACTTTTAAGTCTATCTTGATGGAGTCTACAATCTTTATTAGTGTCTTTGCCATAATTTCTTAAAGAAAAAGAGGCCGGGAGTTTTACCCCTCCGGCCTCCCTATTAACCAAAAAACTTAAATTATGAAAACTACCAGGTAGAAGGCAGGACTCCCACCAGGATACCCAATAAGGTCTCAAAGCTCGTATCGGCCGTTGTAGGCGCTGACATATAAGAATAGGCTCCATTCACATCCGCATCCCAATAACTGGTTCCACAGATAGACTTAGGAATATAGATCTCATACTCCACCTCACCGGTCTGATTGTATCCGGCACCATGCAGAGAAGTGATCTTGAGGTTCTCATTCCTGATATAATAAACGTTATAATCCGTGTCCTTCAATGGCTGATCACCATACTGCATCGCCGCCAGATGACCGCCGTCCATATTGTTCCAGAACATCCGGAAGACATCTTCAGATGTCAACTGTGGATAATGTGGATAGCCACAGTATTGATACGTCAAGGTAGTAGTAGATAATGCGCTGAAGGTGAAATTTACTACCTGGGCCGTAGAAGCAGCATAAACAAACACGATAGTCTGATCCGGGTCTCCAGTCGCATACACATCCGTAATAGAAGCATCATTCAACTTGGTATTGATATTTGCAGACATAGTTACCTCGGTTGCGCTATCGTTAGCTGCAGCAGTGGCGGTACCATCAACAGTCAGCGTAGTTGTTCCTGCCCCAGTCATTCCAGACAAGGTGTACAGACTATGCTTTGAGAAGGTTGCGCCAAGACTTTTTTCTACCAGAACGTCGAACTGGATCTCATCATCTTTACTGATGAATACAACATAACGCTCATCAATGGTTAACGTGCCCGTACCACCACCGTCTTCAATAGTGAATAAACCACCATTGGAAGCACTCATGATATAAATCTCATTAGTCCCGGTCCCAGCAAAAGCAATCACATAAGCTCTCAGGGTTGCGTTGTCATTGATAGCCTCAGCCGATCCCTTTTTCGCAGTTGTCAGAGTTACGGTAGTAGCTGTTCCATCAGCATCCTTTACGGTGATATCGGCAGCTTTAGAGCTGTCAATAGTACACTTGTATGCCCGACGAGCCTCCACTGCACTTCCGGTCATCTTCATCGGATAACGCTGTTCGGCGATATGTTTGCCCAGGTTGTTAGCGATCTGTGTGATGATGTCGTCCTCAGCCAAAAGCTGATACGCATCGGTGATGTATCCGCCAGAAGTAGCTACAGTAGCCATCGTATCACCGTAAGAAATTGTTGACACATTGGCACGATTGGAATGAACGCCGGGGAGTTTGACCTTTTCCCGGATACTGACCCCATAATCCCAGTTACAGGTTTCGCATGGCGCAGGCGGCTCAATGGACATGAACAACATCTGCATGCTGCCGCTGGCCGTGGTAGATTTTGCAACGGTTAATCCCGTTGCCAGGGTGCTGGTGATTGCCGGAACTGCAGGGCTGGCTTTTGTCCCTGTGGCCGCATCACCAAAGATCTGAATGCCGAGCTTTTTGAAGGTCATAACCTTCTTTTTGGTGTTGTAATCATTATACAACCCGACATCCTGATAGCTAAGCGTATTCAACAGAATCCGCTGAACCGGTTTACGAATGTTTCTCATAAGAAATTGTTTGAATGATTTTTAAAACTTGTCTACTTTCTTAGCCATATCCTCCTGAAAGAAACTCTGCCACCGGGGTGACTGAATCCTTTCCAGATAGAGCTTTACTGCTATCGATACGATCTCAGTTAACTGGTAAAAGGGTAAATCTAATGTGTAAGCAAATGCATTATTGGAAAAAGTCATCTGGTTAGGATAACAGATAAACTCCAGCCTCATCCAGGTTGCGGGGCTTCCTGCATTAGGATCAGTGACCATTACGATATAATCCTCCAGGATTTTGTGATACAAACGGTTATCCTTAGGTTTCCTATATGGGCTTGCCATGATAACGTTTTCCATGTTTGACCGCATATAAGTAGACGAAATCCAATCGCTTGTGCCATTTAATCCACATTCCTGATCTGATGATAAACTAGATGGGATCGGATTAGGCTCTGGTTCCCAGGGGGCGCGCAATTCTTCCCTATCACCCTCATAGTTTAACTTAAACTGAACCCTTAGAGCCCGAAGATAGTCTTTCACAGAAGATACAGAATTTCCGGTTAAACCATCTTTCACGCCCGATTGTCCAGCATACGGTTTCTTGAAAAGCGTTCCCGATCCGGTCGATACCGGCACATGATAGATATGAATCAATTTGGCCAGATCATCGATCTGTTTCTGTGTCAGATCAACCCCCTCCTTTAAGGATGTGTTACTCGCAATCCATTCAGGCATCGCCCATTCATTCCAGATACGACAAAACACTTCAGGCTTTACCGTAGTAGTGTAAGTTTTGCGAATCCCATCCAAAAAGGAGAGGTATATATCTGATGCAGTAGAGAACATTATTTCTTCGAAACCATATAATCAATTAACTTTTCCTTGTCTTCCCAGAATTCCTTGCATTCCTCCTCCTTATAAGCCGTCATATGATGCTTTATTTTTGCCTGGAGCTCCTCCAATGTCTTTTCGGATAACTCTTTTCGTAAAGCTTCCTTCTTGGCATCTATGCCTAATCCGGAGATCATCTTCTCATACTTGGAAAAATCGAACTTGTATTCCGGGTGATCTTTAACAACATCCCGGTAAGATGTACGAGCATGGGTCATATATCCCATGGCAGCTTCCACATCCTCATCGAGAATAGCAGCCTTCATGCGTCCCACATACTCCTCAAACCGTTCTACCGGCGTAAGCGTATGTACATTATCCCTGGCAGGAGAAGGTGCATACATACGTTCCCCCAGTGGGACTGAGCCTTTTAACTCGGCAAGTTGGATATTCCATTTGCTGATATCAGGCTGCATGTCCTGTTTGGATAATGACTTGACCACATCTTCGATAGAGTTTCCGATATACTTTGATCCGGAATAGATATCCCCATCGGCTTTCTGAGAGATGATATTATAGTGCAGAAGCTCCACAACGAACATCTCTTTATCAACACCAGGATTCCTTTCCGGAAAACAACTCATGAGCAATTCAGGATGTTCCCTGGCCGCCTTGACGAGCTCTCTTTTCAACACATCGTCCGATACAACAGACAGGTTAATGAAGAACTCTTTGTCAGGCATCTTATAGTTCAAAAGTAAAGCCACCTTCTTACGAAAATCCAGCTTGGCATCACGGATCAACGTTTCTGCTTCATAACGAAGATCGTCGATCTGGTTATACCGGGCCGCCTCGGATTCCTTGTCGTAGAAATATCCGATATACTTCATCGTTGCTGAATCGTACTGGATCTTATCTTTGGCGATGTCCCCACTTAACAAGACCAGATTATACATCGCGTAATCCCTGGGAACGGAAGGAACACCCATACTATCCACGGTAATGTCAAATTTGGTACGATCCGACAACCGGTAAGAAGCGGTAGGATCAACAACAAAAGGATACTTTGCTTTTTCTTCTTCCGTAAGCTGGACCTTCCCCGTCATCTTATCGAACGACAGATCTTGTCCGGTACGGTACACGTTTGGCGATACCTGTTCAATCGGTATGATCCAGGCAGACCGTTTGTAGATAGGCTTAGTCATGATGACCTGCGCTATCCTCTGGAAACTCTTTTTCTGATTGCTCATAAACTGTTTAGATTAAGTTATTCTTATACGGACGGTAAATCTTGAATGGTTGAATCTGAGAAACCACACCGATCTGGATCAGAGCATGCTCAGTCGAACCGTCCACATCATTACTCATATTTCCGCCTTTATCGATACCCGCTACGGTTCCTTTGGAGATCGGCCTGAGCTGAATGAGCTGGATACCACGCTGCCCACCATTGGTGAATCCCAACGGGAACACGATAGCATCCCATTCATTGCTTTTGGTCCCATCCTTGAGGATCTTACCAGGACGCTGTGCCATGTAATCACTGCGATGAACCAGCAGGGTCAATCCGCCCAGGGTATAGCCGGCATAAGTATCGTTGATGATCTTGTTGTCTCCAGAACCTTCGATATTATTATCCTGGGTAACACGCATATCCGCCATGACCATCTGGAAATTGAAATAAGCTGTAGGATGCATATGCATAACCAGCTCCCGTTTTCCAGTTTCATCGGCGCGAACATGGGAATCTGCATCACGTAAGAAGTTTTCAACTGCCCTTTTCGACCACCCATTGTTCAGTGGCCATTCAATAGGACCATCACCCGAATACATGATACCGGAACCGGAAAGGATCTCCTGATGCTCACCATCCGTTAAAAGCACCTTCTTCGTATCCCTGGAAACGGTTTCTTTTCCTTCAAGGATCTGGAAGTCTGCGTAACGAGCCATCTGTTCCATCATCTTATCCTGAGCTTCCGTAATGAAAGCTTTCTCTTTGTAGTCCCCATTGGACACCCAACGCCCTTTTACCCCTCCGTTCTTATCCATAGCCTGGGCAGTACCGGAATAGGAGATCTTAAAGCGCTGCAGAGACAGGTAAGCATCCCCGTATCCACCGAAGGTATGTTTTTCATTGCCACCGGTTGACCAATCCTGGGTATACTTGCTGGACACTACCTGGCATTCATCACCATCCTGCATGATATTCGGATCGACATACTCATCCTTATTGTTACCGTCAACCTTCACACGATAACGCCACACGCCGCCACTGACATACTCTCCACCGGTCTTGTCGATGATGAAAAGCTGCGTCACGCCGTCAGCCAAAAGAAGGATCTCATTGCCACCGGCAAAGTTAGAGTCGAGATAGATATAGAACCAGTTTTTTCCAAGACCGGGATAAGAAGGATTTCCGAAGTCTTCATAGGTAACACCTGACGGATTGGCACGGAAACGTTCCGTTCTCCAGTCAGATTGTGCGATACGGTATTGGACATGGTTTGAAGTAACCGTGCGGAAATTTCCACCGGTGAGGAAGTTAGAGCCATAGTTAACATTCTCGGATTTGTATCCTTTTGCATCGAGCAAGGAAATAGTCGGACTGACTCTCTTATACATTGAAAAGATCGTGGGGATGAAGTCGGGGTTTTTTACACCCATATCGACAAGCAGTCTCCCACTAATGGATTCCTGCGCTACTGTCGTTAGCGGTCCAGGCATTAAACGTCCCATGATAAAATGTTTTTGTATTCCTTACGCCTGCCCGCCCATGAACTGGTCCGGGTTAAATCCGGGTTGGCTTCCGCCTCCCCGGTTTGCCTGTGATCCTGGCGTATCATCTAAAGTCTCTTCGAGCTGTTTTTTCTTACCCTCGATTATCCTGGACATAAGCCCCTCCAACTTATTGTGTTTAATAAGCCAAAGGAACGGTAGCATGTTGAGAGACATTTCCGGCTTCGCCTTTATCTCTTCCAATACCAGATCCGCATCAGAAGCTATAAACTTCCCATGACCAAGATCAACAATCTTTTTTTCTACAAAACCAGGAAGTTCATCCAGGAAGGCTTTTTTGTCGGCTTCGCCTAATTCAAAACCCCCTATACTTTTCTTCGTCTGGGCTGTAGCAATAAAGGTTGTGATGTCTTTTTTTATACTATCGTTTGTTTTGGTAAGATTCTCATTAATCTGTTTTTCGTATTTAGCCATATTCTCCTGCGTTGCCCTTTTCTGTCCTTCCGCCATCTGTTGCTGGAGATATGCTTTCACACGCTGAGCTTCCATATCGGCATCAATAATATTCATGCCATCAACTTTTGAGTTGATATCCTCATCTTTCCAGTTAAGTTTATTAACTTCAGAATGACGCTTATAATACGTCTTTAAGAAATCTTTGCTGGGCATGTTGATGAAGTCCGCACTGGCCTGCTTGTTTTTTAACCACTCAGAACGGTTAAATCCTTCCTGGTTAGCTGCGGTCATGTATTCACGGATAAAGGCATCATGCTCTTCATTTCCACCAAGCAGGATATTATCCATCATGAAATCTTTCAGCATGTTCAGCTTCGCTCTCGGGGTTAAAGGATTACCCTCGGCATCTTTACCGCTCTTAAACACCTCAATAAGTTCCGGTCCAAGCTCAACACCTTCTTCTTGCATGGCCCCCCAATATTCATCAAACTGCACCTGATCCGATGGAGGAGGTGGTGTTGGAGGAGGTGGTGTTGGCGCACTGTCGGATTCATCAGCTGGGGGAGCTCCAGTCCCCATGAACTCATCAGGATTAAAAACATCCTGTGCTGGCTGCTGTTCTTCTCTTTCTGTCATACTGTAAATTTTTTAACAAATATAAAACAATAATAAGTGAAAAGTCAAATTATTTATCACTGACATGTTCTTTTACCATTTTCCGGGCTTTCTTGTCTTCCACTTTTATCTTAGCCATCCCCTCTGCATGCTTTAATCCTTCTGTTTTTACCTGTTCTCCTAACTCGATCGTACTTAGAATATAATCCAACTGCATCTGAATGGCCTGTAAACGTTCCTGAGTAGACTGATGTTTATCGTTCTGCTGAAGAATTCCCATCTCAGATATCTGTTCATTCTGCAACTCTATGGCTTTCAATTCCGCATCTATATTGATCTTCTTTTCAGCCAGCATCTGATCTCTTTCTTTTAAGACAGCATCAACCTTTTGTTTTTCTGCATCAAGTTGTAATTTCTGTTGTTTGATCTGGGCTTCCAGTTGCTTCCATTGATTATCATACTCTTTAGCAAACTGTATCTTTGCTTTTTCTAGTTCTATCTCGGATTGATGAGCGTTCTGAGCATTACGGGAAGCAAGTTCATTAGCTTTCTCGATAAAGTATTCTACTTTCTTCTTTAACGCTACTACTGTATCCGTTCCCCAGGCATTAAGCAAAATATCTGCCCCAAATTGACCTTTCTGTATTCCCAGTGAAAGAATATCTTTTATCTCTTGCATTTTCTTTGCCTCTTCCGAACTATTGAAAACGTTGATCTCAAAATAAGAATCATCAAATAGTGCTGGTGGGATCGAAACAAGTTCCCGTCCAAATTCCGCATCGCTTAATTCAAAATCATCTCCATCCCTATAAGAATACTTTAAGGCCAGGTTAACCATATGGGTTAACGCTTCTGCTTCATCCTGATCATGATCAAAATACAAAACCTCCGTGACCAACTGTGCCCTGTTAATACTTTCCTGGAACGTCCCAACCTGATCTGTATTCACCACCTGTCCTTTCGCCGGCCGTGGAATGCCTACAATATTTCCCATGGTGTCTTCTATGTTCGCCAGCATACTATCCAAATATTGAATAGAAGCAGACACGGACATGTCTACCATAGACCATTGATTAAAGTTTGTACGTTTAGGTTGTCCGGTAGCTTTGTCTACTGTCTCCACGAAAGCAATCCCCTTTTTCATCTGTGCATAGAACTCATCATCACCTAAATCACCTGGTTTTTGCCCACGATCATAAAAGATCGTTTTGGTTCCTGATAAAGCAAGCATAAGCTCCCTCTGGGTGTGGACAAAATCATAGAGATCCTGTAAGTCTTTGGTCATCCAGATAATAGAATAAGGCATCTCTCCCACATCGGAATAAGTTGGACCAAATATAGGCAGCTTTACTTTTGATTTCTTATCCGGGTGACGGATGACTTTCTTTTTCCGACAAGAGACAAATAATGATCCATTGATAACAATTCCTTCATAGATATCATCAAGGTATTTCTTTTTGATAAACTCTCCTTCTTTCTCATTATATCGTTCTACCTCTGCTTTATTAAAAGTGATCTTATCATTATTCTTATCCACATAATAACCATTAGAGTAGTTATAATTATCACCATTGATCGGTATCTTATGCTTATCAATAAAATGGCGGAAGAATTCCCCTGGATTATGTTTATTGGGCGAGTATTTGATAGAAATAACTCTCGGGCATTTAAAATAAACACGTTCTACCAAGATCCCACTACCATCATTAGTCCCGGAATAAACATTAGGACCGTACTTATCCGTTACGTCCAAATCTCCATTGGGAGTACTTTTAAAATAAGCGGTATTGGCTGAATCAATGCTCATTGTTTCCAGGTTATCCAACGCCTCTTTTCCATATCTTTTTTCAATCTCCTCTCCAAACTCAGTCATCACCTGTTGAAAGGATAGATTTTCCGACATCTTTACCCAGGGACCATCCTGGACTTTTCTTATCCCGGATATCTTTGGAAAAGTGATCTTGCTCGGAATGACCGATTCAAAACGGGGATATTTCTCTCCATCAATGATATCCACAAAGTAATACCCTTTGCCTGTAACCCGTTTGGAAAGGAAAACTTCTTTAGAAACCCTTTTGATATTTAACTCGTTCCTTAATTTTAAAAGAATCTTTTGTGCAAGATGCTCTTTATAGTCTTTATAAGTATAGCGATAGTAATAATCAAGCTCCTGTTTTTGTTTGGCTGTCAACACACCCTCTTTCTCAATGGCTCTTCTGGCCATATCCAATTTTCCCATGATGGACGGTAGTGATTGTTGAAGCTGCTGTTGTTGTATAGCCTGTTCTTCATTCTCCGGCTGAGCCTGCAAAAACTGCTGAAGTTGCTGTGTCTGCTGATCAATCTGTCCCATGGTTGCCTCTACCTGATAACGCTTCTGCTCCATGAAATTAGCCATATCAAAAAGATAGGACTTGATGATAGTAATCCATTTCTCATTGACTGAGTTCTTATCAGCCAAAAAAACGGAGAACGGGAAAGGGCGATAAAGCTGTTTGAATACCAGGATATCGATCAATGTTCTCTGAAGAGGGACATGACGCGGATATGCCGGCAAGTGTTCAGTTCCTACTTTAAGAAAATAATCAAATCGTTTAGATGATACCTCATTGTTATAGTATCTCCAGCATTGCATGTCCTGTAAACGCTCTTGCGAATTGCCACCCATTCGATTATAATAGGCAATCATTCCCTTGATCCATTTTTCGTTCTTTTGGTTCTCGGGAATCATCAGGTTTGGTTTGAATTTGTCGCTCATATCACTTTATTTATTAACTGTCCGTCAACCATCCTGGTCACTAATATCCCCTTTTTTAAGGATTTCTCATTACTACTCCGGGCAGCAACGAGCTCATATTCTTTTGCAGCTATCTCAGCCTCTGCTGTCGCGATAGTGATATCACAATTATATTTCTTTCCACTGGGATCATACCTGAATTTTGCCAATGCGTCTACCTGTTCTATGAAGAACATCCTATCAATAAACTCATCTGTAAGGACATCCCTCAGGATGGCAAGAATATGTGGTTTTAAACTTTTGTCCGTTCCGTAACGGTTTGTTACCTGGGTGTTTAATACCCGGCCGGCTAAAGCAATTTGCGGCCTCGGCATCAGCAAAGCTTCGAAATTATGATCTTCTAACCATTGAAAAATTCTTAGATTGGAATACTCAATGTTTACCATCGCGCGAAAAAAGATACAAGCCATGGCACAATGTTCATAAAACCTTTCCGCACCCCCCTCAGACACTGAAGGCCTCTCTACAATCTGAGCCACATAACACCGATATAATCCCGTCTTGGATTCTTTCAGATAAGATTTTCGGATATAAAATGCCCCTTTGGATTTAGAGGTCCTAGCTTCATCCTGATCGTAAGAGTCCGCACCGGCATAATAAAGATTGGCGTATACAGTCTCTTTATCATCAACTTCCGGTTCCTCGGCAATTTTTATCCATCCATTCTCATCCGGAATAAATTCTACTCCGACATAAGGATTATGAGCATCCTTCCATTTGAGTATCCCCTGGCGAACAATCTGCAACTCTCTTTTAGACTGCAGGAGACGTTTTCTATGATTGAGGACCATTATCCTGTCCTGACCAAAAAAGCCCTCCACAGACGGTATAAGAGCGTGAGAGACGTATACGGGGTTTTGTGTGCGTTCGATAAACCGTTCTGATAAAGGGAG
>Ga0116144_10001528_pt1 | contig 27391 bp, 23 predicted proteins | sample AD_UKC035_MetaG_FD_89746 | JGI IMG/M metagenome (GOLD analysis project Ga0116144, IMG submission 89746) | Active sludge microbial communities of municipal wastewater-treating anaerobic digesters from USA - AD_UKC035_MetaG | ecosystem: Engineered > Bioreactor > Anaerobic > Digestate | place: USA...
CACGATTTGCGCCTAAAGGCGCGGTTTGAAGGGTATTTTTTCGTGGGCGGGCGTAGCCCGCCCACGAAAAAATACCTTCCTGAAAGCGGCTTTAGCCGCAAGACCCGGCGCAGCGGCACAACGGCGCTATAATTTTCGGATAGGTTCTTATTGCAAAATGGAGTTATTTTACCTATAAGCGGTTGTGAGTCAACCTGGCAGGAGAAATTTTTCGTTTGGGTGAACTTTTTCTCTCGTTGATGCATGGAATCTTATGAACAGGGCGCACCCCTGGAATCAGTTCACATTCATTCATAGGAGGAGCATCATGAAGCACTATACCCGAATTGCCTTGGTGTTGGTTGTCTTGTCCGCGTTGTTGCTGGCGGCTTGTGGCCCCCAGGCCGCCGTGAAAACCGTCGAGGTTGAGAAAGAAGCCGGGATGCCGGCGGTGCAGGCTACCCCCGCGCCGCAAGTCGCCACCCCCGCGCCTACCTCCGTCCCCGGCGGAGCGAGCGCGCTGCCCTCGGTCGCGTCGCGGCCCAACCGCATGATCATCAAGAACGCGGAGATGCAGACGACGGTGGAGGACACCGACGTGGCGCTGGACCTGGTGACGCAGGTGGTCGGCGATACCGGTGGCTACATCATCAGCTCGCGCGTGTGGTTCCAGGACTGGCTCGGCGAGTCCTACAAGTACGCCAGCGTGACGCTCGGTGTGCCGGTGGATCGCTTCGAGCTGGCGATGCGGCGACTGCGTGGCCTGGCGATCAGTGTAGACGACGAGCGCGCCGCCGGGCAGGACGTGACCGACGAATACGTGGACCTCGACTCGCGGCTGGGCAACCTCGAAGCGACCCGCGACCGCATCCGCGAGTTCCTGGATCAAGCGACCACGGTGGAAGAGTCGCTGCGCGTCAACGAGGAACTGGCGAAAGTCGAGGCCGAGATCGAGACGGTGAAGGGTCGGATGAATTACCTGGGCGACCGTTCCGCGTTCTCCACCATCACCATCCAGCTCAACCCCGCCCTGCCGCCCGCGCCCACGCCAGAACCGACGCCATCGCCCACCCCCACGCCCGCGCCGGAGCCGTGGAGCGCGGCTGCCGTCGCCGCCGACGCCTCGAAGACGCTGGTTTCCGCCCTGCAAATCCTGGCCGAAGTGCTGATCTGGTTCGGCATCGCCGTGCTGCCGCTGGCCCTGCCGGTCGTCGGATTGCTTGTCGGCGGGCGGTATGTCTTTAAGCGGCTGGGGCTGAAGTAGCCACACGTATCACTCACGCAAAGCCGGGAGTTTGTTCGCTAAACTCCCGGTGTTTGTTGTGGGTCACGCATTTGCAAAAACCGGCGTTCTTTGTAGCATTAAGGGAGTTTCTGTCAGCAGATTAAGCAGATTCAGCAGATTAAATCCAAAATCTGCTTAATCTGCTCAATCTGCTGATGAAATATCTTTCACAGTGAAGGAGAAAGGACTATGACGCGCATCCCGATTGCTTTACAACTGTACTCCGTTCGCAAAGATTGCGAGGCCGACTTCCCGGCCGCCCTCAAGGCCGTCGCCGCCATGGGCTACGAGGGCGTGGACTTCGCTGGGTACTACGGCTACGAAGCCGCCGCCATCCGCAAGATGTTGGACGACCTGGGCCTGAAGGTCGCCGGCTGCCACACCGGATTGAATACACTGTTGGACGACGAGCTGAAGAAAACCATTGAATTCAACCACATCCTGGGGAACAAGTTCCTCATCGTGCCGTGGATTCCCGAAGAGCGCCGCCAGACCCGCGACGGCTGGCTGCAAACCGCCGAGCTGTTCAACGAGATCGCGGCGCAGCTCAAACCGGAGGGGATGGTCACCGGCTACCACAACCACCACGTCGAATTTGCGCCGATGGAGGGCGAAATCCAGTGGGACATCTTCGCCCGCCACACCGTCCCCGACGTGGTGATGCAGCTCGACCTCGGCAACGCGCTCCACGGCGGCGGCGATCCGGTCGTCTTCCTGGAACGCTACGCCGACCGTGCGCAGACCGTCCACCTGAAAGAACACTCCGCCACCAACGACCGCACCATCATCGGCGAGGGCGACGTGGACTGGCCCGCCATCTTCCGCATCTGCGAGACCTCCGGCGTGACCGAATGGTACATCGTCGAGCAGGAAAGCTACGCTTATCCGCCGCTGGAATGTGTAGAGCGCTGTTTGCAGGCGTTGAAGGCGATGGGGAAGTAACGGGAAATCAGAAATAAGTAATGAGTAATGAGTGCGGAGTCTTCTTACTCATTTCCCCTTACTCATTTCCTATGCCTCTTTTGAAGGAGAATTTGTATGAAAATCTACATCAGCGCCGACATTGAGGGCGTGACCGGCACGACGTACTGGGACGAAACCGATAGGAATAAGCTCGTCTACGACGAATTCCGGGAGCAGATGACGGCGGAAGTCGCGGCGGCCTGCGAGGGCGCGCGCAACGTCGGCGCCGCCGAAATTCTGGTAAAAGACGCGCACGACGCGGCCAACAACCTGATCCTCAGCAGATTGCCGCAGGAAGCGCGCCTCATCCGTGGCTGGGCCGGCGAGCCTTTCTGCATGGTGCAGGGATTGGATGAAACCTTCCACGCGGCCCTGATGATCGGCTATCACGCGCCGGCCGCATCCGACGCCAACCCGCTGGCGCACACGATGAACCTGGGCGTCACCATCAAACTTAACGGCGTCTACGCCTCCGAATTTCTGCTGCACGCCTACGCCGCCGCGCTTAAAAACGTGCCGGTCGTCTTCATCTCCGGCGATGCCGGGCTGTGCGCGCACGTCCAGAGCTTCAACCCTGCCATTGGCGTCTGCGCCGTCAAAGAGGGCGTCGGTGGCTCCACCATCAGCATCCACCCCGCGCGCGCCGTCAACGCCATTCGGGAGGGCGTCCAACAAGCGCTGAGCGGCGACGTAGCCCGCTGCCTCCTCCCCCTGCCGGAGCACTTCCACGTCGAAATCACCTACCATCGCAATCATGCCGACGCCTACCGCGCCGCTTTTTACCCCGGCGTCAAGGCCGATGGCCCGCACAGCGTCGTCTTCGACACCGATGACTACTTTGAAGTGCTGCGGATGATGATGTTTGTGGTGTAGCTATGCAGATTTACACCATCGGTCACAGCGACCATTCCATCGAAGCTTTCATTGAACTGCTCCATCAGCATGGGATTACCTTGCTGGCGGACGTGCGCAGCCAGCCCTACAGCCGTTGGACGCCGCAATTCAACCGGGAGGAACTGGCGCCGGCCTTGCAAAAGGCCGGCATCGCCTACCAAAGCATGGGCGACAACCTTGGTGGACGCCCTGCTGACCGCGCGCTCTACGATCCCGGTGAAGAGCGGCCCAATTATGAGCGATTGGCAGAGACGTCCACCTACCAGGCCGGACTCGCCCGCCTGTTGGATTTGGCGCGCGGGGCGCAAGTCGCCATCATGTGCAGCGAAGGCGACTTTCACCACTGCCACCGTCACCTGCTGATCACGCAGACGCTCCTGGCGCGCGGCGTGGAAGTCCGGCACATCCAGCCTGACGGCGCGACCGTCGCCGGGGAGATCATCCCGAAGCAGCTTGGCCTATTCTGAGGCCGTGGCGGAGCGTTGAAACATCCCGCTGAAATGCAAAACCCGTTCAAACGGATTGGGAGTGCGTTTTAACGCACTTTCGATATCAGCCTGCGATTTCAATCGCAGGTGATTTCAATCGCAGGGAGGTAAACCATGATTGTCTACACCCTGGGTTACAAAGGGAAATCCCTGAAAACGTTCATCAACCAACTGCGCGGCGCAAAAGTGGACGCCGTGATTGACGTCCGCCTGCTCAACACCTCGCACCTGGCTGGATACACCAAACGCGACGACCTGGCCTTCCTGCTGCGCGAAGGCTTCGGCATTGCCTACGAACACCACCCGGAACTGGCCCCCACGCCCGAAATCCGCGAAGCGTACCAGACCACCAACGATTGGGCGGCCTACGAAGCGGCTTTCATCCCTTTGCTGCGCGCCCGCCAGGCCGAAACGGTCGGGCGCGACGTCCTGGCCCGCTACCGCGCCCCGTGCCTGCTCTGCGCCGAGCCAACGGCGGAGCACTGCCACCGCCGCCTCGTCGCCGAAGACTGGGCCGCGCATTTGCCCGACGTGACCGTTGTGCATTTATGATGATTCGTCAGCAGATTTAGCGGATTAAGCAGATTTCTAATCCGTTCAATCCGTTGAGAAAAATTGCCCTATGCCACTCCAAGAAGTCCTGATTCTCGCGTTAACCCAGATGCGCAGCGGCATCTGCGTCGCCGGATTCACCCGCGATCCCGACCCCGTGACCGGCCTGCGCTGGGTGCGGCCCGTCCGTGATTTTGAGTGCGTGCTGCCCGGCGACATGACCGCCGCCGCCGGGCGTGAGTTCCAATGTGACGATGTGATTGCGCTCAACCTGCTCGTGCCGCACCCCGATCCGCCCCACGTCGAAGACTGGCGCGCCGACTTCGTCCATCCGCGCCCGCGCTGGCTGCGCCGCCTTGAGGGCGAGCGCCGCACAGAATTCTTCGCCGCCCACCTCGACCCCGCGCCCCAGGACGTCCTGATTCACCAGACGCGCTCCCTATGCCTCGTGCAGCCGGAGCAAGTTTGGGCCGAGTTCTCGTTGGACGCCTATTCCGGCAAATACGAGGCGCGGATGGGCTTCACTCTGTCTGGCGTCCCCAACCACGCCCGCGCCAGTTCCCGCCATGGCGTCGCCGTGACCGACCTGGCCTGGCGCGACTTAGGCCGGACGTGGCTGGATGCGCGCGGCGGGCAGCTCTCCCTGGATCAGCCCGCCCTCCTGGCCCGGCTCAACGCGCAGACGCTGTACCTCGCCGTCGGCCTCAGCCGCTCCTGGCAGGGCGAATACTGGCCCCTCGTCGTCGGCGTCCACACCGTCCCGGATTGGCGAGTGAGGAGTGAGGAGTGAGGAGTTGCGAGTAAGCGAAAAAGCGAGTGAGCGCACCATGAATGACATTTCACTCATTACTCATTGCTCATTTCCCATTTCCCATTCCCTAATCCCTAGTCCCAGGAGGTTCTTATGCCCAATCCCCAATCCATCCTCCCTGCCCTCGGCCTGACCGCCGCGCAGGCCCCGGAACTGCGCAGCAATGAGCGCAACCGGCTGCTCAATTTCCTGCTGCGCTGGGACTATGTAGCGGACTTGCACGCCTGCCTGGATACGATCATCCCCCGCAACCGCCCACTTGTCTCGTTGCTGGATTTGCGCGTGCAGGCGTTCCTGGCCGAGGGCAAGCCGCAAGAGGCGCTGCCCGTGATGCAGGAACGCCTGGCGTTGCGCGATCCTAACTCGTTTGCGGCGCAGTCACTCCTGGCGCGCGTCTACCTGGCGCTGAATGACCTCCCAACGGCGCACCGGATCGCGCAGGAACTCACGCAGGCGATGGAGGAGAGCATCCCGGCGTGGGGGCTGCTGGGGGAAGTGGAACTGCTGCGCGGCGATGTGACCGCCGCGACCGTCGCTTATCGCCACATTAACGACCTGAACCCGCAGAGCCGCGCCTATCTTCTGGGGATGATGGATGTCTACCGCGCCCGCAACGACTGGGTCACGGCGACCGCCTACGCCGTCCGTCTCCTGCGCACCGCCGAGGAAACCGGCGTAGAAGGCACGCTGCCCGTCCACTACCTGCGTCACCTGCGCGACCACTTCCAGGCCAGCGGCGATGCCACTCGCGTCGCCGACATCGAGGCGCAACTCGCCGCCCGCTACGCCGCCGAACTTGGCGATTTGCAATCGCTATGTACGGGCGGGGTTTCCCCGCCCCCTGGGGTTTCCCGGCCTGCTGCGGCGGTTCCGAAAAAGGGCGCGGAGACCGCGCACCTACGTTCTGCCGCGCCCGCCGAGGAATTTCTGCCCACTTTCGATCAAATCCCCGTTTCGGATGAAGAACGCGCGGCCATCCCCGCCGCCCTGCAACGGCTGTTCGGCTTCAGCCAACTGCTGCCCGGTCAACTGGAAACCCTCGCGGCGGTGCTGCGCGGCGAGGACGTGCTCACCATCCTCCCCACCGGCGGCGGGAAGTCGCTCTGCTACCAACTGCCCGCGTTCCTGGCCGAAAAGGGCGCCACACTCGTTATTTCGCCCCTTATCGCGCTGATGAAAGATCAGGTGGATTCCCTGCCGGAGGCGTTGCGGGCGCGCGCCACGACCATCAACAGCGCATTGGAAGGTGAGGAGCTGCGCCGCCGCCTCGAACAGGCCGCCGCCGGGGAGTTCCGCCTGGTCTACGCCGCGCCGGAGCGCCTGCGCCAGCCGCCGTTCCTCCACATCCTGCGCCGCGCGGGCCTCAACCGCCTGGTGATTGACGAGGCGCACTGCGTCAGCGTGTGGGGCCACGACTTCCGCCCGGACTACCTCACCATCGCCGCCGCGCGGGAGGCGCTGGGCCGCCCGCCGCTGCTCGCGCTCACCGCCACCGCCCCGCCCCGCGTCCGCCGCGACATGCTCCAACGGCTGGGCGATATGCGCGTCGTCGCCGGCGACGTGACCCGCCCCAACCTGCACCTTTCCGTCTTCTACGCCGCCAACACCGACGCCAAGCTGCAACGCCTGCTCGCGTTCTGCCAGACGCAGACGGGCAGCGGCATCATCTACGCCGGGACGCGCGACTGCTGCGAGGAGCTGGCCGGGCTGCTGCGGGGCCGGGGACTCAGCGCGGCGCACTATCACGCCGGGATGGACAATCGCGCCCGCGTGCAGGACGAGTTTATGGCCGACCGCGTCCGCATCGTGGTGGCGACGGTGGCCTTCGGGATGGGTATTGACAAGCCGGACATCCGCTTCATCGTCCACTTCGTCCCGCCGCCCTCGCTGGAAGCCTATTACCAGGAAGCGGGCCGCGCCGGGCGCGACGGTCTGCCCGCCGAATGTCTGCTGATGTACGCGACCTCCGACCGGGCCGTGCTGACCCGCCGCGCCCATCAGGATTTGCTGCCCGTGGAATTTCTCCGGGGCGTCTACGCGGCGGTCAAGCGGTGGCTGAACGGGCAGGCCGCCGGGCCGGTGGCGGCGGCGGATTTGGAGCGCGATCTCTCGTCCGATGACGTGCGCGTGCGCGTGGCCCTGAGCCTGCTGGAAGAGGCCGGGCTGTTGCGGCGCGGGCCGGATATGCCGCGCAGCGCGCTGCTCCGCCTGCCCGCCGATCCGCCCGCCGACGCCCCCGCCGACTTTGTCGCCTTTGTGGACGCGGCGCGCTTGAAACCCCGCCAGCCGCTCACCGTCAATCTCGTCGAAATCGCCCGGCAGTTATCACTCGCGCCGGATGACCTGGAGCCGCGCCTGCTCGCCTGGGCCGACGCCGGCCTGCTGGCCTACCATCCCACCGGGCGCGACCTCTCGTTGACGCTCCTGCCGCCTCCGGCGGACGCTGCCGAGCGCGTGGCGGCGCTGCTCGAACGCTACACCGCCATCCAGGAGCAGCGGGTGGACGAGATTGCATCCTACGCGCAGACGGCGCGCTGCCGCCACGGTTACCTCAACGCCTACCTGGGCGGGCGGACGATTGAACGCTGCACGGCCTGCGACAATTGCGCCGGCAGCGTGGCCGAGGCGCCGCCGGAGGTGACGCTGCCGGACGACCGAGAACAGGCGCTCATCGTCCTGCGCGCCCTCGCCGAATTGCGCGGGAGTGGGCGTGTCAAGTTGCTGGCGGTGCTGCGCGGCGTCCCGCTCAAACCGGCGCGTGGCGGGCCGCGGATCAACCTGCAAGACAAGCCGGGCTACGGCGCGCTCGCCTTCCGCTCCGAGACCGCGCTGACCGAGTTGATCCGCCAGTTGGAGGTCGGCGGCTTTGTGCAGGGTCGGACGCTCTCGCATGGCGGCGTCGTGTTGGAGTTGACGCCCGCCGGCCGGGATGCGCTGCAAGACCCGTCAACATTGGATACCCTCTTCCAGCCGCCGGAAGCGCCGAAAGTGCTGGTGCAGCCCACGTTGACCGGCGAAGTCATCGTCACACCGGAGCCGGACGCGGCCCTGCTCGAAAAGCTGAAGGCGTGGCGGCTGGCGCTGGCGAAGGAGCACAAACTCCCGGCCTACACCATTTTCAGCAACCAGGTCTTGGAAGCGATTGCTGCTCAACTCCCAACCACGTTGGAGGCTCTGGAAGCTATTAAGGGTATCGGCCCGCGCAAATTAGAACAGTATGGGGAAACGGTAGTACAATGGGTGAGGGAACATTTAGGCGAACAGGATGCTGAGCGGTTAAACAAATTGCCTGAATAACCATATTATTACTCTAGGTTCGCTCATTTTTTAAGCGGTTTTCAGAATTGCTAAAGCTGGTTTTTGCGCTTTGTTTGTGTATAAAGATTGGAATGACGCATTTATGAATAACTTTTGCGTATATACAACGTGTATTTTCTTGTATAGAAGGTTATTTTTATGAAAATATACTTTTTTAGTTCAAAAACATAGCACGAAAATGACCGCTGTAGGTTCTTTTTACACTCGGCCTCGTACTTTCCCTGACGAATTATATCAGTTTGTGTGATCCATCTTGATTCCAGAACTGAATTTCGGGAACTCGTTGGAAAATAAGCGAACCGTGAGTTATTAAGTAGGACGTCGGAGATATGAGCGAAAACCAAAATGAGCAGATTATCCAATTGCTTGGTGAAATTAAGAAGTATCAGCTTTTTGAGCTTCTTAATCGCCCAGGGCCTTTATGGCTATTCGGGATCGATTTGTCGGAAACTACACTTATTGGCGTGAACTTGAAGGGCGCCGATCTGCAAGAGGCCAATCTCAAGGATGCCCTCCTATGTGGGGCGGATTTGGAAAATGCACACCTTCCTGAAGCCTGCCTAAATGGAACCGACCTTAGTGGTGCTAGGTTGGTCAATGCCAACCTCGAAAGTGCTAACCTCCGTGATGCAACTCTTGTAGGTGCAGACCTCCAAGGCGCACAACTTTATGGAGCTCAGCTGGTCGGCGCCGATCTGTCTAGGGCGAACCTAAAGGAAGCTGCAATTGGCGAAGAGCAATTATCCCAGGTGAAATCCATCAATCATGCTATTCTTCCCGACGGCACAAGAGCTCCCTCGTCCACGAAGGCCACCTAACACCGTTTGCAGTGGACGAATAGGGCGACAGCCCTCGCCCGAAGGGATTGTGTCCCGATTGAGGATTCGCTTCTCGGCTTTTTCCGCCAATTCCCCCGCCCGCCGATGAAACCTGCCGATCTGCTTTTGGATGAATTATCAGGGATCCTCCATATTATGAAGAAGCGGAAGTAAGAACAGTTTATGAATTCAAATCTCTGCACCACCTCTGTAACGACCTTAACCTCTCGCCCCTACGAAACCGAGCACGACTTACAGCAAATGCTCGATCTGCTGATGGCGGCGCGGGCACGCACGAGTGATTGGCGCTATGCCCACGTCGGCGAGTTGCTGTTTGGATTCTTTATGGTGGCGTGCCACTTGAACCCGCAGGAACACATTCGCCTCTGGCACGACGAGCAAGGCGCACTGGTCGGCTACGCGATGCTGGCCGAAGACCCAACCCTCGATTGGCAGATCGCGCCGGAGTATGAATGGCGCGGCATCGAGGACGAGGCGCTGGCGTGGGCTGAAGCGCGGATTCCGGGCCTGCGTCAAAGCGATGCCGAACATTGGGGCGGCCCCCTCGTTTCCGGCGCCCGGCAAGATGCTGCGCGGCGCATCGCGTTCCTGGAGCAGCACGGCTTCCGGTACAGCGGCGACTTTGCCGAGGTGAACATGCTGCGGACGTTGGACGAGCCGATTCCCGACCCCGTGCCGCCCTCCGGTTATCAAGTGCGCGCCTTCGCCGGTGAGACTGAGCTTGCCAATCGCGCCGGGGCGCAGCGCGACGTGTGGCTGCCGTGGACGGTCGGCGAGGTCAGCGACGAGGACTACGCCGCTTTTATGCGGCTGCCCGGCTACCACCGCGACCTGGACGTAGTCGCCGTCGCGCCGGACGGCGTCATCGCTGCGTATGTAAACGGCTGGATTGACCCGGTCAACCGGATTGGCGATTTCGGGCCGGTCGGCGCGCGCCCCGCGTACCGCCGGCAAGGGCTGACCCGCGCCGTGCTGCTCGAAGGGTTGCGCCGGATGCGGGCGCACGGGATGGAGCGCGTGTGCGTCTCCACCGGCATCTCCAACACGGCGGCGCGTAACCTCTACGAATCCGTGGGTTTTAAGATTGTGAACCAGTATTGGGATTACGTGAAACTGGCAGATGAAATCCCAAACGAGGCCGGGAGTCCAGAATCTTCAACTTGTTGAGGGATTTCATCCTCACTTGATGGTGGTATCGCTTGACAATACTATCGCCCTGTGATACTATCAGACTATGATCAGTTCTTTTGCCGATCCCGAAACTGAAAAAATCTTCCGTGGCATTGTCTCACGCAAACTGCCGCCTGATATACAAAGAACTGCGCGGCGCAAACTCCTCTATCTTGACGATGCAGAAGACTTACGGGACTTACTGGCGCCCCCAGGGAATCATTTGGAAGCCCTCCAGGGCAACCGTGCCGGTCAACACAGCATTCGGATTAACGATCAATGGCGGATTTGTTTTTCTTGGGAGGCGGGAAAGGCGCAATCAGTGGAAATTGTGGATTATCACTAAAGCGGAGGTAGCCGATGGAACAAGAAGAGAGATTACCCCCCATTCATCCAGGGGAAGTTTTGTGGGAAGACTTTATGAAGCCTCTGGGGCTTAGTCAATACCGCGTGGCTAAGGATATTGGCGTGCCGACCTTGCGGATCAGTCAAATTGTACGCGGGCAGCGGGCCATTACCGCTGATACGGCGCTGCGTTTGGCGCGATATTTTGGCACCAGTGCCGTAGTCTGGACCCGTTTACAGGCGCGTTATGACCTGGAGATGGCCGAGCGGCAGATAGGTGAACAGATTGCGCGTGAAGTCAAAGTATTGGCGCGCCCCACAGTAGCTCTGGTTTAACTCTATGGAAAACATCACTTTGGACACTCATACCCCCGTTACCTTGATGCAACTGGTCATCGAGGCGTTTCGTCTGCCCCCGGCCAACGGCGGGCTGCGGCTGCAAGGGATTTATCAGGATCGCAACAAACGGTGTTATCAAGGCTATTATTACGACCGCCTGCAAGACGTGCAGACCAGCCAGCTCGTCACCCTCCGCGTGCCGGAGCGTATCAAGCAGACGTTGGTATCCGGCCAGCAATACGTTTTCAAGGGGACGTTGCAGACCAGCTTCCGGCCGGATGGCGTCGTTGAGCCGGTGTTTCTGGTGACGGAGGTGGCCGCCAGCGTCGGCCTGCCGGCAGAGACGTTCGACGTGAATCGCCTGTTTGCCCGCAAACTGGAGTCCCCCGCCAAGGACGTGGATGAACTGCTCCTCAACAAGCTGTGCCAGAAGCAGCCGCCGCGCCTGGCGATCATCTACGGCGTGACCAGCATCGTCAGCCAGGACGTACTGACGGCGCTGGGCGAGGCTTACCCCCGGTACGAGCTTACCGAAAAGCGCATCAACACCCTGAGCGAAGAGGACATCCGCACCACGCTGCGCGCGCTGGATGTGGAGGACTACGACGCGATCGCGTTGGTGCGCGGCGGTGGGCCGGGGCAGGAAGTCTTCGATCACCCCCGCCTGGCGGAGGTGGCGCTGGAACTGCGCACGCCGCTCATCACCGCGATAGGACACGCCGAAGAAATCACGCTCATCGAGCGCCTGGCTGACAAGTACCTGACGACGCCGACCGCCTTTGGCACGTACCTGGCGCGGCTTGTGGAAGAGGCCGACAGCCTTGCCCCGTCAGCCGCCGTCGCCGCCATCAAACCGGCCGATGAGCAGCAACTCATCGTCATGCGCGTTCTGCTAGTGATCATGGTCGCCGTGATTTTTATCCTGCTGCTAACCCGTTAGCCTGTTGCAATGAATACGAGGAGCCATCTATGTCACACCGTCCCATCGCCCTGGTAACGGGCGCCAGCCGCACGGTTGGCATCGGCGCCGCCATTGCCCTGACCCTGGCGCAATCGGGTTGGGAGGTGGCGACGACCTTTTGGCGTCCCTATGACGACGCCATGCCCTGGGGCAGCAACCCGGAAGAAGTGGCAGCGCTGCGCGCCGATCTGGAGCATTTTGGCGCGCGCACCACAGCCGTCGAGGCGGATTTGTCGTTGGTTGAGTCGGCAGCGCGCATCTTCGACGCCGTCGAGCGCGACCTCGGCGCAGTGACGGCGCTGGTGATGTCCCACTGCTATTCGGTGGACAGCGACATCCTGACCACTTCCGTCGAGAGCTTTGACTTGCACTTTGCGGTCAATGCGCGGGCGACCTGGCTGCTGGTGCGGGAGTTTGGCCGGCGGTTTCGGGGCGCACCGGGGACCGGCCGCATTATCTCCATCACCAGCGACCACACGGCCGGCAACCTTCCGTATGGCGCCAGCAAAGGCGCGATGGATCGCATCGTGCTCGCGGCAGCGCGCGAATTCAGAGCGCTTGGCATCACGGCAAACGTCATCAACCCCGGCGCAACCGATACCGGCTGGATGTCGGAAGACTTGATGGCCGCGGTGCGTCATAACACCCTGTTAGGACGGGCCGGACTGCCCCAGGATTGTGCCAATCTCGTCAAATTCCTGTGTTCCCAGGAAGGCGGGTGGATCAACGCGCAATTGCTGTACAGCAACGGCGGCCTTGCATAACCTGATGCGGATTGCCGCTAGACGTTGCGAATTACGAATTACGAATTTTCTCACAGGAGGCCCCATGAAAAAAGTTGCTTTAATCACCGGCGCCGGACGCGGCATTGGACTCGGCATTGCGCAGGCACTGGCGGGCGACCCGCTCGCGCCGTGCGACGTCGCCATCCTGGACGTACATCCAGACGACGCGGTGAGCGCCGCGTTGGACTCGCTGCGCGCGCTGGGTGCGGACGTGCTCTACTGCCGCGCCGACGTGACCGACCGCGACGCCCGCCAGCGCGCCCTGGATGCGATCCAATCGCATTTCGGGCGGCTCAACGTGCTGGTGAACAACGCCGGCGTCGCCCCGCGCGTGCGCGCCGACATCCTCGAAGCCACCGAGGACAGCTATGACTGGGTGATGGGCATCAACCTCAAAGGCCCGTACTTTCTCACCCAGGCCGTCGCCAACTGGATGATCGCGCAGCAGCGCGCAACGCCCGACTTCGCCGGCTGCATTGTCAACATCTCATCCACTTCCGCGACTGTGGCATCGGTGAGCCGGGGGGAGTACTGCCTCTCGAAGGCCGGCGTCAGCATGGCGACGCAGCTCTGGGCCGCGCGTCTGGGCGAGTTCGCCATCCCCGTCTACGAAATCCGCCCTGGCATCATCCAAACCGATATGACCGCGACCGTGCAGGAAAAATACGACAAGCTCATCGCCGAAGGGCTGACCGTCCAAAAGCGCTGGGGCTACCCGGAGGACATCGGCAAGGCCGTAGCGGCCCTTGTGCGCGGCGACTTCCCCTACTCCACCGGGCAGGTCATTATGGTGGACGGCGGGCTGACGGTGCAACGATTGTAGAGAGGAAGAACCACGCGATGATTTCAGAAGAAATTGTGACAGAAACCTGGCAAAGGATGGCGACTACCTCATCCTACGACGCGCCGGCCATTATCCAGCAGATGCAGGAAGAGCAGCCGGTGGCTTTCGGCTTCCTCGTTAACCTGGATGATATGCCGTTCAACCTGAATGAACGTGAAATTGTCCTTTACGTTGGCGTCGCTGTCTGGCAGATGATGCGCCAGAGTGAACGGAAATTGCGTAAGGCCACCGGTAATAAATTCAGAAAGGCGGAAGACGCCAATGTTGAATGGTTGGAAAAGATGTCAGTCGCCAGCGAGGTTGACTTCTATGCCGCAACCCAGCTAATGTTGGTAGATTACCCGGAACCCGAAGTGTTGGGTTATATCATCGAAGCCATTATGGAAGAGAGCGAAGACCCGGACGACATTCCTATTCGTGATGAATATACCGGTCTGGCGTTTTTGCATCTGAAAATTCTGCTGGACGCCTTCATCGCCAGCCTGGCGCCTTGAATAAAGAATTTCTCTCAACGGATTCAACGGAATTTAACGGACGTTTTCCGTTGAATCCGTGCAATCCGTTGAGACCATTTTCTAAGGAGAAACTTGATGAAAGCTGTGCTTTATGAAGCCTTTGCCGCTCCGCCCACCCTCCAAACCGTCCCCGATCCTACGCCCGCGCCGGATGGCGTCGTCGTCCGTGTGGAAGCGAACGGCATTTGCCGCAGCGATTGGCACGGCTGGATGGGTCACGACTCTGACGTCCGCCTGCCGCACGTCCCCGGCCACGAGCTGGCCGGCGTGGTGGAGGCTATCGGCCCGGAAGTTCACCGCTGGCGGGTTGGCGACCGCGTGACCGTGCCCTTCGCGGTGGGCTGTGGGCGCTGTCCGCAGTGCCTCTCCGGCCACCCGCACATCTGCGATGACTACTTCCAGCCGGGCTTCACGGCGTGGGGATCGTTCGCGCAGTATGTCGCGCTGCCGCACGCGGACGTGAACCTGGTGCGCCTGCCGGACGCGCTCGACTTTGTGGCCGCCGCAAGCCTGGGCTGCCGCTTCATCACCTCGTTCCGCGCCGTCGTCGCGCAGGGGCACACGGCCCCCGGCGAGTGGGTCGCCGTCCACGGGTGCGGCGGCGTGGGGCTTTCGGCGGTGATGATCGCGCACGCACTCGGCGCGCGCGTCGTCGGCGTGGACATCAAGGATGAGACGCTGGCCTTCGCCCGCGAGATCGGCGCGGACGCCGTGCTCAACGCGCGCACGGAGCCGCACCTGATCGAGCGCCTCCACGACCTCACCGGCGGCGGGGCGCACGTCTCGCTGGACGCCCTGGGCAGCGCGACGACGTGCCGCAACTCCGTGCTGAGTCTGCGCAAACGCGGGCGGCACGTCCAGGTGGGGCTGATGGTGGCGGATTACAAGGACGCGCTCATCCCCATGAACCTCGTCATCGCCAAAGAGTTGGAGATTTTGGGCAGTCATGGGATGCCCGCCCACGCCTATCCGCCGATGCTGGATATGATCACGGCGGGCCGCCTCGACCCCAAGCGCCTGATCCGCAAAACCGTCATGCTGGAAGAATCCATCGCCGAATTGATGGCGATGGGCGAGTTCGCGCAGATCGGCGTGAGCGTAATTGATCGGTTCTAATGTTTACGGCTTATGCAAGGAAGCCCGTTTTTCACCGCAGAGGTCACTGAGAACGCTGAGCATCTATAAAACCTTTGCGATCTCTGCGTGCTCTGCGGTAAATTTTCACTCGTTTGTATAAGCCCTAGATACTCAGTATCCATCCATCAAATTTAAGGAGGTTCCTCATGCGTAAATCCATTGTCAGTCCCAAAGGCGCGCCCCCTATCGGGCCGTATTCCCCCGCGATGGTGGCCGATGGGCCGCTGCTGTTCGTCTCCGGGCAGGGGGCCACCGACCCGGCCACCGGCAAGCTGCGCCCTGGCGGCATCCGCGAACAGGCGGAGCAGGTCTTCGAGAACATTGGCGCGCTGCTGGAAGCTGCCGGCGCGTCGTGGGAACACGTCGTTAAAGTCGGCGTGTTCCTGGCGAACATGGCGGACTTCGCCGAGATGAACGCGGTGTACCAGCAATACGTCGTTGTGCCCTATCCGGCGCGCACCACCGTCCAGGCTGTGTTGCCCGGCGCGGGGATGCTCATCGAGGTGGACTGCATCGCGCAGGCGCCGCAATCATGAACTTTGCCGTAAACTACTCCCAAGCCTCGGCGCGCCTGTTGCGTGAAGGTCGTATCCAGATGGAACGCTTCAAGTGCCCGGCCTGGCCGGAGACGATTGCCGAGGCGCAAGCGCAGCATCCGATCTACGTGCATTTCCCCTTGCGGGTGGGCCAGGGCGTGGGCGATGCGCAGGACACGGAGACTGACGCGCGGCCGGATTGGGATAAGTTCGCGGCGTTGCTGGCGCAGACGGACTCGCCGTGGATCAACCTGCACCTGGGCGCGTCGCCGGAAGACCACCCGGACATTCCGGCGCTGTCCGTCGCGCCGGAACACGTTGCGCGCGTGGGCGACGCGCTGATCCGCGACGTGGCCGCCGTCGTCGCCCGCTTCGGGCCGGAGCGCGTCGTCGTCGAGAACATCTTCGGCTACTACGGGAGGCATCTGCGGGCCGCCGTGCTGCCGGAAACCATTCGCCGCGTGGTGGAAGAAACCGGCTGCGGCTTCCTGTGCGATCTCTCACACGCGCGGCTGGCGGCAGAGGAGTTGGGAATGACGGAGCAGGCGTACATCGGCGCGTTGCCGCTGGCGCGGCTGCGCGAGATGCACATCACCGGCGTCCAGACCTTCGATGCGGCGTGGCAGGAATGTTTGCGGCGTGGCGGCATAGACGAAAGCACGGTCAGCCGCCTCGCCGGGCGCGCGATCGATCACATGCCGATGACCGACGCGGATTGGGACAGCTTCACGTGGGCGCTGGCGCAGATTCGCGCCGGGGGCTGGGCTACGCCGGGCCTCGTCGCCTTTGAATGCGGCGGCATCGGCGGCTTCTACGAGGTCGTGATGGACGAGGCGACGTTGGAGGAGCAGGCGGGGCGGATGTATGAGATGATAAAAAAATCCTGTCAATCTTGTTAATCCTGTCTAACAAGCCAATGACAAGGGGTTAGGAGTGAGGAAACCATGATTCACATTCTCTATCGCCAGCCGGACGGAACGGTGTGCGCCGACCTCACGGCGCAGGAGTTGCCCACAGCGCTCAAAGAACCGCAAGGCTTGTTGTGGATTGATCTGGTGGAAGAACCGGCGGAGGCCTGCAAGGGTATTTTGCGTGACATTTTTGACTTTCATCCTCTTGCCGTGGATGACGCGCTGGAAGAGACGCACACGCCCAAGGTGGACGACTGGGAAACCTATCTCTACCTGGTCTTGCACGCCGTTGTGCTGAATCACGCGGAAAGTGAAGAACTCGATACGTTGGAGTTGGACAGTTTCCTCGGCTCGAATTATTTGGTCACATATCAATCGCGCGCGATTGGTGTGGTGGGCCGGATATGGGAAACGGCGCAACGCGACACCCGCCTGCTGCATCGCGGGCCTACGTATTTGTTCTACGCAGTGAGTGATGCGATAGTGGCCGACTACATGAAGACCATCGAGACGTTGGACGAGCAAATAGATGCGGCGGAAGACCAAACCTTCAGCGATCCCACGCCCGCGTTGCTAGAGCAAATTTTCACCCTCAAGCGCACCTTGCTGCGCCTGCGCCGCATCCTTGGCCCGCAGCGCGAGGTCTTCAACAAACTGGCCCGCGACGAGTACGCCAGCGTAGCCGAAGCCTACCAGATGTATTTCCGTGACGTGTACGATCACTTGGTGCGCCTCTACGACATCAGCGACACCATGCGCGATCTGGTGGGCGGCGTGATGGATATGTACCTGTCGGTCGTCAACAACCGGATGAATGACGTGATGAAGGCCTTGACCATCATCACCACGTTGTTCATGCCGCTCTCATTTCTCGTCGGCTTCTTTGGGATGAACTTCTTCCAACCGGCAACCCCTCTGTTGGCTTGGACCGACAAGTTCGCCTTTGGACTGACCCTGATAGTGATGGTGTTGGCGCCTTTGCTTATGTATGGATGGATGCGTAAGCGTTCCTGGATGTAAAAAGGATTTTGACAATCACTACAATGGCATTATGATTTCTGTAAAGCGGAGAGGATGGTGTTAATAGCATGAATTTCCTTGCCGGTGAGACCCGCCCAGATCATGTGCCTGGTGAATATCTGGCAAAGTGGGCGCAGGACCTGCCCAAAATTTCCCTCCATCGTCACTTGGAAGGTTCTTTACGCCTGCGCACCCTGGCTGAAATCGCCTCCGAATATCATATCACCTTGCCGGTGTACGAAGTCGAAGCCTTGCGCCCCTACGTGCAAATCACCAGCGATCCTCCCAATTTCCACAACTACATCGGCAAATTCTCCCTGCTGCGTCACTTCTACGTTTCCCAAGAAATTATTCAACGGATTGTGTCGGAAGTGATCGCGGACGCCGCGCAGGACAACGTGCGTTATATGGAATTGCGCTTTAACCCGGTGGCGCTCTCGCGCATCCGCAATTTTGCCCTCAGCGATGCCGTGGACTGGGTGGTGGCTGCCGCTGCCAAAGCGCAGGAAACCTATCACTGCCGCACCTGCCTGATTTTGCAAATTCCTCGCGAAGACCCGGTAGCCATCGCCGAAGAAATCGTGGACATTGCCATCGCCCACCTCGGCCCCCAGGTCCGGGCCATTGACCTGGCCGGCGATGAAGTTCACCATCCACCCCAACTTTTTGCCGTGCCTTTCCGGCGGGCAAAACAAGCCGGATTGCACATCGTCGGCCATGCCGGTGAAGCGATGGGCGCGGAGAGCGTCCGCAATGCCCTGACCTATCTGGATGCCGAGCGCATCGGGCACGGCATCCGCTCCATTGAGGACCCGGCGGTGCTTCAGATGCTCCGTGATCGCGGCACCACGTTGGAAGTCTGCCCCACCAGCAACTTCCAAACCGGCGCGGCGCCCAATCCTCCGGATCATCCCCTCTACGACCTCTATCACCTGGGAATCCGGGTGACGGTCAACACCGACAACCCTAGCATCAGCGCCACCTCGCTGTCCAACGAGTACGTCGTCTCCGTGCGCGACATCGGTTTGAAACCCGGCGCGATCTACCGCACGCTGCGCAATGCCGTGGATGCAGCTTTCATCCCAGACGACGAGTGCGACTGGCTGTGGGATACTATCTACGACGGCCTGGCCCCGTATCCCGGCGCGCGAGAAATCTTCAGCGCCCCTCGCTGATCAGTGGGAAAAACGCGCCGCCGAGTTGCACTCGGCGGCGCGTTTTTCCCACTTCTTAACCGGCCTTTAGGCTGCCCCTCTTATTCCACCGTCACACTCTTCGCCAGATTGCGCGGCTGATCCACATCCGCGCCGCGCCGCACGGCCACCGCATAGGCCAGCCATTGCAGCGGGATGATGTTGAGCACCGGCGAAAGGTACGGCGGCGCGACCGGCACCTCCAACACGTAGTCCGCTTTGCTGCGCGCCACCTCGTCGCCGGCTTGCAACAGTCCGATGACCGTGCCGCCGCGCGCCTTCACCTGTTCCATCTGGCTGATCATCTTGTCGTATACAGCGTCGCGCGGCGCGATGGTGACGACGGGCATTGTCGCGTCAATCAGCGCGATAGGCCCGTGCTTCATCTCGCCGGCCGGATAACCCTCAGCGTGAATGTACGAGATTTCCTTGAGTTTGAGCGCCCCTTCCAGCGCGATAGGATAGTTGATCCCCCGCCCCAGGAACAGAAAGTGTTCCCGTCGGAAGAAAATCTCCGCCAATTCCTCATAGAACGGCGTCTGTTCCGAGACTTGCCCGACCAGATCGGGCAAGCGGGCCAGATCGTTGACGGCCTGCCGCAGCGCGTCCCCCGTCAGGACGCCGCGCAGTTCGCCAAGGTAAAGCGCCAACATGTACAGATCTACGACACTAGCTGTGAAAGCCTTTGAGGTTGCCACCCCAATCTCCATCCCGGCCTGCATAAAGATGTGCCCGTCGGCCAGCCGGTGCGCCTGGCTGCCGATCACGTTCACGATGGACCAGAGCCGCGCGCCTTTCGTGCGGCCTTCTTCCATCGCGGCCAGCGTGTCCACCGTCTCGCCAGACTGTGTGATCGCCAGCACCGCCGTCTGCGGCGTGATCAGCGGATCGCGGTACCGGAACTCGGAGCCGTAGTCCACTTCCACCGGCACGCGCGCGAGCGTTTCCAGCATAAACTTCCCCACCAGCCCGGCATGATACGACGAGCCGCACGCCGCAATGATGATGCGATCCAACTTCTGCGCTTCGGCCGGCGTCAGCGGCACCGTATCCAACGCCACCCGCCCCCGGTGGAAGTCCGCCCGCCCCCGGATGGTGTCGGTGATGGCGCGCGGCTGCTCGGAAATTTCCTTCTGCATAAAGTGGCGGTAGGGACCTTTTTCGGCGGAGATGGGATCCCACGGGATAAGATGGGTGGCGGGGGAGATGGGCGTCCCGTCCAGCTTGAAAATCTCCGCCCCCTGCGGCGTTATCCGCGCCATCTGCCGGTTTTCCAGGAAGATCACGTTGCGCGTGTATTCCAGGATTGCCGGGATGTCGGAGGCGATGAACGTTTCTCCCTCTCCGATGCCGATCACGATGCCGCCCGCGTTGCCAAGCCGGGCGACGATCAGTGTGTCCGGCGCCTCCGGGCTGAGGAACACGAACGCGCTGGCGCCCTGGATGGCCGGGAGGGCGCGCTGTACCGCCGTACACAAGTCCGCGCCGCCCGCCAGATACCCGTCTACCAGGTGCGCGGCCACCTCGGTATCGGTTTCCGATGTGAAGGAGATACCCTCGTCCGTCATCTCCCGGCGCAGCTCAGCGTAGTTTTCGATGATGCCATTGTGGACGACGGCCACGCGCCCGTTCATCCCGATGTGCGGATGCGCATTGGTCTCGGTCACGCCGCCGTGCGTCGCCCAGCGCGTGTGTCCAATGCCGATAGTGCCTTCCAGGGGATGTCCCCACAGCCGTTCCTGGAGATTGTTCAACTTACCGACCGCCCGTTCTACCACGATCCCACCGTTTTGATGCAACACGGCGATCCCGGCGGAATCATACCCACGATATTCCAACCGCTTTAGCCCGGCCAACACGATGGGCGCCGCCTGCCGCGGCCCCACATATCCAACGATGCCACACATAGGTTGCCTCCTGAATTTGATTGTTTTGGATATTCCAAGCGCACACGCTTCCCATTTTTCGTCAGCGGATTTAGCAGATTAAGCAGATTTTTTGATCCATCGCATGTAATCTGCTAAATCCGCTTAGAACCTATCCGAAAATTATAGCGGCGTTGCGCCGCTGCGCCGGGTCTTACGGCTAAAGCCGCTTTCAGGAAGGTATTTTTTCGTGGGCGGGCGTAGCCCGCCCACGAAAAAATACCCTTCAAACCGCGCCTTTAGGCGCAAATCGTAGACCAAAACGAATTTTCGGATAGATTCTTAATCTCCTGATAGAAATAGAGAAATTTTACCAAGCGCCTGATATAGCGAAACATGAGCCGTGATTGGACGCACACGTCTCTAACGTTTTCGTCTTTCTGAACTGAAAACAAAGGGAAAGATGGCTGCCGGAGAGGGCAGCCGCCCGGCCATCCTGTTTGTCGTGCCGGTTGCCCGGCAGTTTTGTAGGATAGCTTTCTCATTGTGAGGGGAGCGAGAGGGGAGGGCCATCCCCTGGCGGCTTCCGCCGAAGCTCTGATCTAGTCAGAGGTGTTCGATAAACCGCCTCCTCGTCACCCGGCCTGACGCCGGGTCTGGCGCTAGAGTCCCCGCAATCTTTAGGTTATTGGCTCAGAGGTCCCTCCTTTTCTCACGCTCAGACACAAGGGCGCGAGGAATCGAAACACTTAACTCGTTTTGATTATACTCGGAAATGGGCAGATGGAAACCGGAAAGCGGTGACAGCTTGCCCGTCGCCGCTTTCCGGCGGCGACGCCCTAGGGCGCTGTGTTGGCTAAATGCCGGTCGCAAGCCCTGACCGTCGTTTGTAACTGCGTCTTTATGTTGGCCCCCTTCAAGACTTGGGGGAGCATCGCAAGAATTGCGTCGCGGCATTGATCGTAGCCCGTGACCGGAGCGGCGATGCCATAGTCCAGCGCCATAAAATCAAACGCCTGGGCGTAGGCCGGGTTTTGTCGCAACAGATCGGGCAGCAATTTCCTGGCGCTCTGGCGAACGGGGAAGTCGCCGGTGGCATCGGCCCATCGGGCTTGCTGCTCCGGCTCGCTCATCCAGCGGAGGAACAGCCAGGCCGCCAACTGCTCTTCCGGCGTGCTGACGAAAATGGATTGGAGTGCGCCGGAGAAATTCATACGCGGGGTGGGGGTCGTGTGCGGCAGCGGGCTGACGTTCCACGCGAACTGCGCCCCCCCGCTTACCGCTTTGGCGTAGTCAGACAGTTCGGTGGTGGATCCCACCGTGAACAACGCCCGCCCACTGGCGAAGTCAGATCGGTCGCTGTGCATCGCCGTCGTCTGTGTGGCGCAGCCCTGCACCGTGAGGGTGTGCCAGAGTGTCAGCGCGAGTGTCCCTTCCGCGCCGCCGAAAGCGTATCCCTTCCCATCCGGCTTGAGGATGTCGCTGCCATGGCCGAAAACCAGTCCCGTAAAGTGCGCCATATCCATCGCATACGCATAACCGATGGCCTTGCTTTTGTCCACTGCGCCGGAGAAGGGCTGCGTCATGGTACGGCACGCCATCACGCCGAACGCTTCCCAGGTCTGCGGCGGTTCCGTAAAGCCCATCGCTTTCAACCAGTCTTGGTTGTAATACAACACGTCCATCGCGGTGGAGAGCGACCAGCCGTAGCGCGCCTGGAATTGCGGCAGATACCCCGCTTCCAGCGCCGCCGGGAAGAAATCGGCCAGTTCGGTCTGGTTGTAACCCCAACGGCGGCTGTAGAAGTAAGGCTCGACCGCCAACAGCGCTTTCTGCCCGGCGTAAACGGCGGCTTCATCCGGGTAGGTCATCGCCAGAGAAGGCCAGCGGCGCTCCGCGAGCGCCGCGTTGATGGCTTGTTTCATGGCGGCGTCTCCCCCCTGTGTCTCCGCGATGACCGTGATGCCCCAAATATTGGTGCGGTTGAATTCTTCTACCATTTCTTGCAGCAAGGCGCTCCGCGTATCGGTATAGGGATGCCAGTAGCTGATCTCCTGACCGCTGGGGTCCAGATCGTCCAGCTCGCCGTAGAGCGCTTTGCTATAAGTGATGATCGGCAGCGGTTTGGGAACCGGCGTTGGCTTGGCTGCCGCGCTTGTGAATTCTGCCGGCGCCGCCGCCCACAGAGCCTCGTTGCACAGGTTGAGCGCATCGCTCAACTCCGTCTCAATATCCGCGCCGCCCAGGACATTGGTGAGCATCGTGGCGATGACGCCGCGACACTCATCATACCCCCCCACCGGCGCTTCCACGCCCGCTTCCAGCGTCATAAAGTTGGAGGCAGTGAGATACAGCGGATTTTCGGCCATAGTGTCGCTCATCATAGCAACCGCCGAGCGGCGGGTGGGGAAGAAGCCGGTGCTGCTGGCCCATTGGGCTTGCTGCTCCGGTGCGCTCAGCCAGCGCAAGAACAGCCAGGTCGCCAATTGTTCCTCCGGCGCGTTGGCGAAGATGACCTGGCTGTTGCCGGATATGTTCACCCGTGGACCCGTTCCGGCGGTGGGCAGCGTGCTGATGCCCCAGGCGAAACGCGCGCCTTCATTCACCGCTTTAGCGTAAGAGGGCAGCCATGTGACCGGGGAGAGCGTGAACAGCGCGCGCCCGGCGGCAAAGTCGGCCTGGTCGCCGGTGACCTCCGCTGCCGGCGTCGCGCAGCCCTGCGTCGTGAGACGTTGCCAGAATGTCAGCGTCTCCACACCGGCCTGGGCGTTGAAGGTATAACCGGCCCCATCGGACTTAAGGATGGCCCCGCCCCGGCTGATGACGAAGTCGGCGAAGCGTGTTGCGTCCGCCACGTAGACAAACCCTAGCCCCCTGGCCTTGCCAACAGCCTTGGAGAATGACTTTTTGATGGCCTTGCAGGCTATCTCCTCAAACTGTTCCCAACTCTCCGGCGGACCGGCGTACCCCAATTCCAACAGCCAGTCGGTGTTGTAGTATAACACGTCCATGGTACGGTAATGCGGCCAGCCGTAGCGCGCTTTGAACTGCGGCAGCACGTCCGCCGCCAGCGCGCCAGGGAAGAAGTCCCCCCATTCATCCTGCGTGTACCCCCAACGCGGACTTTCGAGGTACGGCTCCAGCGCCACCAATACCTCCTGCGTTGCGTAAGTAGCGGCGTGATAGGGTGCGGCAACGGCCAACGACGGCAGCGCCTGGGTGGGAATCCCCTCCGCGATTTTTTGTTGGACGGCATCGTAATTCCCCCACGTCTCGCCGACGACGGTGATGCCCCACTCGTTGGCGCGGTTGAACTCGTCAATCATAGCAAGCAGCAATTCTTCCCGCACGCCGGTGTAGGGATACCAGAACAGGACTTCCTGCCCGCTGGGGTCCAGGGCTTCCAGGTAGCCGTACCGGGCGACGTCGTAGGTGGGCGGGGGCAATTCGGCGGTGGGGAGCGCTTCGGTGGCCTGGGTTTCTGGCGTCTTCTGGGGCGCAGCGGTTTCGTCCGGCGCTTGCGTGGCCGTCGCAGCCGGCTTCGCCGGCGTCTTCGTCGGCTTCTCGTCGGATTTCGTACACGCCGTTGCCAGAGACAGCAGTAGCGCTAACAGCACCCACACGACAAAGAATTTACGATTTCTCATCGTCGGCTCCTCAAGAAATAACAGGATTTACGGAATGTTAGGATCAAAAAGTCCGTTTCATCCGTTGAGTAAAAGATTGTCACTGACAACTACGCAGGGTGTTCCGCCCAGCGCTTCCGTCACCATCGTTGGATATTGCCCATCCAATGAACACCCCTCTGGCCCTCGGAACATCTCATCCGGCAGGACGATCACGTCGGCGGGCGGAGCGGCGCGCAGCGCGGCGATCACATCCTCAACGGTGAGCAATCCAGCAACCGTCACCGTCTCCCCAAAGGTGCGGTTAGGGACGGCGATGATGTTGATATTCAGCCCGGTTGCCGCCGCGAACTCCGCTGCCTGTGCGCGCAGCGTCGGCGCGAAGAGCGCGCCCGTCACCCACGTCTGGCGCGGCCCGCCGAGGTCGGCCAGGCGATGCTGCGTGTCAGGCCAGCCGTCCAGGAACAGACGCACCATGCCCACACCGTTTTCTACCAACGCAGGTAGCAGCCCATCGTAGGCTGCCAACGGCGGGATGGGGACGCCGGCCCGCAAGAACCACTCGTCCGACGGGTAGACGAACCCAACGCCCAACTCGGCCCGCAGGCGCGTCTGCCACGCGAGCGTCTGCTGCAATACCGCCGCCGCTTCCGCATCTGTGTAGGGGCGGAGCGTGTCATGGCGCCAGCGTGTGAGTCCCACCGGCACGACGGTGAGCGTCGCCACTGCCGGGTAGCGCGCTGCGAGATCGGCGATGGTGCGATCCAGGTGCGCGCCGTCGTTGCGGCCCGGCGCGAGCACGGCCTGCGTGTGAACGACGATGCCGTCGCCTGCCAGCCGGTCAAGCTGCGCCAGGATGTCCGCCGCGCGCGGATTCCGCATCAAGCCGCCACGTACCTCCGGCTGCGTGGCGTGAACAGACACGTAGAGCGGGCTGAGATACTGCTCCGCAATGCGCTCCCAATCCCCCTCGTCCAGGTTGGTCAGCGTGACGTAATTGCCGTGCAGGAACGACAGCCGGTAGTCGTCGTCCTTCACGTACAATGGCGCGCGCATCCCAGGCGCCATCTGGCTGACAAAGCAGAACTCGCAAGCGTTGCGGCACGCGCGAATCTTGCCGTCAAACAACTCATTCTCAAACGACAATCCCAGCGGCTCCCCGTACCGGCGGCGGCTGCGCAGGGTCAATGGCTGCCCATCGCGCTCAATCTCGAAAACCAACTCCGCCTCGGCAGCATAGATCTGGACATCAATCACATCGCGCAGCGGCTCTCCGTTCAGCTTCAACAGACGGTCATCCTCTTGCAATCCCGCCCGTCCCGCCGCACTCTTCGCCGCGACCTCTGTAATTGTCGCCGGATAAATCCGTTCCAATCCGTTCAATCCGTTGACCTATTCCCACTCAATCGTCGCGGGCGGCTTGCTGCTGACGTCGTAGACCACGCGGTTGACGCCGCGCACTTCGTTGACGATGCGGTTGGCGACGCGGCCCAGCAGGTCGTAGGGCAGATGCGCCCAGTCCGCCGTCATAAAATCGCTGGTGACGACGGCGCGCAGGGCGGCGACGTTGGCGTAGGTACGCCCATCGCCCATCACGCCGACGCTGCGGACGGGCAGCAAGACGACAAACGCCTGCGCCGTCTGCCGGTACTGGCCCGCGGCCCACAGCTCTTCCAGGAAAATCGCATCCGCCGCTTGCAGGGTGGCGACGCGCTCCGGCGTGATTTCGCCCAGGATGCGGACGGCCAGCCCCGGCCCGGGGAAGGGATGCCGCCAGACGAGTTGCTCCGGCAGGCCCAATTCCAGGCCGACCTGGCGCACTTCGTCTTTGAAGAGGTCGCGCAGCGGCTCGACGAGGGCCAGGTGCATGTCCTCCGGCAAGCCGCCGACGTTGTGATGAGACTTGATCTTGTGCGCGGTTGCCGTGCCCGCGCTTTCGATCACGTCGGGATAAATCGTGCCCTGCGCCAGGAAGCGCGCGTCGCCCACGCGGCGGGCCTCTTCCTCGAAGACACGGATGAACTGCTCGCCGATGATGCGCCGCTTCTGTTCCGGGTCGGTGACACCGGACAGCGCGCCGAGGAAGCGTGCGCTGGCGTCCACGCTGACCAGTTTCATCCCCAGCGCCTCGTGGAACGTCGCCGCCACTTGTTGGCCCTCGTCGCGCCGCAGCAGGCCGGTGTCCACGAAGATGCACGTCAACTGGTCGCCGATGGCGCGATGCACCAGCGCCGCCACCACCGCGCTGTCCACGCCGCCGCTGAGGCCGCAGATCACCTGCCCCGCGCCGACCTGCGCCCGGATGCGCGCCACCGTCTCGGTGATGAACGCGCCGGGCGTCCAATCGCCGCGGCAGCCGCACACGCCGTAGAGGAAGTTCCGCAACAGCGCCGCGCCGTTAGGGGTGTGCTGCACTTCGGGATGGAATTGCACAGCGTAGAGCCGCCGCTCCGGGTCGCCCATGGCGGCGAGGATGCCGTCCGTGCTGGTCGCCAGGGCGTGGAAGCCCGGCGGCAGCGCGGCGACTTGATCGCCGTGGCTCATCCACACGGATTGGCGGGCGTCCAGTCCCGCAAAGAGCGACGCAGGCGCGGCAATGTCCACTTCCGCCGGGCCGTATTCCCGCCGCACGCCGGGCGCGACTTGCCCGCCCAGGGTGTGCGCCAGCAGATGCATCCCATAGCAGATGCCCAGCACCGGTAGCCCCAGCGCCGTGACCGCCGCCGACAGCGTCGGCGCGCCTTCGTCGTAGACGCTGTTCGGCCCGCCGGACAAAATCAGCCCCAAAGGAGACAGCGCCGCGATACGTTCCACCGGCGCGTTCCAGGGCAAAATCTCCGTGTAAACGCCCAACTCGCGCACCCGCCGGGCAATCAACTGCGTGTACTGCGAGCCGTAGTCCAGGATAATGATGGTTTCTCGGTTAGCCATAGTTACCTCAAGTTAGGAGTTAGGAGTTAGGAGTTAGGAAATACGGGTTTCCTAACTCCTAACTCCTAACTCCTATTTCCTCAC
>Ga0116144_10001529_pt1 | contig 27385 bp, 22 predicted proteins | sample AD_UKC035_MetaG_FD_89746 | JGI IMG/M metagenome (GOLD analysis project Ga0116144, IMG submission 89746) | Active sludge microbial communities of municipal wastewater-treating anaerobic digesters from USA - AD_UKC035_MetaG | ecosystem: Engineered > Bioreactor > Anaerobic > Digestate | place: USA...
CGGTGGTCTACTGTGCTGGTATGCATCTCCGGGCGGATAGCCTCAAAGGCCACGCCGGGCTGCTCCGTCAGGCGATCCGGCGTGTCTTTGGCGGTGAGCGTGATCTGTACAGTACGATCAGACATAGTTTTTCCTTCTTTGGATGGGTTGAATATAAATTGGGACGCAGATAAACGCAGATGAACGCTGATTTTAAAAAATTATCTGCGTGGCTCTGCGAAAATCTGCGTCCGAATTTCTTCCCGTGTTATTGCCGAATCACAACCGGCAGGTAGACTGGATAGCTCGGCCAGAACGCGACGTTGGACAGCGCCGATTCGCCGCCGGCGCCCGCCGTCTTGAGCGCGAAGTAGAGCGTCCCGCCGGTGTAGGAAAGCGGGGCGGTCGTGTAGGTCGCCGCGTTGCCGGGCAGCGCGTCGGTGAGCAGGGTTGCCGCAGTCCACGTTGCTTCGGTGATGGCGGCATCCGCAGTGCGCAGCGTGGTGGTGAGCGCGCCCGCCGGCGGCGTCCAGCGCAGGGTGATGGTAACGGGCGTGACGCCGACGAGGCTTTCGCCGCTGACCGCCGCGACCACGCGCAGGTCGGTCACGGCAGCGGGCGGCGGGACGACGGTGACAAGCTCGTCCGCGCCCACGTCCGCGAGCGCGCCGCCGGGCCGGGCTTCGCCGTCAATGTCCGCCGGCGCGTCCGCCGGGGCGGTCACGGCGTCAATGGCGTCGGTCGCCGTTTCCAACAAGTGCAGGTCGTCCATAGCCACATTGACAAACCAGTTCGCCGCAGCGTTGGTGAGGTTGCCGGACTGTGTACCGGCAGCGCCGTCGCGCTCGCGCAGGGCGTCGTTCGCCAGGTTGTTGGTGATCGTCGCCAGCGTGTTGGGGAAGCGCCACTCCATTGCCGAAAAGGTGCGCCCGGTGTTGGCGGTGTAAATCGTGTTGTGCAGCGCGCTGCCGTTGCACGAGTTCCACAGGCAGATGCCGCAGTCGAAGCCATATTCCGAGGAAAACAAGTCCGGGTCGTTGGCGACGACAAAGTTGTTGCGGATGATGCCGCCGTAATCGTCCACGTACCCCTCGGCGGTGGGGCAGGGATTATCTGCGTACGTGCGGATGCCGTTGCCGTCGGTCACGAGGCCAAAGCCGATGCCGCGCGCGTTGTCGCGCAGCACGTTGCGCTCGACGGTGGTGTCGCGGCAGCTCCGCCACATGTGGATGCCGTGTTCGGAGAGGCCGTTGGCGCACCAGAAGCCCTCGATCACGTTGTCGCGGATCGTCCAGCCGCGCGACTGATGCGCGTCCACGCCGCCGGTGTAACAGCCGCTGATGTGAGGGCGACCGGCGTCCGTCAGTTCGATGTGGGAGCAGGCGATCAAACCATCGTCGGTGAAGTGCGTGGCGTTTGTCGCCACACCGGGGTTGATTTTGATCGCTTGCTCGCCGGGGTCAATGATATGGACGTTGTAAATGATCGTGTTGAGCGTATGCGCGCCGTTGGTGGTGACGTGGATGGGATGCCAAATGGCTTCCCGCAACGTCAGATCGGCAATGGTTACGTTGGAGGCCGAGACGTTGATGATTTCGCGCGCGCCATAGTTGCCATCCAGAACGACGGCTTCCCGGTTGCCGCTGGCAGAACGGAGGGTGACATTGGCGGTGTCTACTTGTAAAGCATACACACTGCTCAGATCGTATGTCCCATCCGCAATGAGGATAACATCGCCAGAACTGGCATTGTTGACCGCGTCCACCAGTTCCGCCACCGTGTCCACGTTAACGATAGGCCCGGTGGGCGCGGGCAGGGCGGGGCAGAAGTCCGTGGTGGGGGTGGGGGTGATGGGGGTCGTCTGCGTCACAAACTCAAACGCGCCGATACTCGGCGGGCTGGCGTAGGCGACGTCGTCGTAATCTTCCGCCACGCCGGCCGTCGTCGCACCGTGGCCGATGGCGGGGCTGTCGGTTTGCAGGTGATAGTCGTCCGCAGCGGGGTCGGCCAGCAGCGGGTCCTCGCCCACGATGCCGCCGGTCTCCGTCACCGGCAGATTCGGCTGTGACTGCGCCGGGGCGTCGTAAGCGTACCACAAGTTGTGGGAGAAGGTGAACGTGTCCGGGGCGGTGTTCGGGCCAATGTTTACGTAAGTCGAGAGGTCGCTGCGGTCGAAGTAGACCAGGTTGTTGACGACAGTGTTGTAGGAGCTAGGCAGAAATTCGTAACTGCCGGTGGTCGTGGTCTCTTGTAGGATGCGGAACAGCCAGTTGGTGGGGGCGATGAGCGTGTTGTGCGCCGCCAGGCAATCCACACAGCCGACGAAGGCCAGCGAGGCGACGCCGCCCTCGATGACGTTGGCGACCACGCGGATGTCGCGCGCCTCGAAATTGGGTTCCGTGTCCGAAAGCGGCGGGCGGAAGTACTCGAAGCTGGTGGAGCCGCCCATGTTCACGCCGCGCTCGCCGGCGTTGACGATGCGGTTGGCGCGGAGCTCGATATCCTCGCTGCCGCCCTTGCACTGCACCGCGTTGGCCGAGAGGTCGTGGAAATAATTGCCCGCCAGTAGCCCGCCGTGGCAACCGACGTGATCCACGCCGCTCCCGGATGCGCCGCCGCCGCACCGGGTGAACTCGCTATCCAGCACGTAGTAGTCGTTCACACCGGAGAGCTTGAGGCAGTCCTCGTTGCCGCCCGTTCCGATGTCGTGGATGAACACATTGCGGAAGATGACGTGGCGGGTGGCGTCGGGGTTGTCGTAGTCGCCGCCGTCGTCGCAGTTGATGCCGTTCTGCGTCGCGTTCTGCACTTCAAGGTCGTGGACGATGACGTAGCGCACGCGCGTCAGGTGCATCCCCTCGCTTTGCCCGGTGATAACGGGTTTGGCCTCGCCGGGCGCGCCGCCGATCCAGATGGGCGCGTCCGCCGTGCCGCTGAGGTCTTCCACACTGATGCGGACAGGGTACGCCCCGGCGTGGATGCGGATGGCTGCGCCGGGTTCGGCGTCTTGCAGGGCGCGCGCGACGCTGGCGTAGGGCGCGCTTGCCGAGCCGTCGCCTGTGTCGTCGCTGCCGTCCGTGGCGACGTGAATTTCCGCCGTCGGCGTCTTGCCGGTCTCAAACGTGGGGATGTCCCCCGCCAGCACCGTTGTCGGCCACAGCAAAGCCAGAAAAAGTAAGCCAATCCATAGTTTTTTCATTGTCCTCTCCTTTTGAAAATAGCGAATAGCAAATAGCGAATAGCAAATAGCGGAATCTCTGCACTCTCTGTGTCTCTGCGGTGAAAATTCTCATCCCACCGCTGGTGAACCGCCGGTTAATGATGAATTCCCTTATCGGGTTTATGGGATGACCGTCCCTTCAGTCCTGCTGCACTCTGCGAACCCAGCGGGCCAGCGCGTTCAGCAGATCTTGCAGAAAGCCGCGCGCGGCGGCGTCCACCAGATTCCCGTCGGCGTCGAAGGCTTGCTCGGCGCGAGCGATCAGAACTTCCGGTTTGCCTAGCGGTAGGGCGCCGAGGTGCGTCAGGATTTGGCGCAGGTGCAGTTGGACGCGCGCCGTGCCGAAGTTGCCGGTGCTGGCGCCGAGGATGGCGACGGGCTTTTCTTTTAACGGCGGCTCCGGCGCGCGCGACGCCCAGTCCAGGGCATTTTTGAGCGCGCCGCTGACCGAACTGTTGTATTCCGGGGTGGCGATCAGCACGGCGTCGGCCTGGGCCAGCCGCGCGCGGAAAGCGGCGACCGCGTCGGGAAAGGGTTTTTCGATATCCTCGTTGAACATCGGCAGCGGCGCAAGGTCGAGGATTTCCAGCGTCATGTCCGACGGCGCGAGCGCGGCGGCGACCCGTAAGAGCGCGGTGTTGTAGGAGGCCTGGCGCAGGCTGCCGGAGAAACTCACGACGTGGAGGGTCTTGTCGGTTTTCATCTTTACAGGTCTTTCCGCATATAGTAGCGAGTGTGCCCGGCAGGGTAATCGGGCAGCGCGCCAAAGACCTCATAGCCATGGCGTTGGTAGAAGTCCGGCGCCTGAAACGTGAAGGTGTCCAAGTGTACATGCCTGGCGCCGCGCCGGCGGGCTTCTTCTTCCGCCGCTATCAACAGGCGATGACCGTAGCCGCGCCCCCGCAGGTCTTCTCTGATCCAAAGCAGGTCTAGCTGGAACCAATCCCAATAGGTGCCGCCGATGATCCCGCCGACGATTTCCTGGTCAGGCGCGCGCAGCACGAAGCACAGCGATTGGGCGCGATCGTCGCCGCCTTGTTGCTTGTTATACTGACTGATAGCCGGCCCAATGACGTCCCATGCCGGTTCCTCCGCATAAGCGATTTGATAGATTTCTTCCATGGTTGATCTCCTCTCTTCCTCTGAGAATAGTTGCTAATGTGCGGTAAAATCCCGCTCTTTCATCATAAGATATTCCGTCACACCTGCTTTGTATAGCCCCGGTATCATCCCCACCTGCCGGTATCCCAACCTCTCATACAGTCGTCTGGCCTCCGGGTTGAAATCCGCGACCACCAGAAACACTTTCGAGTGATTTGCGAACACGGTTTCCTCAAAGAAGGAGAGCAGCTTTTTCCCAATGCCCATCCCCCGAAAGGCTTCTTTGACGGCGATGATGTGCAGGTAGGGGTAACTATGAAACGCGCCCTTCAAGACAAACCATATAAACCCCAGACATTCTCCCTCTTCATTGAGCGCGACAAATATCTCGCCTTGGGTAATGCCTTCTGTGAGGGCAGCGAGGGCCTTTTGCTCCGAAGGGAAATACTCTTGCCCAAGTTTCGATTTGAGCAGGGCAACTTTACAATCTTCCAAGTGCTTCATTTGAGTTTGTGTGATGATCACCTTTAACATTTTAATCCGAATAAGAATTATCCTATTTTTAACGTTTTGCCTCTTGACAAAGCAGTCAAGATACTGTATTATATAAATAACTTTGTGATACAAAGATATTTACGAGGTACAGGAGGTGCTTATGTCAGCTCAACTCAGTCTTAAAGAAATTGAACGTAAGGCTTTCCGTTCCACCTATCAGGATGGTTTGTGGGATATTTACTACGGTCTGATCGTCATGTGCATGTCCATCTTTGTCTACCGCCCGCCAAAGGGGTACAGCCCGATGAATATCATCCTATCTACGTTGATGATCTCTTTGTCTTACGGCCTTTTCTGGGCAGGTAAGAAGTACATCACTCTGCCGCGCATGGGGCAAGTACGCTTTGGATCCATGCGTAAGCAGAAAGCGAGAACATTGGCAATCGTCTTGGGTGTGTTCGTCCTGATTCAGGTCGGCTTGGTCGGACTAACCACGTTGGGGTGGCTGAATCCTGACGCCGGCGCAAAGTTAAACACCTACCTCAATGAACGCAATTCAGGGCTGCTGGTTGTCGCTGTCATCGGAGCGCTCATGGTCGGCCCAAGCATCATCGTGATCGCCTATTTCTCGGATTTCCCACGTGGCTATTATATCGCCATCATGATGGCGCTGGCCGTCTTCGTGATGATTTACCTTAACCAGCCTCTCTACGCGATCATGATCGGCGGGTTGATCATCTTGCCCGGACTCGTGCTCTTTGTGCGCTTTCTAAAGACGTATCCCCTCCAGCCGAAGGATGGCTCCTATGAGTGAAAATACCGGCAGCCCAGCGCTCACGGGCCTGGCCGATCTGGATCGCTTGGTTCATGAACCGGCGCGGTTAGCCATTATGGCCTTGCTCTATGTGATTGAAAGCGCCGATTTCACTTTTCTGATGAACCAGACGGGCCTCACCTGGGGCAATCTTTCAGCCCACATGAGCAAGTTGGAAGAAGCCGGGTACCTTGAAGTGGAAAAGAGCTTCAAGGGCCGACGTCCGAACACTACACTGCGGCTAACCCCCCAAGGACGAGCGGCTTTTCACGAGTATGCTCAAAAAATGAAACGGGTCTTTCAGGATTTACCGGCTTGATGAGGCCGGTTCCACCTTGAACGTGGTCTGCATAATAGAGTTGTTCCGCAATAACAAAAAGAAAATTAGGACGCAGATTTTCGCAGATTCACGCAGATAATTTTTTAAAAATCAGCGTTCATCGGCGTTTATCTGCGTCCAAAAACTCTTTGCAGCTTATTCAGGAACAAGTCTAATGAGATCCCAGACCCAGTCGCGCAAGGCCAGGGCGACCTTTCCCGCAAAACTGACTCTGGCCAAATAGCGCGCCTTGGGTCTGGGGGCTTCTATGGTCCGTTGGGCTACCTGAAAGACAACGCTCCGGCGATGAAATTCTTTTACCTCAGTTTTGAACGCCGTTCTAATCCATTAGGCGGCTAGTCCAACACCGGCGGGCCTTGTCGAATTCGCTCGGTCACCGCTTCTTCCGATTCGTTCCATAGTCCTTCAACCCACCACGTAGCGCCGGCCTCCACCCACGGCCATAGCTCGTCTCTTTGTTGAGCCTTGTTCAAACCATCGGTTTTACCACTCGCTACGATATCAAAAGGCGTGGTCAGCGTGCGGTTCGCAGCGACAAAGGCTTTCATCTCGCTCATATCTTTGGGCGTCATAGTTTCAGGTTTGCCGTCCGCCCCCACTTTTTCTGGAAACGCCCCATCGCATTTGAGGATACGTTGCATGGATTTCTTCCGCGGCCAGAGGGCTGGCGCCCAGAGGGGAATGCGTGGCTGCTGCACGGGTTGGGAGGGGTAATGCCGTTCCTCCATCAACGTGAGTTTGAGATGATAATGCTTTCCCTCATAGTCAAACTGCTTCCGTTGATAGAGCAAAGTCAGGATGTCAATCGTTTCATCCAGCATTTCCGCCCGGGCTTTGGCGTCGGTCACTTCGTCGGGAAAACTTTGCCAGCCCATCCAGACGGCGCCCGTCCCCAACCCCAGGATCAACCGGCCATTTGACAGGCGATCTAAGGCCACGGATTCGCTCGCAATCTTCCACGGGCGTCTGAGTGGGACGGGGATGAGCATTGTGCCCAAACGAATCCGGCTGGTGGTCATAGCCGCCGCCGCAAGAGCGATCATTGGATCTTCACACCAGATCGCATCCCCTAAAAAGCAACCATCCCAACCGGCCTCTTCTGCCAGTTGCGCCAACTGTGCCACGAGGCGGGCTTGATTGTAGGGTAAAGCCAGGCCAAATTTTATTGTCATGAGTTTACTCCTTCCTTCAATTAAGGCCTGTTAAACGCTTTTGCCAAGGTCAACATCCATGGCCGGCTATCATAAAAAATCATATACGGAAACCCTTTCCCCGTCAATGCCTCTTTGATATCGGGGGTATTTTGTCAAAAGGCAAACGTTTTCCTGTAGTGAGTGCGGCGCCGGCCAGGTGGCCAGGGAAAAGGCCAACACCTTGTCCAGGGGGGAATCTGTTCAAGGGTACGAGGATGAAATGAACCGCGTCGTTTATGATGATTGTGGTGGAGGGCTAGGTGTGCTATAATGGTTAGAGTTTGTTTCACACCCCATATCCTTCTCTGCTCTCTGCGCCCGGCAGAGTAACGCGGAGAACTCATATCACTGATGGAGGCTTTTTTGATGACCGAGGTACAGGATTTCGCCCAACGATTGATTGAGAACATTGAGCGCGTCATTGTCGGGAAGCGCGCGTCGATTCAACTGGCCGTGCTAGGGCTGTTGAGCCAGGGCCACCTGCTCATCGAGGATGTCCCCGGCGTCGGCAAGACGATGTTGGCGCGCAGCCTGGCGCGCTCGCTCGGCTGCACGTTTGGCCGTCTGCAATTCACCCCCGATTTGCTGCCTGGCGATGTGACCGGCGTGTCCATTTACAATCAGGCCACGCGCGAGTTTGAATTCCAGCCAGGCCCGATTATGGCGCAGATTGTGTTGATTGACGAAATCAACCGCGCCACCCCCAAGACCCAGGCCGCGCTGCTGGAGGCGATGGAGGAGCGGCAGGTGACGGCGGACGGCGTCACCTACGGATTGCCTCGCCCATTTATGGTGTTGGCTACGCAGAACCCGGTGGAGTATGAAGGCACCTTTGCCTTGCCGGAGGCGCAGTTGGACCGTTTTTTGATGCAGATTGGGTTGGGGTATCCTGACCAGGACGATGAAATCGAAATGCTTGATCGCCAGCAATTCCATCATCCTATTGAGGATTTGGAACCGGTGGCTACGGCGGAGGAACTACTGGAGGCTCAGGATGCCATTAAATCTATTTACGTCTCCCCGGCGGTGAAGGAATACGTGGTGCGTCTGGTCAAAATGACACGCGAACATCCTGACACGTATTTGGGCGCCAGCCCGCGTGGGAGTCTCACTTTGTACCGGGTGGGCCAGGCGCGCGCTGCCTTGTTTGGGCGGGATTTTGTGCTGCCAGACGATATTAAGTTCATTGCGACCGCTGTGTTGGCGCACCGGATGATTGTGAGTCCCGGCGCGCGGTTGCGCAGTGTGACGGCGAAGGAAGTGCTGGCGGCTATCTTTGAAGAGTTACCCGTCCCAGAAGGAAATTACTCCAAGCGGGCCTGACCTTTGCTGTGTCGGCGTGAAACATGAAGTTGTATTTTTCCAGATCCTAAGTCTCCACAACAGGACGTTTGGGTATGAATCACAATAACCCCACCATTAAGATGAATTCTTGGTTGTTGCCGTCCCTGGCGATAGTAACCTTGATTACCGATGTATTGACGCCTTACAAGGGTTGGCGTATTTTGACAGTCGCCCTGGCCGGGGCCTGGTTGGTTAGCTATCTCTGGGTCCGATCCCTGGCAAAGGGGTTGGAATTATTGCGGGAGATGCGGTTTGGCTGGGCGCAAGTGGGCGACCGGCTGGTTGAGCGCTTTACGTTGCGTAATGAGGGCTGAGCGCCGGCCGTCTGGGCTGAAATCCGCGATCAATCCACCATGCCTAACTACCAGGTCAGCCGGGGCACCGGGTTGCCGGGGCACGACTCGATCCGTTGGCACACGGAGGCCATCTGCACACGGCGCGGACTCTTCACTTTAGGCCCGACACAAGTGCTGTCCGGCGACCCTTTCGGTTTGTTCAGCCTCTCTTTTGATTACACCGCGACTATGCCGCTGTTGGTGTTGCCCCCCATCGTTCCGCTGCCGGCGATTGAAGTGGCCCCCGGCGGTCGTTCGGGCGACGGCCGCCCGCGTCCCAATGCCCCCGACCGCACCGTCAGCGCCTCCACCGTGCGCGAGTACGTCTCTGGCGACAGCCGGCGGTGGATTCACTGGAAGACGGTGGCGCGGCGCAACGAACTCTATGTCCGGGTTTTTGATGGAACGCCGTCTAGCGACTGGTGGATCGTGTTGGATGTAGATCGCAATGTTCAGGCGGGAGAGGGCGAAAATTCCACGTTGGAACACGGGGTCATTTTGGCGGCCTCGTTGGGCGATCGGGGCCTGCGGATGCGGCACGCGGTGGGATTGGTGGCGCATAGTGAACATTTAGTGTGGCTTCACCCACAGACCGGCGAGGGACACCGCTGGGAGGTGTTGCGTTCGCTGGCGTTGGTGACGATGGGGGCCAGTCCGTTGGGGGAACTGTTGGCTCGTGTCAGCACGAGTATTGGACAGCGCGCCAGTCTGGTATTGATCACGGCGGCGATGGACCCCGCCTGGGTGGGCGGGCTGGTGCCCTTAATCCGGCGCGGCGTCGTGCCAACGGTGCTGTTGCTTGACCCGGAATCGTTTGGCGGCCCTGGAAAGGTGGAGACCGTGGCGGGGATGCTGACGGGAATGGGGGTAGCGAACTATTGCATCACCCGCGATGTGTTGGATCGCCCCGAATTGCGCCCTGGGCGTCAGGGACATTGGGGCTGGCGTTCGACCGGCACCGGGCGCGTCGTCCCCACGCGCAAAATTGCCGATTCCCCCTGGCAGGTGCTTGAATAATGTCCGGTGATGTGGATTCCTTCTCGCTCTCTTGGGGCGAGAAATTGTTACGGATCCTTGGCCCAAAGGGTTTGTTGGTTTGGGGTGTTCTGCTGGCAATTCTCATCAGCGTCATCTCTGGCCTCACAGATGTAGTCAAGGGTGTGGAATTTGAGTTCGCCTTTTTGCTCATGCTCCTCGCGGCAACCGGGGGATGGTTTCTGAGTATGTTGCCGGTGAAGGATGCCATTGCCGCCGGCGTGGGACTCTTTCTGGGATTTGAAGTCGTTTTTGTGCGGGTGGGCCGCCTGGAAGGGAAGCTATTCCTCATCTTTGAGACTGTTTTCAGGCTGATCGGCCAAATGTTGCTGTGGCTTTGGGTGTGGCTTAGAGCTTTGGCCGTAATGCTTTACACCCGCACCCCCTTGGTTTCACCGCCACATGCCGTTGATTGGGCGCGCTTGCCGGCGACATACGTGGCCTTGTGGGACGACTTAGGGGCGTTGTTCTTGCGAACCTGGCGGTGGCTGGGCGCTTTGGCGCGCGGGAACGCCAGTTATGACCCGATAGCGACGGCATTGATCTGGGGACTGGTGGTGTGGTTGTGTGCGTGGTGGGCCGGTTGGACGGTCAATCGCCGTCATCAACCCTTAATCGGCATCCTGCCAGGAGGGATTCTGGTTTCATTCCTGGTGGCCTATACGTGGTCTTCCACTTTTGTGCTTCTCCCGCTGATCGGCTTCACCTTTCTTCTGATGGCTTTGGAGAGTCACCGCGACCGCGAGAACCGTTGGGAGGCAAAGGGAACCGACTATTCGCGCGATTTATGGCGCGACATGGTTGCGATTGCCGCCAGTGTGTCGCTAGCCGTGGTGTTGATGGCGGCCCTGTCACCGCTTTTCACCGTTGAACGGCTGCAAAAGATCACCGAGTGGGTAGAAGACCTGACCCAGAAAGACGACAACTCTGGTGAGCCAGTGGCGGAATCGTTGGGGATCCAGCCGCAGCCGCCGCCGCGCGAAGTCACACCGATTCAACGCGCGCAGACGACCACACTGCCGCGTCGTCATCTGATCAACTCCGGGCCGGAATTGTCGCGTATGGTAGTGATGTTGGTGCGCACCGACGAATTGCCTGAAATTGCTGACCCCGTAGCAATTTACGCGGGGGATATTGAAGTGCCCCGCCACTATTGGCGCAGCATCACCTATGACCGTTATTACGGCCAGGGCTGGTCCACTTCGGCTACGTCGCTGATTCGTTACGAGGCCGGCGAGCTGCTCACCGATCCTGAGTTGTTGCATTATTATCCACTGCGCCAGGAAGTGCAGATGGTGGGGGCGCGTGATGGCGCGATTTACGTGGATGGGATGCTCCTTGCGGCAGATGAGGCTTTTGAAGTTTACTGGCGTGCTCCTGGCGATATGTTTGCCGCCACCCTCAAAGGCGACAAGTACCGAGCCGATTCGCTGGTGCTGGATGTGACGGATGAGGAATTGCGTAACGCTGAGGGCGAGATTCCGGCGTGGCTGATGGAGCGCTATACCCAACTGCCGGAGACGCTGCCAAGTCGTGTGCGCGATCTGGCCTTCGAGTTGACGGCGACCGAACCCACCTTTTACGATCGCGCCAAAGCCATTGAAGGATACTTGCGGCATTTTTCCTATACATTGGAAGTTCCCACGCCCGGACTCACGGCGGACATTGCCGACTATTTTCTTTTTGAATTGCAAAAAGGCTACTGCGATTATTACGCCACCTCTATGGTCGTGTTAGCGCGCGCTGCGGGGATGCCCGCGCGCATGGTGATTGGCTACGCCAGCGGCAACTATCAACCACAGACCGCGCGTTACGTAGTGACAGAAGCTGACGCTCACGCCTGGCCGGAAATTTACTTCCCCGGTATCGGGTGGGTGGAGTTCGAGCCGACCGGCGGTTATCCCGAAATCGAGCGGGGCAGTCCAGAGAGTGAGTCTATGACGCCCCCGCCCGATTGGGACAGCATTGCTCCATTGGTCCAACCGCCCACCCTGGCAGAGCTGATCGCGCAGGTAGGCAGATGGACGTTGGCAATCGTTGGCAGTGTAGTCGGGGGACTGCTGTTAATGACCGGCGTGGACACACTGTTCTTGCTCGTCTGGGGAACGCCGGCTGACGTCGTGACGCGGCTATATCACCGGTTACAGCGTTACCGACGCAGCCTGCGGGCGCGCGTTGCTGTGGGAGACACCCCCTATGAAGTTGGCGCATCCCTGACGCGGCGCATCGTTGAGATTGGCGCAGGGCGCGAATTGAGTGAAGAATGGCTGCCGCCGGCTGCGGATGAAATTCAACGCATGATCGAATTCTATATCCGAGTATGGTATACGCCTCAGCCTTTGACGCGCCGAGAGCGCTTCGTGGTCACGGGAACCTGGTGGGTACTGCGTTGGCGCTTGTGGTTGGCGTTCTTGCTGCGCGGCTCGCGTCGCGCTCCGCTTTCTGAACACTGGGAGCCGGCCGCATTGCATTGAAAAATTCAAAGGCTATGATCTTAGGTGTTAGCGACCGTTGACCCGTGCGCCGTGAAACGTGGGGCTTCTATTAAGGAAAAGCCTCACGTTTTGCGTTTCATGCCTAGGATGAATCCGACACGCCCTAAAAGTTTGACTTGTTTGCCCAAGTGTTGTATCATCAAATTGTAAAAATTCATCTGAGGAACTCGAATCGTGGATTGGCAGTACACCCCTTATATGATCCCACTGGGCATTGCCGCTGCTGTGGGGCTGGCCTGTGTTGCGTTGCTACAACAGCGTCGCTCAAGCAAAGAAGCCCTGTTTCTGTCGGCATTGTTGTTGGCCCTGATGTGGTGGTGTGTGACCGAGGCGGTACGATTGGGCGCCCAGACGTTGGAACTGAAGCTCTTTTGGGCGCGCGTGCGCTATATCGGCATTGCTATGGTGCCCGCTTTCTGGTATGCCTTCGTGTTGCAATACACCGAACACGGCCACTACCTGACGCAACGCAACCTCATTCTGCTGTTTATTGAACCATTGCTGCTCATTTTTTTTGCCTGGACGAACGGCTCTTTCCATAGGCTGGTCTGGCAAAGCATTCGCTTGATCCCTGTTGGGGATATGATGGGTTGGAAGGCCGAGCACGGCATCGCTTTCTGGATTCATACCGTTTACAATTACCTCTTGCTGGCCTTTTCACTGTTTCTGTTAATCCAGGCGTTACAGCGTAGCCGTCCCTTTTACCGCAGACAATACTACGTTTTGTTAGCCGGTGCGTCGTTTACCCTGGTGATCAATATTCTATCAGTATCTGGTTGGACGCCGTTTGCCTATCTGGATCTGACCCCGTTTGGTTTTACGGTTGGCGGGGTGATTTTTGTGTGGGGACTGCTTCGTTTTCGCCTCATGGACATTATTCCGGTGGCGTATGAGACCATTATGGACAGCATAGGGGCCGGCGTGGTGGTCCTGGACGTCGAAAATCGAGTGGTCAATCTCAATGCGGCGGCCTGTCGTATTTTGGATTGCGCCGGGGAAGACGTGATGGGCCGGGCCGCGTCTGAACTGTTGGCGGCCTGGCCCGGTGTGTTGGACGCCGATGGCCGCGTTCGGGAAACACACATGGAGTTGGCCGTCGGGGGCGGCGCTTACCGGCATTACTATGCGGTGGAAGTTTCTCCCTTACAACGCAAGGATGCCGAGTTTGTGGGGTGGTGTCTGGTCTTGCATGATGTGACGGCGCGCCAGCAAGGCGAAGAGGCGCTGCGCACGCAGAAACAACTTTATCAAAGCCTGGCGACCGTGGCTCAAGTTACCTCTGAACACTTGGATCTCGCCATGACGTTGCAGAATACCCTGAATGTGGCGGTTACGATTTCCGGCGCAAGCGGCGGGAGCCTGTTTATTCTCGATGCACTGTTGGCGGTGAGGCACGGTATTTTTACTTACGGCGTGCAAGCTCCGCCGGAACTGGGGACGCACACGTTGGATTCTATCATGCGCGATGGCTTGAGCGGATGGGTGGCGCGCCATTGCGAGGCGGCCTTGATCCCGGATGTGCTACAGGATGCGCGCTGGGTCTCCCTGCCCAGCCAGATCGGGACACGCTCCGCGCTCTCGCTGCCTATCATAGACCGCGAAAAGACGTTGTTGGGCGTGTTGACCCTCTCGCACCCTGAAGTCGGTCATTTTACTCAGGAGCACCTGGCTTTAATGGAGGCTGCTGCCGAACAGATGACGTTGGCCTGGCGCAATGCCCAAATCTATGAGGAACAGCGTCGGCTGGCCCAACGTTTCACCACACTCTATGAGGTTTTACGCATCGTCGGCGGTGAATTGAATCCCAAAGTTGTCCCCCAGCGGGCGGTAGAGGCTATTGCCCACTTGACCGGCTGGCCTATGATTGCGGTTTTGATGCCGGACGATGTCAGAGAGGAACTGGTAGTGCAAGCGTCCAGCAGTTTGGACGCTGTGGCGCATGGCTGGCGGACGCCGTTGTTGGCGGGGATACGGGGAGACGTTTTCCGCACCGGCAAGCCGCACTGTGCGACCCGCGAAGAGACGCCGGCAGCTTTTGCTGATACGGACCCTGCCGTGCGCAGCCGCATGGTGATTCCCCTGCGGCGAGGGGAGCAGATCCTCGGACTTCTGGATGTGGGTAGCCATGACGCGGATACCTTTGATGATGACACGCGCCTCCTAGGGAACCTGCTCGCCGAGGCGCTCTCTCTTTCGTTGGATGTGGCGCGCGCTCATGCCCAGATCGGCGGGCATGTGACTGACCTGAGCACTTTGTTTACCGTATCCGGCGTTCTCGGACGCACGCTGGTGTTGGAGGATTTGTTGTCTCAGACTTTAACGGCGGTCCTTGAGTCGGCCGGCTTCGACATCGGTGGGATCGCCTTGCTGGGAGCGGATGGCGAATCGCTCGAATTTGTCGCGGGCAATTCTCAAACACTGCATCCGCTGTTGGAACAGTTGGGAGCTTATGCGCACCAATGGCAACGCGCGGTGGTGGTGAGCGACGCGGATCAATTCAATGTGATGCCATCGGAATTGTGGGAGCATCTGCCCGATCTGGCCGTGCAGTTTCGTCAGATGGGGGGGCGCGCCTATGTGGGAGCGCCCCTTTTATACCAGGGACGTTCTATCGGCGTGCTGAACCTTTTTTCGCGTCCTCCCAAACCCACGGTGTTGCACGACATCGCCCTCTTGATGGCGATCGGCCGGCAAATTGCTACCGCAGTGGTGAACGCGCAGTTGTTTAAGGCCATTGCCGACGAACGCGGGCGGCTCTACGCGCTGATTGAATCCACCCATGAGGGTATTTTGTTTATGGATACGGAGCAGAAGATTGTCTTGCTCAATGCGCGGGCGCTTGATTTCTTACAATTGCCGGAATCGCCGGAATATTGGCGGCGACGGGATATGTTGGATGTATTGGCTCAACTGCGCCATACGGCGTCGGCGGCGATTCAGGAACTGCTGGCCGAATTGCAGCAGATGCAGCAGTCGCCCGCGGATTCCGGGACAGGGGAATTCGCGGTGTCACCGCGAATTTTGCATTGGTCGCACACCCCGGTGCAAAGCGCGGAAACCTTGTTGGGCCACCTGCTGATGTTGCACGATGTGACGGAGGAGCGCCTGATGGAGCAGATGCAGCACGATCTCATGCATACGATGGTGCATGATTTGCGCAATCCGTTGACCGGTATTGCCGGTTCCAGCAAAATCCTGCGACGCAGTTTTGAAACACAGGACTTGAGTGCGAGTCAGTATCACATGTTTGAAATTCTCGAAAGCTCCACGCAACGCATGTTGAATCTCGTAAATGCGATTCTGGAATTGGGTCGTTTGGAGAGTGGCGAGGTGCCGTTGGCATGCAACAAAATCCGTCTGGATTCGCTTATCTCCGGGGTGCTGGATTTGCAAACCCCGTTGGCGGTGGAGAAAGACGTAACCCTGGAGCGCATTGTCCAAACGGAGACGCAGTGGGCCTGGGGGGATGTATCGTTGCTTGAACGTGTGTTGCAAAATCTGCTGGGCAATGCTATCAAATTTTCCCCTGCGGGGGGAACCGTGCAAGTGCGGCTTGCCTGGGATGCGGACGACGCGCACTTTGTGGTTTCTGTCAAAGACACTGGCGCCGGCGTGCCGCCAGAAGTGCAGGGGCGCTTGTTTCAGCGCTTTGTCACCGGCAATCAGGAGGGACGAGGGAGTGGTCTGGGGCTGGCGTTTTGTCGAATGGTGATGGAAGCGCACAACGAGCGTATCTGGTTAGCCGAAAATTCTGAGGCCGGCGCGACGTTTAGCTTCACGCTGCCGCCTGCTCCATAATCTCGTAGAAATTGAAAGCCCCCCGATTTCCCAGAAATCGGGGGGCTTCGCTTGAAAAGCGTGTTGATGGCTACCCGGTGACCAGGGTGCGAATCTGTTGGCGCAGGGCCGCGATTTCGGCGTTGGTCTTCTGGATGCGGTCAAAAACGACGTTGCGGCTCTTCAGCCCCTCAACGATGAGCGCCGCTGCCGCTTCCTGGCGGCTCTTGGCTACTCCGTTCTGCACCAGCAAATCCAGTTGAGCGCAAGTGTCCTTGTCTACCTCGACCAACAACAGGTGAGAGGCGCTCTGCGCTGTCGTCACGATCGCCTTCCCCAACGATTCAAATACCTTGACGGTTTCTTTCAACACATTGTCCCAGGCCGTCGCCTCGGCGCGCGGCGCTTCCGTTGTCTCCACTTTTTCTTCCTCGCACATGGCTATTCCTCCTTAATACTTGCTCTTCTTCTGAGTTTTTATCTCTTACTCGTTACTCAGTTTGACTTCCTGCCGCAGTTGCTCCCGCAGGGTGCTGATTTGTTCCGTGATCGCCTTAATGCGGGTGAACAGCGCATCGTTGGCCTTGATCCCTTCATTGATGAGGAAGGCGGCGCTTTCGGAGCGGCTCTTGGTGATCTCACCCTCCACCAGCATATCCAGGTGCGCGAGCGCTTCATCGTTGATCCGCACCATCACCACGTTGCCCCGGCCCTGCAACGCCTCGCCGAGGGTCAACCCGAAACTTTCGACCTGTCGCCAGACTTCTTTCACGGTGGCGCTGGTGACCTTTTTCTCTTCTGCTTTCGTCGCCTCGGCCGCGGCTGCTTCCGGCGTGTCCCACACCACTTCTTCGACTTTCTTTTCCTCGCTCATGTCCTTACCTCCTGTTTGTAATTGACTTACGTGTATTATTGTAATACCGTTTCGGTATTTTGTCAATAGGGAAATACGCAAAACCCCGGAATTTTCCAGAAATTCCGGGGTTTTGCTTTCAATTGGGCGTTTTTTCGCAGGCGGGTCACGCCCGTCTGCGAAAAAACGCCCTTAAAATCCGCGCCTTGAGGCGCAAGTCTGTCCGCTTGATGTCACAACGGCCACAGCCAGGGAACCATCACGATAGCAATCACATAAATCAACAGCGTTAAAAATAATCCCACTTTGACGAAATCCATAAACTTGTAGCGCCCCGGCCCGTAGACAATCAAGCAGGCCGGCTCCAATGGGGTAATGAAGGAACAACTGGCGCCCACGGCGATCATGATGGCAAACGCGCGGGGGTTAAGTCCCAGTTGCAGGGCGGTCTCCAGGGCAATGGGGAGCACGATGGCCGCGGCGGCCTGGTTGGACATCGGTTGCGTCAAGGCCATCGTCAGACCAAAGAACACGCTTAACAATACGAGTGGGTGGGCCTGGGGGATCGCTGCGATAATCTGATGCGCCAAAAAGGCCGCCGTTCCGGTATATTCCATTGCGCGTCCCAGGGCCAACATACTGCCGATGACCATCAACACTTTCCATTCGATGGTGCGGTAGGCGGTGCTAGGGTTGATACAACCGGTGATGAAGACCAACAGTACGCCGGCCCAGATCGCCGCCGCCAGGGGGAGCAGGTTGAGTGCGGCTATCAACAGCACGCCGGCAAAGATGGCGACCGTCAGCGGCGCGCGTTGCCGCTTGGGGCTTTGGATATTGAGATCGTCAATGACGCGGAAAACGTTCTCGCGATCTAACTCGGCGATGATCGCGCGCGGCCCTTGCACCAACCATTGATCGCCGGTGCCAAACCGGACGGTGCTCAACTTGCGGTAAATACTGGTGCCGTGCCGGTTCAATCCTAACACTTGTAGCCCGTAGGTTTGCCGCAACCGGATGTCGCGGAGCGTGCGTCCGATAAAGGGCGAGCGTGGCAGCAGGATCGCCTCCACCGTCTGAATATCTTCTGTCTGGATATTGGCGTCCAGTCTAGGGAAGGTGTCAATGGGGCGGAGGCCATTCGCGTTGCGGCTGTCGCCATCGCTTTCTGGCGCAGCCTCGGCGGCGGCCATGTCGGGGGCCGGCGACGGGAGCGGCGCCGGCGCATTGTTTAACGCGAATTGCAGCAATTGATTCCGCGGCCCTTTGACCAACAGTTTATCCCCGATCTCCAACCGCAAATCAGCCTGGGGCGTCAGATACCGGTTGCGGTTGCGGACGACGCGCAGCACGGTCAGGTCCATATCGTGGCCCAGGCGCGCCTCGCGCAGCGTTTTGCCGACCAGGGCGCTCTCGGCCTGGATGACTACTTCACTCAGATACGGTCGCGCATCAGAAGCGCCGTCAACGCTTTCCTGTTCGCCCCGATCCGGAATCAACTGCTGCCCGATGGATAGCATGTAGAGCACTCCCACCACGGCGATGACCAGCCCCACCGCCGTCATCTCAAACATCCCCAAAGGCGCCATGCCATGAAGTTGAATCAGGCCGCTGATGACGACGTTGGTGGACGAACTAACCAGGGTGATGGAACTGGCGAGGATGGTCGCAAAGGCCAGGGGCATAAGCAGTTTGGACGCGCTGAGTTTCAAGCGCCGCGTCAGCGTGATGGTGATGGGCATAAACAACGCCGTCGTGGCGGTGTTGCTGATGAAAGCGCTCAGGGTGGCGGCGGCGGCCATAATGACCAGCAGCAACCGGTGGGGCGTTTGCCCGGTGAGCCGCAGCAGAAGCCGTCCGGCCGTTTCGACCACGCCGGTATGCACCAACGTGGTCGTGAGGACCAGCAATCCAAAAATCATGATCACTGTGTCGCTGCCAAAGCTGGCAAAGGCCTGGTTGGGGGGCAGCAGACCGGCCAGGATCAGCACCAACAGCAGCCCCATCGCCACCACATCGGCCGGCAATTGTTCCCACGAGAAGAGAACAATTGCTGCTGCCAGAATAATCAGGAGCAACACAATGGATAGCGTCATTTAGATAACTCCGGCGCGTTTGCGATAACGGACATCGGCGCGCTCGGCCTCGGTTTCGGTCATACCGAGATCAACCGCTGCCTGTAACGCGCGCTGCTGGCGGCGCGCATCGAATTTACCGCCGGCATAAGCCTCTGCGAAGAAGTGCTCCAGCACGTAGCTTTGCGCATAATTTTTCAATTCAGCCTCACGCGCGGGCGCCACCCTCAACCCGGCGGCGAAGTCTGTCAGGCGCGTCTGTTCTTGGGCGGCGAGTTTCTCGTCCGTGAGCGCCATGCCCCACGCCAACATCAAGAGCGTCTCGCGCGTGAGGCCGGCGGTCGTCTCTTCCAGTTCGACGCCGGAGAGCGGTGGGCGTCGCAGTAACTCATTGACGTTCTCCTCCAGGGTAGGGGGGAGGAACGCGGTCAGCAGCGCTTTCTCTTCCGCACTGACTTTGCGGTCGGCGTTGGCAATTTCGGCCAACATGCGCACCAACACACCGAGGTCGTACGCCTGAGTGACCGGCACGGTTTGGACTTGCCGGTCGAAATCACTTAAGGTTTCCGCACCGGCATTGAGCGCGATCCAGCGTTGATGCGTCTTATCCCATACAAAGCGTCCGGCGACCTTCTCAAAGGCGGCGACGACCGCGGCCTCTCTCATTGCCGAGGAAACGGCGGGCTGCGTTGCTTTGCGCGTTATTTCCATCGAAGCCGTGTGGGTCAAATCGCGCCCCAGTTGGCCCAATAGGTTGTGGCCGAGCGCCTTGGTGATGGAGCGCGTCACCGCCGACCGCGCCGTGGACAGCATCCGCCGCTTGATGGTCTTCTGTGCCCGGTCGGCTATCTGCTGCCCCGCGCTGAATTCGATGGTCGCGCTGGCATTGATGGAGAAGCCGGAGACTGGGCAGCGAAAGGTGCAATACACACCACGTCCCCGCACTTCTTCTCGGGCCAGCAATGGTTTGATGGCATGATAGGTCATTTCGGTCATAGAGGTTCTCCTTCTGTTGAAGATATGGGATAGATAAATTTCACCGTTAAAAGTATAATCTTCTATAGCGCTTGGGCAAATAGCAGCCGCGAATTTTCATTGAATGGCCGCCAGCACCCCGATACCGGGCGCGTCGGGCAGGAGCAGGCGCGCGCCGTCGTAGCGCAGGCCGACGAAGGGATCGTTGCGCACCAGCAGCGGCCCGTCGAGATCTACAAACTCGCACAACGGGGCCAGATGCGCCGCTGCCGTCACCCCGACGGAGCTTTCGATCATACAACTCAGCATCACCTGTATCCCCAGCGCGTGCGCCGTGTGGATGGCGCGCAGCGCCTCGCGGATGCCGCCGGTCTTCATGAGCTTAATCACCACGCCGTCCACCGCCCCCGCGTGCGCGGCCACATCCCACGCCGTCTTGATGCTCTCGTCGGCAAAAATGGGCAGACCGAAACCCTGCGCTTTCAGCCACCGCAGCCCCTCGATGTCGCCCACCGGCAACGGCTGCTCCACGAGCTCCAGCCCGTAGTCCGCCAGGCGAGGGATGAGCGCGGCGGCCTGCTCCCGGCTCCAGCCGGCGTTCGCATCTACCCGCAGTCGCGCGGCGGTGACGGCGCGGATGGCAGCCACCGCCGCCACATCCTGCGCGCCGCCCACCTTGATTTTGTAGATGGGCAGCCCGGCTTCTCGCGCCTGTTCCGCCATTACTTCCGGCTCGGCCATGGCAATGGTGAACGAGGTAAGCGGGATGCGCGCCGGATTCAGGCCGAGCAAGCGATAAAGCGGCTGGCCCAAGCGCTTGCCCCAGGCATCGTGCAGCGCAATATCAATCCCGGCGCGCGCCGCCGCCGACCCGGCCGGCAGCCGCGTCAGCACGTCTTCCAGCAGGTACGGATCGTCGCCCCAGATGTCCCCGACGCCAGACAAATACGCCATAATGCCCGCCTGCGTCTCCCCGTGATAGGCCACCGCCGCCGCCTCGCCCAGTCCCTCATCCAGGCACACCAGAACATTGTCGCGCCGGTCGCTGGCCCCGTGTGCAATGCGGAAGGTAGTGCGCAGTTCTAACGGTAGTGCTTCCCAACTTAGGTTCATCATACCCCCCATAGAAAAAGCCTTAATGGATTGAACGGATTCACCGGATCTTTCATCCGTTAAAATCCGTTCAATCCGTTGAGAAAATTAGCGAAACCGCCTGACACCCAGGCAGTGCGTGTGGAGCCAGACATTGTAATCCGGCGCGTCCGGCGCAAAGTGGTTGATGGTGACGCACCACGTTCTGCCGGTCGAATGGATGAATCCGTCGTCGCCCAGCGCGATGCCCACGTGAGTGACGCGCGTTTCGCCAAAAAAGTACAAATCGCCCGCTTCCGGCATCCCCGTGACCGGCTGCCCAGCCTGAAATTGCTGGTTGGCGTCGCGGGGGATGCGCACGCCCAGCAGCCCATAAAACGTCTGCGCCAGCCCGGAGCAATCGAAACCGAAGGGCGTGCGTCCGCCCCACAGGTACGGCACGCCGATCTGCTCGCGGATGAGCGCGAGCGCAGCGGCGATGCCGGCGGCATCCGGGGTGGGGCGCTCGCATAAGGGCGCGACTTCCCCGGTCGGCGCGTAGCCCACGCGCCCGTCGGGCAGCGTGACGGCGGTGAAGCCGTCGGCGGCGCCAGCAGATGGCAGTGTCACACCGAGCGGGAGCTTGCCCAGCAGCGTCGCGTCGGCGGCGGGGGCAGCGGTGAGCCGCGCCAGGGGGGCTTTCACCCACACGGCGCAGGCCGCCAGATAATCTTGCACGACGGCAGCATCGCCGCGCCAGAGAGCCGCCTGATGCAGCCAGCCCAGGTAGCCGTCGTGGGTCGTCTGCACGAAAGCCCATCCGTCGCGCTCTTCCAACACGCGCACCGCCTCGCCCAGGCGGGCCTGCGAAACCCGTTCCGCGGCGTCGTCGGGCGTGCGGCGCATGTCGGTCACGGCGCGGGTGACGAGCGCCCACGGCGTTTCCGCTTGTGGGGGCGCTGTATTGATCTCAGTAAGCATGGGGCCTCCTCAATAGCAGGATTTACAGAATGGCAGGATCAGGTTGTTGCTCCAACACAGATAGTGTATCCAAGATCACGGGACTGGCAAAATCCACACTCGGCATGGCAGGGCCTTATCATTCTCCCGCCAGGTGGTGCGCCGCAACACAGAAGACGGCTAAAGCTGTGATTTTTAAAGAGGTTTTGTGGTGATGGGCGGTAGCCCGTCACCACAAAACCACCTTTTTTCGGAGGCTTCAGCCGCAAAATCTGCCCGTTAAGCGTGGTCTGACGAGAATAATAAAGCCCTGCCGGCATGGCCTGTAGGATTTCTGGTGTACAATACGGCTGTTGTGGAACGCGGATGGGCTTCCGCAGGAAGGTGGATAAGCTGTCCGTGTTCCAAGATATTTTTATGGAGATAAGACTTGATGAACATTCCTACTTTAACGACTGCCCGGTTACTTCTGCGCCCGTTCACGCTGCAAGACGTGGACGCGCTGTATGACATCCTCAGCACGGAGGGAATTTTGCGCTATTTCCCGCGCACCGATCCGCCGCCGCGCGAGCGCGTGGAGCGATTGCTCGCGCATCAATTGACCCATTGGGAAGAACGCGGTTGTGGCTGGTGGGCGGTGGAATTGCAGGATGCGCCGGGGTTGATCGGCTGGTGCGGCCTGCAATATCTGCCGGAATTTGACGCGGTGGAGGTGGCTTATCTGCTGGCGCAGGATTGTTGGGGAAAGGGACTGGCGACTGAGGCTGCCCGCGCCGCCGTCCGCTTTGGCTTTGCGGAGTTGGGATTGGAGCGCCTTGTGGCGATCGCGCACGTAGACAATCACGCCTCACAGCGGGTCATCCTCAAACTGGGCATGACGCAGGTGGAAGCGTTGCACTTGTGGGGAATAGATTGCTATCGCTATGAATTGACGCCCGATAAATTTGTGGGTTGACAAAGACTTGGCGTGTGGTATGAATTGTTCAGCTTTTGGACTGTAAAGGTGTGAAACGTGAAACGTGATGCGTGAAGTTGTCACGTTTCACGTTTCACGAAGGGAGGTGTGAACGTGATGATGGATAAGATCAGACATAGCGCCCGACGGGTGTTGCGCCTGGTGATTCTGGGCATCTTTCTGATCGGCTGTGCGGCCCCGGCAACGCCGACGCCTGCCGTTGCCCCAACGTTGCCGTTGGAGGATTGCCAACTCACTGCACCGGGCATGGCAGAGAGCATCCGCGCGCGTTGTGGGGAGTTAAGCGTACCGGAGGACCCGGATAATCCCGGCGGACGTCAGATCGCGTTACATGTTGCGGTGGCGCCGGCGGTCAGCCGCAGCCCACAGCCCGATCCGCTGTTCCTGCTGGCCGGCGGGCCGGGGCAGTCGGCGATTGAGGCGTATCCCGTGATGTTGACGGCCGCTTTCGGGATCATCAACCAGGATCGGGACGTGGTGCTGCTGGATCAGCGCGGAACAGGAAAATCCAATCCACTGCAATGCGAACTTCACGAGGACACTCTCTCGGATGCGGAGGTCACGGCGGCGTTACAGACCTGTCCTACCACTCTGGATGCCGACGCGCGCTTTTACACGACCGAAATGGCGGTGAGCGATCTGGAGGCGATGCGGATCGCCCTGGGCTACGATCAAATCAACCTCTACGGCGCGTCCTACGGCACGCGCCTGGCGCAAGCCTACCTGCGCCGCCATCCCGATCGCGTGCGCACGCTTGTATTGGATGCTGTCGTCAGCCCGGACTTCACCATCTACGCCAGCGCCGGCGTGGATGGGGCGGCGGCGTTGGACAAGATGTTCGCGCGCTGCCAGGCGGACTCTGCCTGTCAATCCGCCTTCCCCGACCTGCAAGCCGAATTCACGGCGCTGCTGACGCGCCTGGAAGAGAATCCGGTGGAAGTGTCGTTGGCCAACCCGATCACCGGCGAACCACTGCACTTCGAGATGACCCGCGCGCGTTTCACCCGGATGGTCTTCGCGCTGCTGTACGCGCCGGAAGTGACGGCGCTGCTCCCCTTGAGTCTCCACGCAGCCTATGCCGACGGCAACTTCGCGCCGCTGGTGACGCAGGCCACGGCGTCGGATGCCGGGCTGTACCAGGGCTTGCTGTACGCGGTTGTCTGCACCGAAGACGCGCCCTACGTCGCGCCGGAAGAGATCGCCCAGAGTGCGGACACCTACTTTGGCGACATGTCCGAATCCCTGCGCGAAGTCTGCGCGACGTGGCCGCGCGGCGACGTGCCCGCCGACCATACGGCGCCGGTGACGTCCAATGTCCCCACGCTGCTCCTTTCGGGCGAGGCCGACCCCATCACGCCGCCGCGCTACGCCGAGCAGGTGGCGCAGACGCTGCCGAACAGCGAGCATCTCATTGCGCCAGGAATGGGGCATGGGAACATTATTCGCGGCTGCATCCCGCACCTGGTATCCGACCTGGTGAAACATGCCTCGCTGGATGAATTAGAGGATGTGGCGTGCGTGCAGGCTATCGCCCCGCCGCCGTTTTTTGTCAGCTTTACCGGGCCGACCCCGTAAGAAAATTTTGGAAATTGGAAATTAGAAATTGGGAATTAGAAATGAGTAATCAGTAACGAGTTGCCAGTTTCCAATTACCAGTTTCCAGTTTCCCATTACTTATTTCTCATTACCCATAACCGAAGGATACCATGATTCAAGTCACTAACTTACATAAGTCTTTTGGCGAGGTGCGGGCGCTGCAAGGAGTGTCGTTTGCGGCGCACGATGGGCAGATCACCGGGTTGTTGGGGCCGAACGGCGCCGGCAAAACGACGACGTTGCGCGTCTTGTACACGCTGCTGACGCCCGACGACGGCGCGGCCAGCGTGGATGGTTTCGACGCTCGCCATGACGCGATGGAAGTCCAGCGGCACATCGGCGCGCTACCCGACGCCCGCGGCCTCTATACGCGGCTGACTGCGCGGGAAAACATTCGCTATTATGGGCAGTTGCAGGGCTTGAAGGGCGCGGCCCTGGAGGATCAGATAGAAGGACTGATCAAGTTGTTGGACATGGATGCTATTGCCGACCGGCGCACCGACGGGTTCTCGACCGGGGAACGGCTCAAAGTCGCCATTGCGCGCGCGCTGGTGCATAACCCTAAGAATGTGCTGCTCGACGAGCCGACCAATGGCCTGGACGTGATGGGCGCGCGCGCAATGCGCGACGTCATCCGCCGCCTGCGCGACGCGAGGCATTGCGTGCTGTTCTCCAGCCACATCATGCAGGAAGTGGCGGCGCTGTGCGACCGGATCGTCATCATCGCTCACGGACGGGTGATGTCTGATGGGACGCCCGACGAGCTGCGGCAGGCGACCGGCAAGGAAAGCCTGGAAGATGCGTTTGTCGCCATCATCGGCTCAGAGGAAGGATTGGAAAGATGAACTCGTGGGAACGGATTGGGGTGATTTTTCGGAAAGAGACGGTGGATAACTGGCGCGACCGGCGCTCCTTGTTCAGCACGCTGGCGTATGCGCTCATCGGGCCGGGGATGATTTTGTTGATGATCGTTATCCTGGGCGGCATTTTTCGCACGGAGGCGGAAAAGCCGCTCGAATTGCCGGTGGCGGGGCAGGAGAACGCGCCGAACCTCATCGCCTTTTTGAAGCAGAACAACGTCGCCGTGGTGGACGCGCCGGCCGATCCACAGGCCGCCGTGCGCAACGGCGACATCGTCCTGGCGCTCGTCATCCCGGCGGAGTATGGCGAGGCTTTCACCATGGGGCAGCCGGCGTCGGTGCAACTGTTGGTGGACTCGTCCCGCACGTCTGCCAGCCCCGACGTGAGCCGGGCGCGGCAGTTACTGCAAGCCTACAGTGGGCAGATCGGCACGTTGCGCTTGTTGGCGCGCGGCGTTAATCTCAATGTGATCAATGCCGTGAGTTTGGAAGAAGTAGACGTTTCCACCCCGCAGAGCCAGGCGTTCATTTTCCTCAATATGTTGCCGTACTTTTTGATTATGACCGTTTTCCTGGGCGGCATGGCCGCCATCATTGACGCCACCGCCGGGGAGCGGGAACGTGGATCGCTGGAGCCGCTGCTGATCAACCCGGCGGCGCGTTGGGAATTTGTCGTCGGCAAGCTGCTGGCCTCGGTGCCTTTCGCCGTCGTCACTATCCTGTTTACGCTGGTGGCCTTCGGTCTGATCTTCACTTTCGTGCCGACCGAGAAGTTCATCGGGATGCGGCTGACGGTGGATGTCGTGGCCCTGGGCGCTGTTTTCCTCATCTGCCTGCCGATGATCCTGCTGGCCTCCGCGACGCAGATGATTGTCGCCACCTTCGCCCATTCGTTCAAAGAAGCGCAGACCTACCTGGGCTGGCTGCCGCTGATCCCCGCGCTGCCGGGTTTGGCGCTGGCCTTCCTGCCGGTCAAATCTGACCTGTGGACGATGCTGATCCCCACCTTCGGTCAACAGCTCCTCATCAACCAGCTCATCCGCGGCGAAGTCGTCAACCCGACGAACATCGTGGTTTCCACTGTGATGACGCTGGCTCTGTCGGCCATTTTGATTTACATCGCCATCCGCCTGTACAACCGCGAGCAGATTTTGTTCGTAAAGAGTAGTGGGTAGTGGGGGGATTGAGTGATCGGTAATCAGTAATGAGAAATGAGTAATCAGTAATGAGTAACGAGTGGGGTTACTCATTTCTCATTTCTAATTTCTCGTTTCTTATAACTATGAAACCTGACCATGACATCATCATTGCCGGGGGCGGGTTATCGGGGCTGAGTCTGGCCTGCGCTATGATCCGCAGCCCGCTGCGCGAGCGCTCGATCTTGATCGTGGAGCGAGACGCGCAGAAGGGCAACGACCGCACCTGGGGCTTTTGGGCCAAGCGTCCCACGCTGTTCGATGCGGCGGTCTCGCATACGTGGGAGTTTCTGATCAGTGTGGGGGCAGAGGGACCGCAGCGGGTCAGCCTGGGAGACTACCGCTACAAGGTCATCCGGGGGCTGGACTTCTACGATTTCGCCCGGCGCGACCTGGCGACCTGTCCCAACATCCACTTCCTTTACGGCAACATCGAATCTGTTGAGGACGGGCGCGACGCCGCCTGCGTCACCGTGGATGGACAGTCCGTGTACGGCGGATGGGTCTTCGACAGCCATCCGGTTCCTATGTCGAACACCGACACGCCGTACCAACATCTCAAGATGCACTTCCGGGGTTGGGAAATCGAGACGCCCGGTCCGGTCTTCGATCCACGCGCCGTGACCTTCCTGGACTTCCGCACGCCGCAGGAGCAGGAAATGCGCTTCTTCTACGTGCTGCCCTTTGCCGATAAC
>Ga0116144_10001530_pt1 | contig 27367 bp, 26 predicted proteins | sample AD_UKC035_MetaG_FD_89746 | JGI IMG/M metagenome (GOLD analysis project Ga0116144, IMG submission 89746) | Active sludge microbial communities of municipal wastewater-treating anaerobic digesters from USA - AD_UKC035_MetaG | ecosystem: Engineered > Bioreactor > Anaerobic > Digestate | place: USA...
GCCCTTATCCTGCCCTCAATTTTTCTTCTTTTACTTGTAAGCTGGAACCTTCTCCTTACTTCGGACAGGTACAGAAATATCAAGCACGAAGAATGGAAGATGTTTTATGGCAAAGAAGCAGAACTATGGGAATTCGTACAGAAAAATTCATGTGTACCGAAAAACATAGCATATGTCGGGGAATTTCTGATTTATCCTTTTTATGGCGAGAAATACAGAAACAGTGTATTTTACCAGTCGGTAAATAGTATTGAGACTATCCACGTGCATGAATACCCTATGGAAAAAGTGGCTTTTTCTTTGGAAAAAGCAATGCAGATTTACAGGAAAAACCCTTCATATGAATTGTGGCATGAGGGATTGAAAACAAAAAAGACAGATTGGGTCATCTTGAAAAACGGTATACCTTGCATTGAAAAACAATGGATCGAAGGAAATCCTGAAGTTTTTGAAAAAAATTTCTCTGCTGACTTTGCCGATATATATTCATTCAAACCCGCAATTTTGCAATCTGGAAGCTGAACATACCAGGTTTACTGAGAAAATTCAGATTTCCCAGGGCAAGCTTCACAATCCTGAGCCAAACTGCTTGTTTATGGTCCTGACAAGTTCTTCTATCTTTATCGTGTTTGTGTCTTTGTCAATTGCAAGATTAATACCGCCGAAAATCCCGCTTTTAACCAGGAATTGTTTACCTTTGCTTTCTCCTGCAAGACCTTCCAATGTAAGATACCCTTCTCTTATCGTAATTTTTCCGGCGATACGGCTGTAGGAAAAATTGGAGCTGCCCAAGGACTTGACGGGACTGCCTCCCGCAATAGACGATATGGCTTTCACTGCTCCGAAATTCATTACCTGCCTCATGCCTTTTGCTCCTTTAGACCTGAACGTTATTTCCAGAAAAGGGCTTTTCCCTTCAATATGGCCTTTGCCTTCAATATCCATGATACCCGAAATATATACATCCTTGTTCAAACTGCTTACAAAACTTGCCATATCCATGTCATTGATACTGAATTGAAAAGAAATATGGGGATTTTCAAACAAGTTGACAAAATGGTACGAGATGCTGCCCCTGCCCCTGTGGAACAAGAACTTTCCTTCCCCTTTCATTTCTCCGTCAAAATTACTCTCGATGCCGGAAAAAGAAAGCATCTTATAATCGATGCTGTCAGAACTTAAAACATTTTCGGGGATATCAAGCTGGAAATTCTGCAGTGTCAAGCCGTAAAATGAAATTTCAGGGATGTGAACGGAAAGAATGCCGTCAAACCGAAGTTTTTTTTTATCCTTTCAACCTCAAAGCCATTCATATCGGCAGTGCCGCCTTTCGCTGCAAGATTATATTTTGACTTAATTTCCTCCGGCAGAAGTTTAAGGAATTCCTCTATATCCATTTCTTTAGTTTCAAAATTTAGGTTAAACTTCTCCCTGTCTATAGTGCCGCTGAAAAAAATCTTTCCTCCCGAGGGGCTGAGAAGGCTTCCCTGGTAAATTTCGGCTGTTCCTTTTGCTATGTCATACAAGCCTTTCAGAAAAGCATCGAACCTGCCTTTTTCCGACGTGGTTATATCCTTTATATTCACGTCGAATTTTATTTTTTTTGACTTTTCCTTTTCGTCAGACTCAAAATCCGCTTTACCGAAAACGCGCCCTGTGAAAGGCAGCTTCAAATCAAAAATGTTTTTTATCTCATCAACCTCTATCCCTTTTAACTCCATGGTTGCGTTGATACTGTCTTTCCCCCAGTTTTCAAGAAGTCCTTTTATTTCAAGACTGCCTACCTTATCTATTACTACATCCGTTGTTCTTATGTTTAACGTCTTCCCCTTGATGCTTCCCGTTGCTGAACCTTTAATCGAGATACTTCTCTTCTTCTCCCTTATCATTATGTCCCCGGGACCGGTAAAAGCAAACGCATTCCTTGTAAAAACAGGCCTCACCCTTAATTCTTTCATGAAAAAAGACACAAAAGGAGTATATACGTTTATTTTTTTTGCCAGTATAGAAGGAAATCTCATTGAAATCGAACTTATTTTGACGGTGCCTGAGGAAGCCGAGAAAATTTTCTTTATAATGATATGCTCGGAAATTTTGACCAAAAAGGAAAAAAACAAAAACGTAAAAAGGAAAAGGAATAAAACCAACAACTTCTTTCTGCTCTTTTTTCCCATTTTAAAAAGCCGCAAGACAGAGATTTCTATCTTCTCTTATTGGAATTGTGCCTGTCATGGCCCTTATCAACTCCTCCCACGACCCCGAAAAGAATTCTGCCAGTGGAAGTCTGGATAGTACTGTCAACCACTACGTCTATTACTTTGCCCGTGTATTTTGAGGCATCTTCAACAACAACCATGGTTCCGTCTTCAAGATACCCTACTCCCTGTCCCGATTCTTTGCCTTCCTTGATTATCTTGATTGAAATGCTTTCTCCGCTCATCAGGCTGGGTTTCATCAAAGTTGCAAGGGTATTCATATTAAGAACTTTTATATTCTGGATTTCTGCAATCTTCGAAAGATTGAAATCATTGGTAAGAATATCCGCCCCAAGGTCGGCGGCAAGCTTGACAAGTTTCGTGTCAACCTCTTCAATATCAGGATAGTCCGCATCATATATCTTCACATCTATTTTGCCGTCATGCCTCATCTTATTCAGAACGTCAAGCCCCCTTCTGCCTCTCTGCCTCTTTATGTCGCTTGAAGCGTCAGACAAGGTATGCATCTCCTTGATTACAAATTTCGGTATCACCAGGGCATGTGAAATAAAGCCGTTTTTTACGAGTTCGTACACCCTGCCGTCTATCAACACGCTCGTATCGATAACAATCAGCCTTTCCCTGTTCTTTATTCCGTGTATTGCAGGGAAGAAAAATCCAAGTTCTTCCATACCTTTAAGCCCGAACATTATGCCTATATAAGAAAAGGCGAAGTAGAGTGCGAACCTCATATAGTTTTTTACATCAGGATTGTCAATAGGAATGAGCAGGAAAAAATTTGTCATCAAATTGGCAGTTATAAGGCCTACAATGAGGCCCATTACCGCAAGAATCAATTTTTTCATAGGGATTTTCTCAATCAGAATTTCTATCCCCACAACAGCTATGGAACCTATCCATCCGACAAGAGCTCCGCTAAATCTGCTCTCCGGCACAAGGTAATATCCTGTTAAAGTACTCAAGAGAACAAAAAAAGCCCTAATTATATATATTCCCATTTCTTTGACCCTTTTCCTTTCTTTTGCAAATTCCGAATTCGGTATATATATTTTACTCCATAACAAATAAAATGCAAGTGCAGAATCACAATTTTACAGGCAATTCATAGATAAAGCAATGGCTTCTTTGAGCCATTTGACAGGAATTACCTCCAAAATGGTCTTTCCCTTCACATCTGCAAGGTTTGAATGTGGAATAACTGCCTTTTTAAATCCAAGCCTCTCAGCTTCTCCTATTCTCCTGTTAAGATGGGCAACATGCCTGATTTCTCCCGTCAGCGCAACTTCTCCCATGAATACGGAATTACCCAGCACCGGTATATCTTTAAGAGCAGATACGCAGGATATGGCAACAGCAAGGTCCGATGATGTTTCCGAAATCTTTAAACCTCCTCCCGTATTGCAGTATACGTCATAGGAATTGAAGTTGAAGCCGGCTTTCTTTTCAAGCACCGCCAGTATCATGGAAACCCTGTTATAGTCAATCCCTATCACGGACCTCTTGGGGACTCCATAGTAAGAAGGGGCAACAAGGCTCTGAATCTCCAGAAGCAATGTTCTGGAACCTTCCTGATTGGGAAAAATGACCGAACCCGGCAGATTCTCGCCCATGGAAGGGAGAAAAAGCGAAGAAGCTTCGGGTATTTCCTGCAATCCGTTTTCTTCCATGCTGAAAACACCTATTTCTGCAGTTGAACCAAAACGATTTTTTGACGCCCTCAGTATTCTTAAATTGGACCTCGGCTCTCCCTCAAAAGAGAGCACTATATCCACGACATGCTCAAGCAGCTTGGGACCGGCAATAACGCCTTCCTTTGTTATATGCCCGATAAGGAAAACCGAGGAACCGCTGTTTTTTGAATAATTCAGAAAAAAATTGGCATTTTCCCGCACCTGTGTGACAGAACCGGGCGTTGAAGGAATATCAGAGTCGAATATTGTCTGTATCGAATCAACAATTACAAAATCAGGCTTTACTTTTTTGAGAGCCTCTTTTATAGATACCAGTTCTGTAGTACAAAGCAGGTAAAGATTTTCAGAGGAAATTTCAAGCCTTTCGGCCCTGAGTTTAACCTGAGTTTTCGATTCTTCGGCGCTTATATAAAGAACCCTTTTCCCGAGACCGGAAAGCCTGCCTGAAATAGTCAAAAGCAGCGTTGACTTGCCTATTCCCGGTTCTCCAGACATGAGGACAAGGCTTCCATTGACAACACCTCCTCCCGAAACCCTGTCAAACTCCCCTATACCCGTAGCCGCCCTTGAAACCTTCTCAATTTCTATATCATGAATTTTTTCAGGACTCGATAAACCAGAAGATATCCTGCCTGATTTCCCGGCAAATTCTTCCATGAACGTATTCCATCCGCCGCATTCAGGACATTTTCCCAGCCACCTCACCGTCTGGTACCCGCACTCGGAACAGGCAAAAATACTCTTATCACCTTTTTTCATCTGATATATTTCTTTTCCTGATTAAAATCTTCCAGGGATTTTCCTTGATATCCCGCACAAAATCCATGATTTCCCTGTAAAGCTCATCGCTGTACAATACCTTGCCCAGGCTTCCTTCTCCTTCATTGATACTTGACAGCAGTTTATTCAGTTCTACCGAGAAAACGCCGATTTGTTCCGCTGTCGTGCTAAATTGCCTGGTTGCATCTTGCAGGAGCAGCACTTCGTCCTTTATGGTATCTACAAGCTCTTCCTCTTTCATTATCTTTGCAAGAAGCCCTTCATTCTGAAGCTTCCCGAAAAACTCCTTTATGGCAGAAGAAGTCGTTGTCAGTTCTCTTGACGTATCTGCAATCAAAAACTGCATTTTGGAAGCAACGGCATGGAATTCCTTTGCAGTATCGGCAACCTCGGTGAACATCTCGCCGGATTTTTTTCCTTCAACTGCAAGGGCCTTTATTTCGTCCATCGTAGATTCCATCTTGCTCCTGCCTGATACAACAAGGGAATTGGTATTCTCTATCAGCTCTTCCAGCTTTGGCCCCTGAGTTACAATAAGATCCTGCAACTTTTTGTTTGTATCTGAAATTTCTTCCGAAAGCTTTTCGATTTTTTCAAAAGCCTTATCCACGCTTTCGATTGCGGATGCAGACCCTTTTATAAACGTCCTGACATTGCCCTGGAGGTCTTCCTCCCCTGTTATGTTCCTGATATCCCCGAGAATATCGTTCAACCTCACAACGATGCTCTGTCCCGCATCGGCTATCCTTTCAAGAGAAAGGGGATTTTCGCCTGTTATTAACTCGCCCGGTTTAACGTGCTCGGTATTGTGGCTCGGAGCAATCTCTATATATTTTTCTCCTATGATGCCAAGTGTCTGAATTGTTATCCTGCTGTACTTTGCTATCTTTACATCCTGCCTTATCTTCATTTTGACAAGGACTTTTGGAACAACGTCATAGACAATTTCTATGCCCTTAACTTCGCCGACCCTTACCCCGCTGACCCTCACGGGAGAACCCACTTCCAAACCCGACACATAGTCAAACGCCGCCGAAATTTCGTAACCTCCGCGCCTGCCGCCTTTTGCCTGGGTTATAATGAACAAAAGAAGTGCAAATGCCGTAACGAGAACGAAAATTCCAACCTTGATTTCAATTGAAAATCTGTTTTTTGTCATTTTCAGCTCCCATATCTATAAAACTCCGGACGATAGGATTCCTGCTGGTCATTTTCAATTCTTCAAAGCTTCCTAAATCTTCTATCACTCCGCCGTCAATAAGGGCAATCCTGTCAGATATCCTCGAAGCAAGCTTCACATCATGAGTGACTGTTATATCGGTTGTCTTGAACCTGGCATGAATGCTCCTGATAAGACCTGTTATGCTTTCGCTTGTAATTGGGTCAAGGCCGGTAGTGGGCTCGTCATAGAAAAGTATTTCCGGCTTTGATATCAGGGCGCGGGCCACGGAAACCCTTTTTTTCATCCCTCCGCTCAAGTGTTCGGGCAAAAGATTTTCAACTCCTTCCATTCCCACATCCCTGAGAATGTCAACGGCCATGCCTTTTATTTTTTCCTCGGAATAATCGGTATGGTACAGATAATAAAACCCCACATTCTCCCAGACGCTCAGGGAATCCAGCAGGGCGGAATTCTGGAAAACCATTCCTATTCTGCTCCTGGTTTCCATCACTTTCTTTTCATCCATCTTCCCGGTATCTTCACCGAAAAGATATATCTGCCCGTCATCCTTCCCGATAAGGTTCAGTATAGTCTTCAGCAGAACAGATTTGCCGCAGCCTGAACTGCCCACGATAACAAGAGATTCGCCCTTTACCACGTCAAGGTTTATGCCTTTCAGGACTTCGGTTCCATTTAATCTTACCCTGAGATTTCTAACCTTTATTATATTATCCATATATAGCCTGCTCCCAATTCTGCCCTCAAATAAAATAAAAAATGCTTGTAAGCAGAAGGTTGGCAAGAATGATAAGGAAAAATGACACTACAACAGAATTTGTGGCAGCCCTGCCCACTCCAACAGCTCCTCCCTGTGCCCTCAATCCTTCATAGGAAGAGGCATTTATGACCACCACGGCAAAAACGACAGATTTTGATAAGCCCACAAACAGGTCCTTGAATGTAATAAACCTGAAACACTGGTACAGAAACATTCCGGAAGGAATCCCCACGATAAAAACTCCTACTATAAATCCGCCGAGTATGGAAAGAAAGAAACTTATAATGAAAAGTGAAGGGAGAGAAATAATCCCGGCAAGGACTCTCGGTGTTACAAGATATGCAACAGGGTCGACAGCAAGCATTTTCAATGCATCAACCTGTTCCGTAATTTTCATGCTTCCTATCTCGGCGGCGATTGAGGCCCCTACCCTTCCTGCAAGAACGAAAGCTACAAAAACAGGTCCGAGTTCACGTATCATCGAAATTGACACAATGCCTCCAGCATAGATTTCAGCTCCGAATTTCTTCAGGGTATAAGCTGTCTCCATAACAAGAATCATTCCTATGAAAGCGGATATAATGCCCACCAGCGGAAATGAATCTATACCTATGCTGTCAATATGTTTCAATAGGTTGCCTCTTTTCCTCGATGCAACTATGTGCCTGAAAGAGTCGAAAGTGAGAACTGAAAGCGAGCCGAAATAGAGGATTGACATGATAGTTTTATTTCCAAGTTTTTCCACAAAACTTCTCATTGTTTATTCTCCATACGGCTCCCGGCTTTTTGCGGCAGAATGATTAAGCTCTTCATTCCCTGTGTGAAAGGTTTTCAAACCTGGTATATTCCCGCAGGAATGTCAACTCAATTTTTCCCGTCGGTCCGTTTCTCTGCTTTGCTATTATTACATTCGCAACGTCGCTGCTTTTCTCTTCATCCCTCCTGTAAAAATCCTCGCGGAAGAGAAGCAGCACAAGGTCTGCATCCTGTTCGAGTGAACCGCTTTCCCTGAGGTCGGAAAGGAAAGGTTCTTTGTTCTCCCTTTGTTCTGTCGCCCTGCTCAACTGGGAAATGGCGATAACAGGAACATTCAATTCCTTAGCCAGTGCTTTGAGCGAAGCAGAAATCTCGGTTATCTCCTGCTGCCTGTTCTCAGCCCTGTTCCTGCTCTTCATAAGCTGCAGGTAGTCTATGATTATCATCTGTATGTTTTCACTGGCTTTCAGCCTTCTCGCTCTTGCCCTCACTTCGAAGACATTAAGCTGGGGAGTGTCGTCAATAAAAACAGGCATTTCCTCAAGCATCCCGGCTGCGAGAAGCAGGTTGCCCATATCCTGGTCCGAAAGCATGCCCTGCCTCAACTTCATCAGGTTGATTTTTGCCTCGCAGCACAACATCCTGTGGACAAGCTGTTCTTTGCTCATTTCAAGGCTGAATATTAGAATGGGATATTTATTAACGCTTGAATTCATATTGAGGGCAACATTGCAGGCAAAAGCAGTCTTTCCCATGGAAGGCCTTGAAGCAACTATTATGAAATCAGCAGGGTGAAATCCGGTAGTCATTTTGTCAAGGTCTACAAATCCGGAAGAAATTCCCGTGACAAAACCTCTCTTATTATGTATATCTTCTATCTTTTCGACATTTTCTTTAACCAGTTCGCTCAGGGCATAAACATTCTTGCCGGACTTGTGCTGGCTTATTTCAAAAATTGAAGTTTCCGCCTTATCTATGAACGAATCTATCTCTTCCGGTTCGCCCGAAGCTTCCGTTATAATCCGCGTGGCGTTGTCTATGATGGTTCTGAGAAGATACTTGTCCTTCACTATTTTAATATACTCATCAATGTTGGCTGCGGTAGGAAGCATTTCCACAAGTTCAGTCAGGTATGCTACATCCCCGACATACTCGAGAAGATTTTTTTTCTTCAAATGGTTTGTCAGGGTAACAAGGTCGCATTTTTCATTTTTTTCAAACAGCTCGCATACCGCAAGAAATACAGCTTTGTTAATCTCGCTGTAGAAAAACTCCGGCCTGACAGATTCAAAAGCCTGTATCTTTGCTTCTTCGCTTATCAATATGCAGCCCAGGACGGCTTTTTCGGCATCAAGATTCTGCGGGGGAATTTTATTGTAAAGATTATCTTTTTTTTTGGGGGGCATTTTATTTCTCTCTTACAACCCATATCTTGACTTCTCCCGTTACTCCTTCGCTGAACTTGACGGGAACCTTGTATATACCGAGAGTTTTGCAGGGATGCTCCAACAATACCTGGTACTTGTTAAGCTCTACGCCTGTCTGCTGGTTGATTGCCTCCACAATATCTTCAGAAGTAACAGCTCCGAAGAGCTTGTCGTCCTGGCCTGCTTTCGCATAAACCGTGACAGAAACATCTCTGAGCTTGTTTTTTGTTTCTTTCGCATGGAGGACCTTCTTGTTTTTCTTTATATCTTCCAGCTCTGCATCCTTTTTCAGCTTGATTATATTATGCTCTGTCGCCTCAATAGCAAGGCCTTTAGGGACGAGATAATTGCGGGCATAACCTTCATGGACCTCTTTTATATCCCCGCTTTTGGCTTTACCTTCAACATCCTGCAAAAATATAACCTTCATTTTTACACACGCTCCTTATGTTTTTATGTAGGGCAGCATTGCCAGGAACCTCGCTCTCTTGAGAGCTTTACACAGCATTCTCTGGTGCCTGGCACAGGTTCCCGTCACCTTGGTTGACAGAATTTTCCCGCGGCTGCTTGTAAACCTCCTGATTTTTCCTATATCCTTATAATCGATTTCATCAACCAACGATTTACAAAACTGGCAAACCTTAACTCTCTTTTTGATCACCATCTTCAACTTCCTCCTTTTGAGGTATTGCACTGGCAGGTTTATCCAAAAACTGGAAATCTTCAACATATACTTCTATGGTAGACCTTTTTTCATTTTCCTGTGTTTCCCACTTCCTGTATTGAAGCCTTCCTTCAACAAAAATCAGGCTTCCCTTTTTAAGGTACTCGGCACAAACTTCCGCCCGCTTTCCCCATATTACAAGATTCACGTAGCAGGTTTCTTCTTTCCTTCCTTCTTTTGTTGCATAATCATGGTTTACAGCAAATCCCAAAGTAGAAACCGACTGTCCGGATGGCGTATATCTTAGCTCGGGGTCTCTCGTAAGACGTCCTATCAGGAAAACCTTATTGAGATTGGGTCCCGCCATTTTCTTTCTCCTCCTTTGGCAATCTCTTCCTCTGCATTATCAGGTGCCTCATGATATTCTCCCTTCTTGCAAAAGAAGATTTAATAACCAGCACCTGTTCAGGAAGCGCCGTAAAATAGAAAATGAAGTATATGGCCTCTGTTTTCTTTTTTATGGGATATGAAAGCTCCCTTTTTCCAAGCAGTTCTTTCTTTACAATTTTACCGCCCGCTTCAGATATGTTCTTTTCTATGAAACCCGTCTCTTTTTCTATCTCCTCGTCGGATAATCCGGCTGTCAAGAGAAAGCATCCTTCATATTTCCTTTCCATTATTTGTCTCCTCGCTCTTATTTTTTTCTTTCAGTATACGCGGGTGTAATTCTCACCGATAATATATTATATATTTTTCCGGAAAAAAGTCAAAATCATACATGGATTTCAGCAATATCCCCATCCTTCAGCGTATAATCCCGTCCGGCTATAACAATCCTTCCATCTCCCTTTCTCCACAGTCTTGCATACTTGAAGTTTTCCGCAATATCCTTGTGGATATGTGCGGCAAGTTCCATAAGGGTTGCCTTGTTTCCAAGAGTGTATGGATTCTCCATGTCAGGCGGCTTGCCCGGAGTCTTAGTGTAAACCCTTATTATATCCAGCAGCCCGAATATCTTTTCCGGAAAACCTTCTGTATTTTTATTTTCCTTAATGGAAATTTCCGTGAAATCTGGTATTTTATCCCCGTAAAGTTCAAGAAAGATTTCCCTTACTTCGCGGTATGACGGATTATCTGTCTTGTTTCCCGTCCAGAGTATCCTCTTTTTGAAGATAAAACCGTCTTTTTCTTTTATCCCGGTTTTCTCAAGCAGTTTAAGAGAATCCTCCAGCTCATCCAGAAGAAAATCGGACGAGATATCGAAAATAAAAACGAGGGCATCCGATTTTCTAAGTAAACCGCCCAGCCAGCTCTCGGAAAAATCGAGGGAAAGAGCGGGGGTGTCTATGAGCTGAATTTTTATGTCTTCGTATTTCATCATGCCGGGAAGGGGCATTTTCGTGGTAAAGGGGTAATCCGCTATTTCGGGTTGCGCCTTGGTTAACAGCGATACAAGGCTTGATTTGCCTGAATTAACAGGCCCGCATATCGCTACCTGACCCGACCCTTCACGGTCAATTTCACACATGGCCGCTTTTCTTGCCGCCTGCGGCTCTTTCAACTTCTCCTTTCTTAACTTTGCTATTTTGCTCTTGAGCAAGGCCTGGAGTTTTTCTGAAGACTTGTGCTTGGGAACTATTGAAATAAGTTCTTCCAAAACGGCTATTTTTTCTTCAATAGTCTTTGCATCTTTCAGTTCGGCTTCTTTCTTATGATATTGAGGAGGTAGATTAACAGGCATTTTTTTCTTGACCGGCCTATCTGCAAACCATGTTCTTTATCACAGGCAAAAGCTTATCTATGTTGTAAGGCTTGGTCACGTAATAATCGGCTCCGTAACTGTATCCTTTTATTTTATCTTCCTCTCCGGATTTCCCCGTAAGCATAATCACGGGAACTCTTCTGCTGATAAAACCGGCTTTAATCTTTTCAAGAACCTGCCATCCGTCCATCCCGGGCATGCTCACATCAAGAATAACAAGGTCCGGTTTTTCCTTTTTGAACTTCTTCAGTCCTTCTTCTCCGTCCGGAGCTCCTGAAACAATATATCCGTGAGATTTCAGAATAAGCGAAAGGGACATGAAAACATCGTGTTCGTCCTCAATTATAAGAATTTTTTTCTGCTGTATTTCCATGAATTTATTGTACCATAATTGCCCCAAAATCAAAATAGCAGGCGCTTTAAACAGAATTTCCGACGTAAGTACATGATAAGTTGTTGAAGAGGAAGCCAAAGGCGCAGCCTGTTTCCGTTTACGGCAAAGAACGGCGGGCCGAACACGGAAACTTCTTGCCTTCCTCTATCTTCTCTTATGCCGGGATTTTATGCTTTAAATCCTGTTTATCTCGTCCCTTTCGAAAACGGGGAAAACGCTCTCGCTGCTTCCATCCCTGAGATAAACGCCCTTTCCTTCCGTCACTTCTCCTATAAGAGCGCATTTTATGCCTCTTTCCTCCAGGAACCTGACCATGCAGGGACCATCTGCCGCCGATATTATGCCCACAATGCTTCCGGAAGAAATAATGCCGCAGGGGTTAAGCCCGTATATCGAAGAAAGCTTCCTTATATATTGATTGAAGACCAGTTTTTCCTTCTCCACCGTAATTCCTATGTTGAACCTGCCGGCAATTTCGTAGAGTGCGGCGGATATTCCTCCTTCGGTTGGGTCGCGCATAACCTTTATTCTGAAATTTTCCCAGAGAAGTTTCGCTTCACCGGCTATGGATATGCCGGGGTCGGTTATCGAATTAATCATTTTTTGCAAAGCGCGTTCGGTGAAATACTTTTTAAGGCATCCGTATTTCTCTCTCGCAATTATCGACACGGCTTCTATGCCGAGCTCCTTCACGAGAAATATTTTATCCCCTTTTTTCACGCCTCTGCAATTCATATGTTTCTTCTTAACCATCCGGCCGGCAAGAAATCCGCAGGCAATATTGCTTTTCCCTGAACCGGATATTTCGGTATGCCCTCCTATCCAGTTTATTCCATGTTTTCTGCACTGGTCTGATATCTGGGAAAAGATGTCTTCTATCTCGTCCAACGCAACTTTGCGGCGGAAAATTAGACTGCACAGAAACCACCTGGCCTCTCCTCCCATGACAGAAATGTCATTGACATTGACATTGACCAGATAGTTGCCGGTATCCTTCCCGACAAGGGTGACAGGGTCGGTTTTGACAAGAAGCTCTTTGCTTCCTGTCCTGAAAAAAGCGCAATCAACGCCAATCTGCGGCCCCTCTATAACTGAAGAATCATTTTCCATGTAAGTTTTCAACAGGTAACCGAGAAGGCTGTTAGGCAGCTTGCCCGTCTTAAGCGATTTTACCCCGAAGAGATAACCTATATATTCTATCCTGTCAAAAATAAAGTCCGCCCCTTCCCTTTCAAAATCACTCCTGTTTATATTTTCAGAAACTATGCCGCAGGAAAGAGCCCCGAAATTCCTGGCGCTCCTTATGTCCATGGGATGGTCGCCCGCAATAAGAACTTCTTCCCTCGTCAATCCAAGGAGACGGGCAGCCTTTTCAAGGTGTTCTCGTGCAGGTTTGACCTTAGAGACATCGTCTCTTGTCAGTAAAACATCGCAGGGTATACTGAACTTTTCCACAACCTTTTCAACAGCCTGCCTGCAATTACGGGTAAAAATTCCTGTCCTGATGCCTTTTTTGCCAAGGTCTTTTATCAGTTTTATACTTCCAGGCAAAGGGAAAGACTTATCTGCGCTTTTCGTTTCTTCTTCAAGAAGTATTCTTTTCATATCAGCGATAAAGCTTTCGGTCACCCTGTTATTCCCGTTATTCTTGCCAACATAGTCCAGCATTTCGAGGATAGGCATGCTGCCATCAGGAAGACACAGTCCCAATTTGCACGCTCTTTCAACCAGAGTCTTTTTTATTTTCTTGAAATCTATATGTATTGATACCAGAGTCCCGTCAAAATCGAATATCACGCCTTTCAATTTTTTTAATCTGCCGTTCATATTTCACCGTCACATGTTTTAATGTTTAACAAATCTTTTACTTATAATATTATAACCTTCAAGCCGCAACAATAAAAAATTGAAATATGCAGAAAAAAATGATATAATGGCAGAAGAAAGTCTAAATGCAGGGTGACGGCAGGAAAAACAGAAGAAGGAAAAAGGCTTAAACCGCAGACATAAAAAGATATTCTCAAGATTTATAGCCATTTTATAATTGATAGCAGTGCACGACAAGCCTTAATCCTTCCTTCTCAAAAATCACAAGACATGTGAATGCAGGTTGATTGCCAATGGGTTTTCAGGAATCAACAGGAAGGAGATGTTCTATGGACTCGCAGCATGATTACACCGTTAAGCTGATAGGAAAAACGTTGGAAGGTTATATGGTTGAAGAAAAAATATGGCAGGGAGCCACTTCAACCGTATATAAGTGCACAGATACAAACGGAAACGGTGATTACGGCAATGTTGTTGCGCTCAAGGTGCTCCACCCGTACCGCAGGGAACCTTACCAGGTAAAAATGTTCATAAGGGAAGCCAAAATTCTCCGGAAATTTGAACATAAGAACATCGTGAAAGCTTACTCGCTCGGTAAAACGGGAATTTCGATGTACATCCTCATGGAGTACATCTCAGGCAAAGACCTCAAGGGTTTTTCTCAGAATGGAATTCCTCCCGATAAGGAATTTTTCGAAATGTTCAGGGATATTGCAGACGCCATAGACTTCATACACAGCAGAAAAATCATACACAACGATATCAAGCCGGAAAATATACTCTTTGACCCCTCCTCGTCTTCTTTCAAGCTTATAGATTTCGGCTACGCAAGGCCTGTAAGAAAGTGGTTTAACAGGAAAGACTATTCAGGTGGAACCGACAGGTACATGGCGCCCGAAAGGACAAAAGGATTCTTTGACGAAAGAAGCGACATATATTCTTTCGGCATAGTAATGGAAGAATTCCTGCTTCAAAAAGTAAAACACAGGATAATAGAATCCATCGTCTATAAGGCAACTCAGAAAGACCCCGAAAAAAGGTATTCTTCTTTCTCGGATATGATAAGCGATATGAAATACTACATATACCAATAACCATGCGAATAGGCATACTCTCCGATATACACGGGAACCTTGAAGCCCTCGAAGCAAGCCTTAACTTTCTTAAAAATAAAGCGGATTTTATTGTATCTATGGGGGACGTTGTGGGATACGGCCCGGACCCCGAAAATTGCGCAGAGATTATTTCAGAACAAGCCCTTGTCATGACAATGGGCAACCACGAAGAATCGCTTATCAGGAAAGATTTTTCCGGACTCAGGGAAACAGCAAGGATTTCTCTCGAATGGACCGCAAAAAACCTTTCTCCTGCCTGCATGGAAAAGCTAAACGGATGGCCTGTAAAAGCAGAAAAGGAAGGCGCAACTTTCGTACACGCATCCCTTTCCAAACCGCTTCATAGGTATTTAACCCGGAACAAAGAGGCGGAAGAGGAATTTCCCCTGCTGGAAGGAGAACTCTGTTTCATAGGCCATACCCATATGCCGGGAGGTTTTATGCAGGATGTATCTACAGGGAAAATTGAAACAATCTTTCCAGATTTCGGAGGAGGCATGAAACTTGCCATGGACGACGGCCACAGGTATATAGTGAACGTGGGAAGCGTCGGACAGCCGAGAGACGGGTTTCCTTTCGCCTGCGCTGCAATATATGACAAAGACAAAAAGCTTGTAACAATTCACAGGCTTGAATACCCGCTGGAAAAAACAAGGTGCAAGATAATCGAAAAAGGGCTTCCTTCCGTTCTTGCAAAAAGAATCATGCAGGGTATTTAGAACTATTTTTTTCTTAAGCTGGGGATTTTTAACCATGAAAAGAAGTCCCCAGGCAAAGAAAAGACTAAAACTTGACAAAAAAAAAGATTTTCTATAATAATTATCAAAACTGCGAAATATCTCAAGGAGGTGAAAACACGCTTAAATACGCAATATTATTATCCAAATGCTGAAAGTTCAGGGAAGCCGAACAGAAACTTTTTTTTAAAGGAGGCGATAATAAATGTTCAGTTTAAGTAAAAAGAGAAATTTGGCGTTGATTCTTGTTTCTGCTTTCATATTGCTGGCGTCAGGCAGTCAGGCAGCGATAGACCACGGAATGCTGGGTGTAATTGACAACGGTATGGGAGAAGGGGTTCTGCAGTTAACTCCGGGCAACCCTGCCACCCCTGCGGCAAGCGAACGCGACTGGATTCCCTGCTGGGGAGTCAACCCGTGGAGCTACGACGGGCAGTGGGTTGTTTACCAATCGCGAATAGGAACAGATATATACCAAAACAGCGAAATATGCATCATCAAGGCAGACGGGACAAACTGGCAGAGGCTGACCAACAATGCCACATGCGACAGCCACGGTAATTTCACCCCAGACGGTACCAAGATAGTTTTCCAGAGATACGACCTGTCTGATGATGAAGCCTGCGTCTGGATAATGGACGTGGACGGTTCCAACCAGCAGAACCTTACCGAGGCGCACGGCGGAGCTGTGACGGGAGGTTGCGAGCAGAAACCCATTGTAAGCCCGGACGGCACCAGGATTGCCTTCCGCACCTGCGATGAGGACATCTGGGTGATGAATATCGACGGAAGCAACCCGGTGAAGGTTACCGGCGACCTGTGGAATTGCAGCAAGCACAGCTGGAGCCCGGATTCGCAGTGGATACTTTTCAGCGCGGACACCAATGATGACGGATACTCAAGAGTATACAAGGTAAGGAGGGACGGAAGCGGGCTTGTCATGCTTTCGGAAGAAGTTGGTGATTTCTGCGAGAACTGGGCGGCATGGAGCCCCAACGGCCAGTGGATTTCCTACCACCGCAGGAACGAGGATACAATAGAAGATACCAGCGACCTTTGGATTATGCGCGCGGATGGAACAAACAAGCAGTTGCTCGTGGAAGGCATTCCGAACGCCACAGCAGACGGAGAATGGACGTGCGGACCCCACAGCTGGCATCCCGGCTCAAAGTGGGTGGTTTTCAAGAAGTGGCTGGAAGGTTCCGACTTTAACGGCCTTTACATAATAAATATAGAGACAAGGCAGGTTACCCAGCTTACGGAAGGATACCAGGACGGACGGATGTGGTGGGGACCCGACGGCAGGCATATACTGTTCAAGGAACACAGTCCTTCGTCCTTTTCAAGAGACGGCGGACTTTACAACTACGACCTGCTTGTGCTAAACCTTGCCGAAATGTTTGAAGTGGACATAGAAGATATTATATCTATACTGGGCGGAGGAGGCAACTGTTTCATAGCAACCGCGGCTTTCGGTTCTTACCAGGAACCCCATGTAAGAATACTCAGGCAGTTCCGCGACAGGTACCTTCTCACAAATGCCGCGGGAAAAGCTTTTGTCAGGTTCTACTACAGGCATTCTCCTGCAGCGGCCGGCGTCATAGCCAAAAACAGCGTGTTGAGGACAGCGGCAAGGATAGCCCTGATGCCCCTGTACGGTCTTGCATACCTGCTTTTGAGCGGATTTGCATGGATTTTTGCGGCTCTGTCCGCGGCTGTTCTTCTTGCCTTGGTACTGAGAAAAAAAGCTTTTGCGCCGCTCTTCCTTTTTCTCATGGCTGCAGCGTTATGTTTCACAACCCCGGCATTCGCCCTTGACGGCAACCATTTCTCTCCGGCTATCGGGGAAGAACTATTCACCATGGTGCCGACCACTGCGACGCTTGAACAGGGAAAACAGGTTTTCGGTTTCTTTCTCAGCTACGCAAATGACCCCGTAAGAGTCAAGATAGGAGGGGTTGAAAGTTCCCTTTCGAGTCACCAGGCTCTGGGCGTCCTGGGTTTTTCATCAGGACTGACGGAAAGATTCCAGGCTTCCATAAAAATACCCTTTCTTTTTGCCCAGGGGTCAGATTTCACCGGAGCTGACGAGCCCGATTCTGCAGGACTGGGAGATATAAGGCTTGAAGGCAAATACAGGTTAACGGGCGGCGGAGCAAACGCGTCCGGTATAGCTTTTGTTCCTTACATAACCCTCGACACGGGCAGCGACGATGCCGTTTTCAGCAAAGGGTCCAACGCCATTGGAGGAATTCTGGTATTCGACCACAACTGGAACCAGAAAGGATGGTTTACTTTCCATATAGGCTTCCAGAAACAGGGCAAAGAGGAAATAGGTGATATCAAGATAGAGAATACCATCCTTTTCGGCACAGGTCTCGGACTTAAAGTCAACAGCGACAGAACAGCCATCGCCCTGGAAGTATTCGGACGCGCCGACGGTTCTTCTCTATTTGACAGGGAAGAAGAGACTCCAATTGAAGTTATGGTTTCCTTTAAGCAGGCTTTGAAAGAAAATACGATGCTTAAGCTCGGGTTGGGAAGAGGAGTGACAAACGGTTACGGAACGCCTGATTACAGACTGTTTGCAGGAATGGAAACGTCTTTCTGAGATAATTCACACGACAGGAAAAAAGGCGGAACGAAAAATTCCGCCTTTTTTTATTGTAATCGACATTACATGCATTCTATTTGACATCGACTTTGCCCGATAACGGTTCATATGCAAACTGCAGTCCCTCAGGCGGCTCGGGAAGTTTCTCAATATATTTTTTCTCAACCAGCTCGTTTAGAGAAGAAGGGTATCTTCCTTCCTGAACCTGGAAAGTGGTTATTTTGTTTTTCAGGTAAAGAAGGCTGTCCATGGCCTTTGTTTTTTTGAGAGTTTTCCCCATGACCCCGCCGTATTTTTCGGGAGCGTTGAGGATATTAAGCTCCTCTTCCTTTTCTTTACGGTTGCAGGACAAAACAAAAAAAGCCACCATTAAAAGTGTTAAGATGAAACATGCTTTTCTCATTATCAACCTCCCTGTTAAAATCGTCGTTCTGCCAAACCAAGCGTCGTGTCTCATAAAGCTTTTTACATTTGATTTTTCTTTTGACACGACACCTTTAGAAGGGGGCAAGCTTCTTGCCCTTCGGGCTTCGGTCAACGGGCTCACCGGCTCGCCCTCTGTGCTATACGGTGCTCCTTATTCGTCGCACCAGCACCCTCCTAATTTTCTCCCCCAGACGTGAGGGAGCCTCTCCCTCACTCTCCCTCAGTGTGCTGTAGCATGCCTTCATATGTAAAGATCTGTTGGAGACAGCACACTGGTGTTATTTTTTCACAATGCATCAAGGCAGTCTTTGGGGCTCCATTTTGACTTTGATACTCAATAAAAAAAGATTTAAATTATCCGCCATATATGTTATCATATATGCATGGCAAAAAAAATAATGGACGGTAAAGAAATGGAGCAGATTCTCAGGAGAGCGGCCGGCGTTGCCGAAAAAAGTTTCGGCAGAAAAGGGTTTTGCGTCATCGGAATCAAGAGAAGGGGAGCTGTACTGGCAGACAGGATGAAGAATTGCTTCGCCAATCCCGAAATACCTGTGGGATACCTCGATATCAACCTTTACCGTGACGATTTCAGCAAAATAGGTTCCCATCCAGTCGTTTCACAGACAGATATATTTTTTAATCTGGATGGAAGGCAGATTCTGCTTGTTGATGACGTCCTCTTTACCGGAAGAACCATAAGGGCGGCATTGGACGCCATTACTGACCTTGGCAGACCATCTAAAGTCAAGCTTTTCGTTCTGGTTGACAGGGGACACAGAGAATTGCCCATACAGGCGGATTTTACAGGCAAAGTACTTGATACCAGTGTTAATGAAATGGTCGAAGTCAAGGTAAAAGAAATCGATAAAAAAGATGAAGTCTTACTCCTGGACAAAAATGACATGGCACGCAAAAGACCTGATAGGACTTGAGTCCCTGACAAGGGAAAATATCGAGGATATCCTTGAGACCGCTTATTCTTTCAAGGAGATAAGCAGCAGGGCGGTCAAAAAAGTGCCTGCGCTCAGGGGAAAAACAATAGTAAATCTTTTTTTTGAGCCGAGTACGCGGACAAAAACTTCCTTTGAGCTTGCCGCGAAAAGGCTTTCCGCAGATGTCCTGAGTTTCGAGGTGGCGACTTCAAGCATCTCCAAAGGCGAAACTATCGTTGATACGGCCCAGAATATCGAAGCCATGAAGGTAGATTGTTTTGTAGTAAGGCATTCTGTTTCAGGGGCCCCCGGGCTTATCGGCAGAAACGTTTCTTCGGCTGTTATAAATGCAGGAGACGGTTGCCATGAACACCCCACCCAGGCGCTTCTCGACCTTTTCACTGTGAAAGAAAATCTCGGAAGGATAGAAGGCATAAAAATCGCCATCGTGGGAGACATACTTCACAGCAGGGTTGCAAGGTCCAACATATGGGGATTCAGCAAGCTGGGAGCAAAAGTATATGTATGCGGCCCCCCCACGATAATACCGGCGCAGATAGACAGGATGGGCGCAATAATCACTTACGACATAGAGGAAGCACTGAGAGATGCCGACGTGGTTTATATTTTGAGGCTTCAGAAAGAAAGACAGAAGGAAAATTTTCTTCCTTCCATGAAAGAATACAGCATGTTTTATGGAATAGACAGCAGCAAATACGAGATGATTAAAAAAGGAGCGATAATCATGCACCCCGGGCCAATGAACAGGGGCATAGAGATAAAATCAGAAATAGCCGGAAAGAAGAACGCCGTGATTCTGAATCAGGTTACAAACGGTATCGCGGTCAGGATGGCTGTATTATACCTCACTATAGGAAGCATCAAATGAATACCCGGACTTTCCCAACCATAGATTATTCGAGCGAACTTAACCCGGAACAGCTGCAGATTGTCAGAGAAGCCGAAGGCCCGTGCCTTGTCCTTGCAGGAGCAGGTTCGGGGAAAACCAGGGTTCTTGTATACAGGGTATGTTATCTCATAGAACACGGCGTAGACCCGTCTTCAATAATGCTGGTGACTTTCACAAACAAGGCGGCAAGGGAGATGATAAACAGGATAGAAAAGATAACGGGCTGCTATCCAAGAAACCTTTATGCGGGAACCTTCCACCACGTGGGCAATTTCCTTTTGAAAACCCATGCAGAGGCTCTTAATATCAAGCCCAACTACACCATTCTTGACGAAGAAGACAGCATATCTATCATAAAAGATATTATGGTAAACCTTCCAAACAGGGAAGATTTTCCCAACCCCTCAAAAATAAAAAGCATTTTGAGCCTGGCAGTAAATAAGGATTCCAGCATAAAAGAAGTGATAGAAGAAGGGATTCCCAAGTTTTCATGCCTGATACCCCAGGTCGAAACCATATCGAAGGAATACCAGAAAAGGAAAAGCAAATCAGGACTGCTTGATTTTGACGATATCCTTGTCTTCTGGCACAGGCTGATGAAAAATGAACATCCCGGAACGAAAATATCCGAACAGTTCAGGTACATTCTTGTGGACGAATACCATGACACCAACAAACTTCAGTCGATGGTTCTTTACCAGCTTGCGAGGGCCAATAGAAACATAACCGTGGTTGGGGACGACGCACAGAGTATCTACTCTTTCAGGGGAGCCACCATAAACAATATACTTGAATTTCCACGAATATATCCCGAGTCAAAAACATTTTACCTGAAAACCAATTACCGCAGCACCCCCCAGATACTCAACCTTGCCAACAGCATAATATCCCACAACAAGCTCCAATTCCCCAAGAAACTCAAGAGCGTAAGGGAAAGCGGAATTAAACCGGTGATAGTAAAATGCTATTATGCAAGGGATGAAGCGGCTTTTGTCTCCCAGAGAATCCTCCAGCTCACGGATTCGGGCATTGCGCCTGCGGACATAGGTGTTTTGTTCAGGTCAAGATACCAATCGGCCCAGCTGGAAATAGAGATAAACAAACTCAAGATACCTTATATAATAAGGGGAGGATTGAGATTTTTCGAACAGGCACACATAAAAGATATTCTTGCCTGTTTCAGGATACTTGAAAACTTCAACGATGAGATTGCATGGAAAAGACTTTTTGCGGTAATTCCGGGCATCGGGAAAAAAAACGGAGAAAACCTTCTGGAGATTCTTCGGAATTCCGAGAACCTTGAAGATTTTTCGCAGAAGGCATGTTCGGAAAACCATGCATTTAAGGTTAAAAATAAACTAAAAGAGCTTTTCGGCCTTCTAAACAAAATCCGCAAGATTGAAATACATGCCGCCATTGACAGCATAATGAACGACTTTTACCTTGGCTATCTCGAGAAAAAGTACAAGGACTTTTCAGAAAGGAAAGAAGATATCGACATGCTTAAATCCATATCTCTAACCTACGCCAGCCTTTCCGATTTCCTTTCCGAATCTTCACTGCAGGAATATTCCAGGGGAGAACAGCCCGTGCTGAAAACGCCTCTGGTCCTTTCAACAATACACCAGGCGAAAGGGCTGGAATGGAAGATTGTATTTATCATAGGGGTATCGGGAAATCATTTCCCGCATCCCTATTCAAAATCAGACATAAAAGACCTTGAGGAGGAGAGAAGGATTTTTTACGTGGCCGTTACAAGGGCAAAAGAAGATTTATACATATCTTATTTTACGAGGGATTTTTACGGACCTTTCTCCAACAGGAAATCCATTTTCATAGAAGACATGCCTCAACATGTTTACGAAGAGTGGAATTTTTCTTAACGGCCGTTTGAAAAGGAGAAGATAAAATGATAAAAATAGGAAGAGCCATACTGAGCGTTTCTGATAAAGAAGGTATTGTTGAACTCGCACGATTTCTGAAAAAATACGAGATAGAACTTCTTTCAACTGGAGGGACATCCAGAACGCTTAAGGAAAACGGAATATCGGTTAAAGACATTTCTGATTTCACGGGATTCCCCGAGATACTCGACGGCAGAGTCAAAACGCTTCACCCCAGAATATACGGGGGCATACTGGGCATAAGAGGCAACAAGGAACACGAGAAACAGATGGAGGAAAACAACCTTCTTCCCATAGACCTTATAGTCTGCAACCTGTATCCTTTCGAGGAGACTCTCAAGAAAGGCGCCCCGGATGAAGAAATTGTTGAAAACATCGATATAGGCGGCCCCACAATGATAAGGGCGGCATCCAAGAATTACAGGAATGTATGCGTACTGGTAAACAGGCAAATGTACGGGGAATTCAAGAAACAGATGGAGGAAAACAGCGGGTGCGTCAGCGAAGATTTCTCTTTCCGTTGCGCAAGAGAAGTATTCCGGCATACGGCAAGATATGATTTCGTCATATCTTCCTATTTTTCAGGCAAGCTTGAGAAAGAAAAACTTGCAGGCGAAATAGACCTGCGCCTTTTGAAAGTCCAGGAACTCAGGTACGGAGAGAACCCGCACCAGAAAGCTGCATGGTACAGGTTCGCGGATAGTGAACCTTTTGAGCGCAAACAGTTCCAGGGCAAGGAGCTTTCTTTCAATAACCTGCTTGACATGGAAGCTACATATACACTTGTAAACCATTTGCCCGCAGTCAGCTGCGCCATAATAAAACACACCAATCCCTGCGGAGCCGCCACGGGAGAAAACCTTTCCGCCGCTTATGAAAAAGCTCTTGAGACAGACCCGATGAGCGCTTTTGGCGGAATAGCGGGATTTAACGGCAAGGTCGATGCCCAACTGGCAGAAAAAATCGCCGAAAGGTTTTACGAGGTAATAATTGCCCCTGATTATGAAAAAGAAGCCATTGAAATTTTCAGGAAGAAACCTAACCTGAGAATCATACAGAGCCCCGACAGGATAAAACCGAGATATGATTTCAGAACTCTGAATGACGGCCTGCTGGTACAGACTCCCGATGACATGGAATTTGAAAAACTTGAAACCGTCACGGAAAAAAAACCTTCGGCAAAGGAGCTTTCCGCACTTAAATTCGCCTGGACCGTATGCAAGCACGTTAAATCAAACGCCATAGTCTTCTCTTCGGAAAATCAGACGATAGGCATAGGGGCAGGACAGATGTCAAGATATGATTCCACCAGGGTGGCTGCAATGAAAATGAGAGACAACTTCAAGGTGCAGGTTACCCCGCTTGTAATGGCATCCGACGCATTCTTCCCGTTTCCCGACAGCGTGGAAGCGGCAAAAGAAGCAGGGGTCTCGGCCATAATACAGCCTGGCGGTTCACTTAACGATAAGAAAGTCATTGAAACTGCTAATAAACTCGGCATCTCAATGGTCTTGACAGGTATGAGGCATTTCAGGCATTGAAGTGCGTGCTGATGGCGGATTGTTCAAAACGGCAGTTGAAACAGACTTTTTTTCAGGTTAACTGCGGAGAGCGGACATTTTCCCGTCTATGCTCCGCAATTCTTCAGTTCCGCTGTTTTCGGAAAGTTTAGGATTAACATGAACGACCTGAAAGCAAGGATGTTTTTTTATTCAATTATAGGAATATTTTTCGGAATATATCTTTTCTTCGCCGGATTCCGGAAACTCCGGAGAAAAAGGCTTATACAAAATATCCCGACATCCAAGGTCCGTTCCATAGCCATGGGACTTGTTGAACTTGCAGGCAAAGCAACTCCCAACCTGCTGCTTACTGCTCCGTATACAAAAACCCGTTGTGTTTTTTACCACGTAATAATAGAGAGGCTCGAAAGAAGACACGGCAGGCACGGTTCAACTTCCCGCTGGGTAAAAGAATTTGAAATAAAAACAGATATTCCTTTTTTTCTGCAGGACGATACCGGAAGCGTGGCAGTCGACCCCCGGAAAGCGGAAACAGACCTGCCTTTGAGATACAGCAACATAGAAGGCAACAAGAGGTACAGGGAATACAACATAGCGGAAAAAGAAGATATATACGTCCTGGGAACAGCCAAAAGGGTCGAGAGCATGGAAGATCAAATTCATGCTGAAGTCGAAAGAAGAATAAAGGATATTATTGAAAGCCCTGAGGAAAAGGAAAAACTGGATAATAACAGGGATATGTGGATAGATGAAAACGAATGGGATGAAGCAAGGAGAAAAATAAGAAGAGAAGTGCAGGAGGAATTCGGCAGGGCGGAAACCGAGTTCCGCGAATCAACCCGTGCAGTTCCCGACCGGCTGGAAAATATTGTAATAGGCAAGGGGGAACTTGAAAAACATTTTATTATCTCAAACAAGAGCGAAAAAGAGATAGTCGATGCCCATAAATATGCATCGCTGCTTTCCATCATAGGGGGAGCATTGCTGACCCTGGTATGTCTGAAATTTGTCCTTTCGTACAAATTTTGAGAAGGAGGTAAAAATGGGAATCTTGATAGCCGTAATTATAGGTTTTGTTTTAATTGGTATCGTTCTTTACTTTGTAAGCATCTATAACAGCCTTGTAAAACTGAGCAGGGATATAGAAAAAAACTGGGCAAACATAGATGTCCTGCTCAAACAGAGGCACGACGAAATCAGAAAACTTGTCCAGGTATGCGAAGGTTATATGAAATACGAAAGGGAGACTCTTGAAAAGATTACCAGCCTTAGAACAGACTACCTGAAAGCGGGGTCTGTTGAAGAAAAGGAAAAGATTGACGGACAGATAACAGGAGCCCTTAAAACCATTTTCGCAGTTGCCGAGAATTATCCTGAACTTAAAGCCAACAATAATTTTCTCCAACTCCAGACGAGGATAAGCGACCTTGAAAACAATATTGCCGACAGGAGAGAGCTTTATAACGACAGCGTCAATATCTACAACATAAGAATACACCAGATACCGGACATGTTCGTGGCAGGAATGCTGAATTACAGGGAAAAACCTCTTTTCGAGGTCTCTCCCGAAGAAAGAAAAGATGTTGACATAAAATTCGATTTTCCGAAATAACGGGCAAAAAGGAGTTGTTCAAGGTGAACGGGCAGAAAATTGATTTTGACTTAATAGTAATAGGAGCAGGGCCTGCAGGATGCATGGCCTCGATAATGGCAGGAGAAAGGGGTAAACGTGTGCTGCTTCTTGAAAAAAACAATGATATATGCAAAAAGCTGCTTCTTACAGGCAATACAAGAGGGAATATAACAAACCTCAGCGATATAGACGATTTCCTGCCCAAATACAGGAATGGAAAATTTCTCATGAACGGATTCGCGCGTTTTTTCAACACGGACCTTATCGATTTCTTTGAGAAAAACGGATTGAAAACAAGGGTTGAAAGGGGCAAAAGGGTATACCCTGCAAGTGAAAAAGCCGGAGATGTAGCCGCTCTGCTTAAGTCCCTGCTCTCGAGAAACAAGGTGCAGCTCAACCTCAGAAGCGCGGTAACCGAAATTATTCACAAGAGAAAAACATACGAAATAATCACTCCAAAAAAAAGTTTTTTTTGTGAAAAAACAGCAATATGCTGCGGAGGAGCAAGCTTTCCCGAAACAGGTTCCACGGGGGACGGCTACTCATGGTCTGAAAAACTCGGTCATACCATAGTGAAACCCCTGCCTGCCCTGTGCGGCATCATCACTGAAGAATGGTACGTCAAAAAATGGCAGGGAGTAACTCTCAAAAACATCACTATCTCGGCAGAACTTGGAGGAAAGAAGATAGCAGAAGAATTCGGCGAGATTATTTTCACTCATTACGGGATAAGCGGCCCGGCTGTCCTGAATCTCAGCAGGGAGGTGTCTGAGAACAAAGAGAAAGGAGAAATAAAACTGGTCATAAACCTCAAACCCGGACTTGATGAAAAAACTCTTGACAACAGGCTGCTGCGCGAACTTGATAGCAACCCCAAGAAACAGCTGGCAAATCTGTTCAAAACCCTTCTTCCCCTTTCGCTCATAGATCCTTTTCTGAGATATGCCCGCCTGCCAGGGGAAAAAACGGCATGCACAGTGACAAAAGAAGAGAGAAAGAAAATACTGGAAAGCCTGCAAAGATTCACATTCACTGTCAGGGATACCCGTTCCTTCACGGACAGCATGGTAACCAGGGGAGGCGTCAGCACCCGAGAAATAAATCCGGCGACAATGGAGTCCAAAATTTTACCGGGACTTTATTTCGCAGGCGAGGTAATAGACGTGGACGGAAAAACAGGAGGATATAACCTGCAGGCGGCTTTTACTACAGGATATATCGCCGGGACTAACGCGTGAAATTCTTCAGGTAATATTTCTCTCCCCGGTATTCTATTTCCCTTGCCCTTTTTTCACTCAAAAGTTTCTCCACTGTTTTCCATGTACCGTTGGCCTTTTTCAGCAACTCTTCCACCTGCCTGCTGCTCATGGGATGCACGGATATGATGTTTAGAATATCGCTTTCAACATCTCCAGTATAACCAAAATCGGCATTCCCCCCTCCCCCCAATATCAACTCGGCATTGAGCCCTTGTTCGGAAAAGATAAGGTAAGCCCTGTTAACAGCATCCGCCGAGGGAGGAAGGACCCATTTTTCAGCAGGAGGTCTTGTGGGAATACCGATGAAAGCGACAGAAGGTTTTAGCCCGCCCAAGAAAACTGCAATATTCTTTATCTCTTCTTCGGAATCGTTTATGCCTCCTATAAGCAGTGTCTCGGTAAGGAAAGTATTGTGGAATTCCTTCCGGAATTGCTCAATACCTCCGAGTATTTTCTCATATTCAAGTTGTTCTGCAGGCCTGTTGATTTTTATCCATGTAATCACGTCAAAAGCATCAACCTTTATAGAAACAAGGTCGGCTTCTTTCAAATCGTTCCTGACTCCATCCTGCCATATAAGGGAAGCGTTCGTGATTACTGCGATTTTAACGCCAAACTTCTTCAGCTCTCTTATCTCTTTGCCGAGATTCACATCGAGAGTCGGCTCTCCGTCCGGCACAAAAGTTATATAATCTATTTTTTCGTTCCTTTCCTTCAGCCTGGCGAGCATTTTCCCTGTTTCATCCACTATTCTCTCAAGAGGATAGTATTCTTTCCTTTCAATGGAAAAATTGCAGGTTCTGCCTATCTGGCAGTAAAGGCAGGAATAACTGCATATTTTCGGAGGAATGTTA
>Ga0116144_10001535_pt1 | contig 27312 bp, 27 predicted proteins | sample AD_UKC035_MetaG_FD_89746 | JGI IMG/M metagenome (GOLD analysis project Ga0116144, IMG submission 89746) | Active sludge microbial communities of municipal wastewater-treating anaerobic digesters from USA - AD_UKC035_MetaG | ecosystem: Engineered > Bioreactor > Anaerobic > Digestate | place: USA...
GGAGCAGGAATACCAATTGCATGATGGCGTAACAACTGCACTGGAACTGGAGTGGGGAATAGAAAATCTGAAGGAGTGGTATGCAAGCCGGCAATCAAAAGCACTCATTAATTATGGTGCCAGCGTATGCTGGCTTTATGAACGGTTTAAAACGATTGATAAATTCAAAGAAGAAGCTATAAAATTTTACCAGGCAAGCAGTACCGGTAAAACAACGATTGCTGAACTGACAAATACCATCCTGCCTGCCAAGGATGAAGTGTTAACTGCTGAACAACTCACACAGACATTAAACAACATTAAAACTTCACTGGCAGAAGGCGGTATCGGTATTGGCGCACCGATCGGCTACCTGCCTAAATCAAACCCGAACGAACTGTACCGGGTTATTGAATTAGCGGGGGAAATGAATGCCCTCGTATTTACCCATGTAAGAAATCCCGATATTATTTCTATACAGGAAGTGATAACGGATGCTGCACTTACCCATGCACCGCTGCATATCGTTCATATCAACAGTATGTCGCTGGGCAATATTCAGCTTTCAGTAGATATGGTAGCAGCAGCAAAAAATAAAGGCTTTGATATTACTACTGAGCTGTATCCCTATACTGCCGGTTCCACCGGGCTGCAAAGCGCTATGTTTGATGAAGGATGGCAGCGACGGCTTGGCATTAGTTATGGCGACTTACAATGGGTGGCTACCGGCGAAAGGCTTACTAAAGAAACATTTGACGCCTATCGTAAAACGGGCGGGGTAGTTATTTTGCATGTGATGAAACCGGAATGGATAAAGACCGGCATTGCAGCCCCGGGTGTAATGATTGCCTCAGACGGAATGACCTATGCAAAGCTGGCCCACCCCAGAACGGCAGGAACTTTTTCAAGAGTGCTGGGTAAATATGTAAGAGAAGATAAAGTGCTTGATCTGATGACGGCCCTGGAAAAAATGACCTTGCTTCCCGCAAAACGTTTGGAAAACATTGCTCCCTCCATGCGTTTCAAAGGAAGGATACAGGTGGGTGCTGATGCTGACATTACCATTTTTAATCCGAACACTGTTATTGATAAAGCAACTTTTGAAAAAGGCCTGGAGTTTTCAGCAGGTATTGAATATGTAATGGTGAATGGAAGTTTTATTTTAAAGAATGGAAAAACAGTAGCCGGTGTTTTTCCGGGGCAGGCAGTATTTGGAAAGTTTAAAAAATAAATCATGCGAAAAACAACATTCCTTGCCAGTATAATTTTTTATGTAGCGTTGTTGCAGGCCCAGCAAACAACCACTCCGGGCCAGCAGGCCGTACAGCAAGCTGTCATCAAATTTTTTGATTCATTATCCAACCGGGATTCTGTCAGTCTGAAAAATTACAGCACAGCAGATATTACTTTGTACGAATATGGCCAGGTATGGAATATAGATACACTTATCCTGAAAGCCATTACGCTAAACCAGTCGGCTGATTTTAAACGAACTAACAGTTTCGAGTTCATTAATACAACAGCAGATAAAACTACAGCATGGGTTACGTATCGTTTGCAGTCAGTAATAGTAAAAGATGTAAGAGTTATTGCCACCGGTTCTTCGGCTTTTGAACTGGCCAATAAAATAAACGAGCCACTCACTAGCCGTAAATGGGAATATCATTTATACCCCTTGTCGTTTGGCGAAATGGTGGCGCATACCGGTTTACTGGAAGAAAAAAGGTTATTGCATCACCGTTTGTTGTATGGTTACTATCCTGAAATAATAACATCCCGGGGAATGAACAATCCCTGTTAAAACAATTAGCCAACAGTTACCTGTATAAAGATATTCTTACCTGGGAGCGGATACAAAAGCCGGATAAATTGGAAAAATTAGTACAGGCCCTGGCCTTTCAAACGGCGCAATTAATAAGTTACAATGAACTCGGCCAGCTATGCGGATTAAATGCTGAAACAGTAGAGAAATATATTAACCTGTTAGAAAAAGCCTTTATTGCTTTTCGCCTGCCTTCCTTTGGCCGTAACCTGCGCAATGATACCGGGCAGTTATGGGAGAACTGGTTCATCAGCGAACGGATGAAGTTTTTGAACAATTGCCAGCAACATGTTTCCCGGTTTTTCTGGCGTACCCTTGCTCAGCAGGAGGTGGACTATATTGAAGATGCCAATGGAACCATCACGGCTTTTGAGTGTAAGTGGAATCCCAAAGTAAAAGGTGCGGTAAGCAGGGCTTTCAGCAATGCATATCCAACGGCAGTTACGCATATTGTAAATCCTGAAAATGCAGGTGAATTTTTGTTGTAATCAGCTATGAAATTCCGCAATGTATACTATGGCAGAAGAATAAAGCGATCCGGCTGGCAACGGCGAAGAAAACAATTGAGGAACTGGAAAAAATAAATAAATCACCGGTTACTAAAATTATTCCTTTTCAATACCGGCGGCCGCATTCACTTCAAAAAGAATTGAACTCTTGATTTCGGGGAACACTGATATGGCTATTATGGCGCTGGATATTCCCGCCGGTTCCTGTATTATCAGAGTGTAATTACCGGAGATATCACTAATGAAAATGTTCTTGATTAAATTTTTTCAAAATTCCGTACCGGCAAATAATTTTTATCAGATTTTCAATTTTGTTGAGTGGTCTTTCCTCCTGGCACACAGGTTCAAACATGATCGGAAATTGGCTACGAAATGTAATCCCTTTTTATTAATAAAATACCCGGACATAGCCGGCGTTTGAACCGATGCCATCATTTCCTGTAGCCCCAACGGCAATACGAGAGCCATCCGAAGAAATGGAAACCGACGAGCCGAACGAATCACCTGCGGCCTCCCCATCTATATCCGACCATACCTGGCTCCAGGTACCCCCATATAATTGATAAATTCGTACATGACCGGCTGCTGCTCCACCACCATCATTTCCATATCCTCCAATCGCAATCCGGTTTCCATCTGCTGAAATAGAAACTGCTGCTCCGGAAAAATCATTGCCGAGTTCGCCATTAATATCCGCACCTATTTGATTCCAGTTGGTTCCATTCCATTCATAAATTCTGACATGGCCTGCATCTGATCCGCTTCCATCATTGAATGGCGCTCCGATGACGACCCTTGCACCATCTGCCGATAATGAAACTGAAGTACCTGACTGATCGTTTGCTGCTTCACCATTTATATCAGCGCCCAGCTGAACCCAGTTGGTACCATCCCATTGATAAATTCTGACATGACCTGCAGTTGATCCGCTTCCATCATTTTGAGGTGCTCCAATAGCTAGCCGGGAACCATCAGAAGAAAGAGAAACCGAATAACCGCACTGGTCGCCGGCTGCTTCACCATCAATATCGACGCCCATTTGAATCCAATTGCTTCCATTCCATTCATACACCCTTACATGGCCTGCAAATGATCCATTACCATCATTAGAAGGAGCTCCGACAGCAAGCCGGGAGCCATCAGAAGAAAGAGAAACGAACCAGCCTGATTGATCAGCGGCTGCTTCCCCATCAATATCAACACCAAGTTGATTCCAACTGCTTCCATCCCATTCATACACCCTCACCTGGCCCGTACTTGATCCGTTACCGTATGCACCAATAGCAACACGGTTGCCGTTTGATGAAAGGGAAACCGACCAGCCGGAATTGTCAGAAGCAGCTTCACCATTAATATCAGCTCCAAGTTGAACCCATACTGTTCCATTCCATTGGTAAACTCTTACATGACCGGCGTTTGATCCGTTTCCATCATTTTGTGGTGCCCCGATTGCGATCCTTGCACCATCTGCCGATAATGAAACTGAAATGCCTGACTGATCATTTGCTGCTTCACCGTCAATATCTGCACCCAGATTCTGGGCGGGGGGTAATACTGAAGTTCCATTAATCATATTCACCCATGATGTTCCATTAAAAAATTGAATTTGCCCGCCCGGTCCGCAATCTGTACAGTAGATCATAAGCCCGGCTACAGGTGAAACAATACTATTGCGTTGCGAGCCCGTTAACCTGGGTGGCAGAAAGCCTTTGGAAGTACTGCTCACATCTAATTGGGCAGAAGCTTCAGGTGTAGTAGTCCCAATACCTACCTGCGCTGAAGCATCCTGTAAAGCAAAGAAGAGAATAGCAACCAAAAGAAGACATCTTGGAACGTTATTAGTAAACTTCATGACTGAAAAATTTTTGATGATTTATTTTTTTAGCGAAGAATAATTTTCCTGGTAACATTATTGACGTTCAAAAAATAAGTACCTCCGGAATATCTGCTGACATCTATGTGTTCAATGCCTGAATTCATGAACCGCTTCCACAACAACCTGCCGTCTGTTGAATACATTGCCATATTACAGGGCATAAAAATCTGAAGGACTAAAAATCCATTTGATACAGGGTTGCCCAGTACAATAAATGGCTGCTGTTTTTCATCAAACATTAATGTTCTTACAGGACTGTAATTGCTGCTGTTATCTAAATCCGTCTGCATAATGCGGTAAAAATTGACCCCCTTTACCGGATCTTGATGTATATACTGGTAGTAGCGATTTCCACTGCTGTTCCCGGCGGCTGGTATCAAAGCGATATTTGTCCAGGTGACGCCATTGTTACTATGTTGCACAAAAAAATATTTGGAGTTTTGTTCGAAGACGGTTGTCCATTCAAGCTTTGCACCGCTGTTTTGTTTGGTGGCATTGAATGTCAGCCAGGTTACGGGTAGCGACAATAATTGGCTGGCCAGGGTCAGCTCACTTAATGCAATACCTGCCAAACTATTGGTCAGCACGAAATTATTGGTACCGTCGCGACTGTCTGCAGGATGAGAGGACCACCCGGTACCATTATGAATATTTAATGTAAGTAAGTTTTCAGCGATACCGTTCAGTTCAGCACCATCGGTATAACCAAACTGTATAGATCCCGAAAAATGGTTACTGTGGTTGCTGAATTGATATACCCTGGAAATATATGGATTGGCTGTAGCATGGATTGCGGTGGAAGATTTGCTTATTATAAGATCATTAATCGTAAAATCTGCTGACGGGGTTATGGTCAATTTGTCAATAGTAAAAGGCGTTCCTGCCAGGATCGTGAGGCCCGAACCAGAAGATACCTTTACTATTTGGGCATTTATTGCGCCTGAAGAAATAATAAAAAGCAGAAAGTTGACGATTATTTTCATGCAAATAATTTATTGGATAATTATTTGAAGAAGCGATATGTTTTGAATAGATCCATTACCTAAACCGGTATTTATAAGGAAAGATAAGCCTGCGTCTGTCACGGCATATTACCCCATTGGGTAGTTTTGAAAACGTAATCATTCTTAGCAAAGGGAATGAAGTAGAACAGTGACTTAATTGCTTTTCATGGCGTCCAACATTTCATCTGTACATTGATTTAGCCTCTCATTGAATGCATCTTCCTGGGCTTTGTCTTTTATTATTTTACCCCAGTTCTCGCCCTGTAATTTGGAACACTCCATCCGGATTTTTTTAGCCTCAGGGTCTGAAAATTTTAATCCTTTTCCTTTTTTGCGGCATTCGCATACTTCTTCCGCTAGTGCAATCCCATCCGCTTTCTTTTTCCCGCCACAAGAAAAAAGAAGAATGGCCAGAACAATAAGACAGGTATAATTTTTCATTTGCTGTAGTTTAATTTATCAATAATTCACTGTGAGTTATCCTAATTTCCGAGTGTATATTTCTTCATACACTCACTGTTGTTTTTCGTATAAATTTCCAATTCCGTTTTATCCACCGAAACCTTTTTATAATTTTCTCCCTGCAGGTCAAGACATTCTTTCCACATTCTTACCCTTTCCGGGTCATCATACTTCATACCTTTTGTTTTCATTTTGCAATTGCACACTTCATCTGAAAGGGCCGCTCCGTCCAATTTTTGTTTTTTATCGCTCCCGCATGATAATAAGAAAAAACTTATGGCGATAATAAATAAATAATTCTTTTTCATAATTATAATAGTTCAATCGTTTGGACAAAGTTTTTTCCGGTCAGAAAAGGAGTTGATAAAATTAATGGCATCCTGGTCTTGCCTTACACTAATATCCAGGTTCACTAGTTTTAGTTTTGACTGCGCTACCCCATCCACATATCCGTCATTTACCTGAATAGTGCCAATCATGGTAATAGTTCTCGCAATTGCGGATTGTATGTAGATGTAGGATTTTGATGTTAAGCTGGTGGTTGTATAATTTTTGCAGTACTGGTCCTTATATTTCATATCGCCCCCAAAAGCTTCTTTTGCGGCTTTGTCGTACATTTCTTTTCCTTGCCAGGAAAATTGTGTTTTGCTGCCATCCACCATCAGGTGGGGAGCCAGTGTTTTTAGCATTGCTACTTTTAATAATTCTGGCGTACCGTTTCTAAGTAAATCATGAAAGAAATCAGCCATCTCTTTTGCGGTTTTAAAATCAGGAACTTTTAGTTCGGGTAATGACTCTATTTCTTTTTTTGCAATCTCCTCGGCCAGGGTATATGCCAGTGTTTTCTTTTCCAATTCTCTTATTTTGCCTTCAGTAAGTTGTTCTGTAGAGAGCACTTTGGTATTACTTGAACCTGAGCTTGACATAAACCGTTGCATAGGGTCTTTAATATTATCCCTGTAAAATCTTACTTCAAATTCTTGTTCCACTGTTTCTACAGAATGGTTAGGCCCAAGCATATCAGCATTTATTTTCATGTAGAAAACTACCAGGTTAGGGTTGTTCCAGGTAAAATACTTTTCCTTCACAAGAGTGGGGCGGCTGTTTAGTTTTACAATCTTATTAAAATAAAAACCATAGAAGGCATTCCAATCTGTGGAAATTAGTTTTTCTATCTCGGCTTCGGTTGGGTTAGGTATGCCCTCCCATTCATTATAGCCTGTTCTGAATTTTTGATACGAATATTTCGTTCCACCCATATACTGATACACCGCATCGCCAACCACTTTAACTACCAGCCCCGGATAGTCTTTTGATTTCAATCGTATATGCACACCCCTTACATATTCCCAATTGCCGCTCGAAGAGTTCCATTGACGGGTGCCAGTGGTTTTGGTAAACTTAATGTCAAGCGTTAGCGGTGTTGTTAAATCCTTTCGTATCACCGCATCAGATGGCTGGGCAACTACGCTTAAAAAAGAAACGATGGAAGCCAATAAACAAAAAATCCTGTTCATAACAAATGGTTTAATCATTCTGAGTGACTGGTAAGATAAAATTGCAGCAGGATTGTGTAGTCTTTATTACCCTTTAGGGTAGTTTTTAGTTCGTCATCAATTTCCTTAACCGGGCGATAAGGGTAGAACGGGAATCAGCGTCCAGCTTCTGATGGATATTTTTGATATGTGCCTTAACTGTGTTTATCGAGATAAAAAGGTCTTCTGCGATTTGATTATTTGTTTTGCCATTGTAGATAAGCTGCACTACACCAAATTCTCTTTCTGATAAAGGCGAAGGAAGATGACGGTTTATTACATCGTCATTTAGTTCCGGGAACCGTAGTTTGCTTTTCTGTGCATGGTTATAAACAGCTATTTCCATGGCAGCAAACAAGCCTGCATCACTGAACGGCTTTACAATATACCCGGCTGGTTCTGTATTTTTTGCATGGATCAATGTTAGTTTATCCGAATAAGAAGTGAGATAAACAAAAGGCAAAAAGTATTTTTCATTTATGACTTTTGCAATTTCAATACCTTCTTCTCCCCCATTCAAATTAATATCAAGTACAACCAGGTCCGGAGGGTTATTTTTCAACTCAGCCAATGCATCATCTTTGGAGTAAACAATAGCAGAAACTGTAAAATCATTGTTTATTAATGCAGTAGCAATATCTTCTGCTATCAGAGGCTCATCTTCTACTATAAGTACCCGCACTTCAATCATACTATGCCGGGTTTATAGTTGGTAATAGTTATTTCTACTTTTGTTCCTTCCTCGGAATATACTTTTATTTCCCCCTTCATTTTCTGAATAAAGGTTTGTATCATCTTATATCCAAAAGTTTCTTTAAACCGTGTATAAAAATCATCGGGCAGCCCACTGCCATTGTCATACACATTCAGCTTCAGAATGCCATTCTCTTCCTTAACCATTATTTTAATAGCCCCTTCTTTTTCACCCGGAAATGCATACTTCAGGCTATTCGTCACCAGTTCATTCAGGATTAATCCAACCGGCACCACCGTATCAACATCAAGATGCAATGGTTCTATTTCTTTTATTAGTTTAATTCGGTGGGGGTGAATATTGTATGACTGGAAGAGGTTTTCGCTCAACTTGCTGATGTAATCCTGTACATCTATTCCGCTCAGGTTATCATCCTGGTAAAGGTTTTGGTGTATTAATGCCATGGATTGTACCCGGTTGCGGCTGTCCCTTACGGCTTCCTGGGCCTGTTCATCTTTTATATAATACGATTGAAGTTTTAATAAACTCGACACCACCTGCAGGTTATTCTTCACCCGGTGGTGAATTTCTTTCATTAGAAATTCATTTTCTGCCAGCGATTTTTGAATAATAGTATTCTGTGCCGCCAGCAACTCCTTTTTCTTTCTGCTGGCTTTGTATGCTACATAGGCCAATCCTGCCATACCAAGCAGAAAAACTGAAGCAATGATAAAATAATTTCTCTCTCTCTTTCTCCGCTCAGCCAGTGTGGCGTTGATCATATTATCATTATTCAGTTTTTCTATCCTTTTTTCCTTTTGCCCGGTTTCATAAATAGCTGCCATCTCATTTATCTGCCGGCTATTTTCATCTGTAAATAAAGTATCTGTCAGTTGTTTACTTTGCTCAGAATACAAATAAGCTTGCCTGTAGTCTCCAATGTTGAAAAAGTTTCTTGCTATCTTTTTTAAAAAAATACTTTTCTGCTCCGCCCTCGAAGTCTGCGTTGAAATGGCAAGCCCCAACTTGTAATAAACACTAGCCTCCGCAAACTGCCCTTTATTGGAGTATACATCGCCTAAGGATTCGTAAACAGAAAAGAGGTTGTTTTTAAAATTTTTTTCAGAAGATTTTTTTTCCACTTCTTTTAATATCAACATAGCTTCATCATACTGACCAAGATTAACCATGGCAGCAGCTTTATTCGCGTTTGCAGCAAGTATGTCGTTATCGGCGTTAAGTTTAATTGCCTGTTTTAATGACTCATCGGCATAAAAAAGGGCACTGTCATATTTTCCCTGGCTTTGAAATGCACTTCCGGTATTGATCAATGAATTCAAAACTCCTTGCTCATCGTTGATTTCCTTTTTGAGTACCAGCGATTTTTGGTAGTAGGCAGCCGCATTTTTATACTCCTTTCTTGAACGATACACCAGCCCGATATTATTATATGATACAGCGATGAATCGTTTATTTCTCGTCTTTTGTCGCAGGTCAAGCGCTGCAAAATGATTTCGTAAAGCCAGTTCATAGTTTCCCCGAAAATAATAGGCAATAGCTATATCACTCAGGATGTGGGAAGCCCCTTCTTCATTCCGGGCTGCTTTATATACAGCTAGTCCTTCGTTTAAGAAAAATAAGCATGAGTCAAGGTTATCTTTATAGTCATAGGCTACGCCGATAGATTGAAAGCCCATGGCTATTTTTGAAGGATCGTTTATTCTCCTGGCTATTTCAAGAGCATTTTGCCCAAAAAGTATAGCAGAATCGGGATCAGATTCCCAAAGACGGGTTGCTATCAACCGGTTGGCGTCAAATAAAAGAGAATCTGTTTTTGAAATAATCAGAACATTCCGCAGGGAATCTAATTCATGGTTTTGGCTTTTTGCCGAAAGCGATAATAAGTTAAATAGCATGATTATCTGAAACTGGCGGCTGTTCATATTTAAATGTACAAACAATGGCTGAAAATGATGATAGGATAAACAGCACAAAACTATTTTACCAACACGGTACTTTTATTACCTTTTAGGGTGATTATGTATACAACCGGAAGCCTTTTTAATAAAGGATAAAACGGGTAACTGGTTTTCTTTTGGTGGATAACAGAAATAGCTGATGCGGTTGAATTTCATTTTTTTATATTGAAATTAGCCGGAGGAAATAGCTAACTTGCAAAAATAGTTTTCATGCTTGGAGATAATACTATCTGGAGAGGCCGGTTTATCCGGTTTGTAGTCTATGTGGTCGTTGGTTTTCTTTGTGCTTTTTTATACAGGTACCTGAAAAAATAACTCCCGGCCTTGTTTCTTCTTTATAGCTCCTCAGCTTTCTGTAACTTTCAGGAATGAAATGGATAATTTGTCTTCTGCTTATGCCGGCTGTTCTTTTCGGGCAAGATTGTGATATTCTCATCACCAATGGAAAAATCATTGATGGTACCGGCAACAACTGGTATTACGGAAATATTGCCGTGAAAAACGGTAAGATCATAAAGATTGGGAGAGACGTGAACCTTTCAGCCCAAAAAACCATTGATGCAAAAGGTCTCATCGTTGCGCCGGGTTTTATTGATGTGCACACACACCTGGAAGACGATGAAACCAAAGATCCGGAAGCAAAGAGTTTTATCTATGATGGTGTTACCACCTGTATTACCGGCAACTGTGGTTCATCCAATGTGGATATTGGTAAATATTTACGCTGGATTGATTCGCTGAAACTTTCTATTAATATCGCCACGCTTATTGGTCATAATGATATCCGCAAGGCAGTGACGGGCCGGGCCAACCGGGAGGCTACTCCTGATGAAATGAAGCGGATGGAAGAACTTACTGAAAAAGCTATGAAGGATGGCGCCGTTGGTTTATCAACCGGTCTGATTTATATCCCCGGCACCTATACCAAAACACCGGAGATTGTTTCTCTGGCAAAAATTGCAGCTAAGTATAATGGTGTATACGCTACGCATATGCGGGATGAGGGTGACAGTGTAACACAGGCTATTGAAGAAGCGCTGACGATCGGAAGAGAGGCAAAAATTCCCGTAGAAATTTCGCATTTCAAACTAAGCGGCCAGCACAACTGGGGCAGAAGTAAAATAACCGTACCAATGATTGAAGCCGCAAGAAGAGAAGGTATTGAAGTAACGATCGATCAATATCCTTATACCGCCAGCAGTACTTCTATCAGCACTTTATTACCTGATGAGGTGTTGGCAGACGGACAGGATTCAATTAAAGCAAGGCTGAAACGGCCTGAAATAAGAAAGCAGGTAACCAATCATATACTGGCAAGGCTGAAAAAAAGAAAATTGAAACATCTTGGTTATGCAGTGGTAGCCAATTACCCGGCAGACAGTTCTTACAATGGAAAAAGTATTGAACAAATCAATCTTGTGAAAGGAAGAAAACATAAGGCAAAGTATGAAGCAGAAACGGTGATGGACATCATGATGAACGGCGGAGCCAGTGCCGTATTTCATGGAATGGGTGAAGAAGATGTAAAGTTCATTATGAAATATCCCTTCAATATGTTTGCAAGTGATGCCAGCATCCGGAGACTGGGTGTGGGGATGCCGCACCCCCGTGGCTACGGTACCAATGCCCGTATACTTGGCAAATATGTCCGGGATGAAAAAGTTATTTCATTGGAAGAAGCCATCCGGAGAATGACCTCCTTGCCGGCGCAAAAATTCCAGCTAAAGGATCGTGGTCTTATCAAAGAAGGGATGGCTGCAGACATTGTTATTTTTGATGAAAAAGAAGTGAAGGACATTTCTACGTTTGAAAAACCGCATGCTTATTCTACTGGTTTTCAATTTGTATTGGTAAATGGTGTGTTAACAATTGACAACGGCATCCACACCAGGGCAAGAGCTGGCCAGGCGATACATCATAAAAGTCTGTAACACCGTTTCTGCTTTCCGCATAAATACTGCGTATTACTACCAGCAAAAGCTCATTGCCCAATTGTGTAGTTGTGTGAGCTCGCAGAAATTTCTACTTTTATGTCATCAATTATTTGACTAAATTTTTGACTATGAAAAGAAAGAATATCTCCCTGCTGGTAAGCTTATTCCTGGTGTCAATTGCATTTACGGCAAAAGCTCAGCTTAAAGACGGTGAAATCATCAGGATCAAAAATGTAAAAAGTGGTAAATATGCCAAACCAGCCAATCTGCCGGCCGGGGGTCAAGAAGTAAACGCACAGGTTATTTTATACACCCTTGGTGAGGAGGCTCGTATGAAATGGAAAGCCATAGCCGTTGCGGGTGGCTACTTTAAGTTTCAAAATCTTGAGACGAACAAATTCCTGGGCGTACTCAACAGGAGTAAAGTGCAGTACGGATTTATTTGTCAGAAAAATGAAATGGTCCCCAGACCTATGAATGTGACACCCATCAATAATGAAGACTTATATTGGAAACTTGAAAAAACTGCCACGGGTTATAAACTAAAAAATAAAAACTCCGGCCTTTTTGCTGCAGTGGAAGGCGGCGGAGTTAACAATAACTCAAAACTTATTCAATGGGCAGACCAGGGACAAGCCGACGCTGAATGGCAGTTTGAAACTGTTGGTACAAATAACTCCGCTGCAACTGGTAAAAAAGTATTGTTTGATGTGGTATTGAATTATATCGCCGTTTCTGAAGCTACCCGTAACCGGATTGATAATGGCGATTGCAGAAGAGTATTCGGCCAGGTAAGCACTGAACTCTGGGAACTGGATGAAAATAATGAAATGAAAACAAGACTGCGTTCCTATAATAATATGTCGGAGTTTGTTTATAACCAAACCAATTTCCAGGGTCCGCCTACTGCAGGATTAAGTTATTACCAGGATGATCGCAACGCATCTGCCAATAGCCAAATGGGAAAAGTAACTTATAATATTCCTGAAATCCTGTTAAAAGAGAAAAAGCTGATGCTGGTTGTAAAAACCTTTCTGGGTACCCGCCATAAGGACAGTGATTTATCTTCATTCGATGCCTTAAGAATGAGTGAGGAGCTGCGAAGCACATATATCCTTGATTATAGATCCAGCCGCACCGAAACCATTGAAGCCATTACCGATCTTGCGAACACTAATCAAAATATGAACCTGCTGAACCTTGTAATTCCGTTCAGCAATTTTGCCCGGGCAGATGATACGCATAAACTCTGGGTAAAATTCACTTGTAAAAAGAACTGATACTTTCCCTGAAAACGATCATACCAGCAACCTCCGGGTTGCTTTTTTTTGAGTATTGATTACGACCAGTAACTTTAAAGTACTTAAATTACCTATATGCGGAAATTGCTGATCATCCTGAGTTTATTCCAGGGATTTGTTGTGGCACAACAATCAGCTACCTCATTCTATGACAGCCTGCTGCAACAGCAGGCATCTCAAGGATTCAGTGGTGTATTATTGGTAGCAGAAAAAGGAGCCGTTATTTATAATAAAGCAGTTGGATACCGTGAGTTTGCCGGTAAAATCACTTTAGAGGAATCAGATATTTTTGAAATGGCCTCGGTGTCCAAGCAATTCACTGCCATGATCATCATGATGCTGAAAGAAAAAAGGAAATTGAAGTATGATGATCTGCTGGAAAAATATATATCCACTCCCTACAAAGGGGTCACCATACGTCATTTGTTAACGCATACCAGCGGCCTTCCTGATTACCAGGCTATCATGGATAAATACTGGGATAAAACAAAAGTGGCGGCAATGAAGATTGTATTTCTTATTTAAATAAATATGTACCACCGGTTCGTTTTCAACCAGGAGAAAAGTATGAATACAGTAACACTGGTTATTTATTGCTGGCCAGTGTAGCAGAAAAAGCCAGTGGCAAAGATTTTATAGCACTATGCAGAAAATGGATCTTTCAACCGCTGAAAATGAAAAACACCGGTATCAGGAGTCTGCAGGAAAAAGCAGCTGTAAAGAATTTTGCCATTGGCCATTTTTATGTAAAAGAAAGAGAACAATATATCCGGGCAGACTCATTCCCCTCTTCTGATTATACCATCTGGCTGGGAAACCGAAAAGGCCCCGGTCGTATCAGCTCAACAGCCACTGATCTCCTGAAATGGGACCAGGCTTTATACACCAACAGGCTGATAAAACAAACAACCCTGCAGGAAGCATTCACCCCCATGAAACTGAATGACGGAAGCTCCTCGGACTATGGGTTTGGCTGGAGGCTGAAAACAGATTCTTTACTGGGAAAAATTGTATACCATACCGGAGATAACCCGGGTTATAAAACACAAATAATCCGTTATATTGATAAAAACAAAACAATCATTCTTTTGAACAACAATGCTCATGCTGGTTTCGGAGCAATAATAAAAGGTGCAGAGACTTATCTTTGATTATTTCAATAACACTTTACACATGAAAAAACACTTTGTCCTGTTGGCAATTGCAGCTCTTCAGCTATCACTTTTATTTGCACAAAAAATTACTCCTGCCGCTACTCCTGAAGCAGCAGGTTTTTCTGCAGAGCGGCTAAAACGTATAGACAAAGAAATGAACAGCTGGGTGGAAAAGGGATGGATGCAGGGCGGCACTGCACTCATCATCCGCAACGGAAAGATTGTGTACTATAAAGCCGCAGGATATAATGATCTCGATACTAAAACACCCATGCAAAAGGAACACATATTCCGCATTGCATCACAAACCAAGGCCATCACCAGTGTGGCCATTATGATATTGTTTGAGGAAGGAAAATTATTACTGGATGACCCTGTTTCAAAATATATACCTGCTTTTAAAAAGCAACAGGTGCTGGACAAGTTTAATGCAGCTGATACAACTTATACCACCGTGCCTGCCAAAAAAGAAATTACGATCAGGGAATTACTGACACATACATCAGGATTGGGTTATGCCCAGATCGGATCCAAAGAAGCCAATGCTATTTATGCCAAACATAATCTAACGGCTGGCATTGGTGTACATGATGATAAACTACTCGATGCTATGAACCGGCTGGCCAAATTACCGCTGATGCACCAGCCGGGAGCAAAATGGACCTATGGTTTGAACACAGACCTGTTAGGTTGCCTGGTGGAAGTTATTTCAGGTATAAGCCTTGATGAATTTTTCAGAACAAGGATTTTTGAACCACTGGGAATGAAAGACACTTACTTTTTAGTGCCAAAAGAAAAAGCGAACCGGTTAGTGAATTTATATCGTGAAGATTCAACCGGCAAACTGGTAAAGTCTCCCGGTAATTTACTGAATGGTGTTACCGTAACTCCGGCTTACCCACTTGAGGCCAGCACTTATTATTCAGGCGGAGCGGGACTGTCTTCCACTATTTATGATTATGGCATATTCTTACAAATGTTGTTGAATAATGGGGTATACAATGGTAAAAGGATACTGAGTCGCAATGCCGTTCGTATGATGACCATGAACCAGATAGGTGACCTGTCAAGAGGTGATGATAAATTTGGCCTTGGCTTCCAGGTAGTAACTGAAAGAGGTAGTGCCAGAACTCCTGCCCAGGCCGGAACTTTCAGCTGGGGCGGAGCCTTTGCCACTTCTTATTGGGTAGATCCAAAAGAAAAGATAGTAATGTTGTTTTACCGCCAGTTGCAAAACACAACTAAAGGTGAAATGGTGGAAAAATTCAGGGCACTGACTTACCAGGCTATAAATGATTGATGCCACTTTATAATCGATCAGGAAAATCCTTTACGGTCAGGACAACTGAGGGGGAAGCCAGTGAATAATTACATAACCTGCTTCAGTATTTCTCTTTCTGAATAACGAATCAGGGCTTTGAATTTTTCATACCAGTCTTTCCAGCCGGTACCACCAAGCTCCTTTTTCAGTTCTGTTTCATAATCGGCTAAGGTGGCATAAGGCAATTCAATGATGAGGCGATAGCCTTCCCCGGTAAAATCAGTAAGAATGCGGCTTCCCGAAGGCTGCAGTAGTAAATGTTTTTGCATGCCTTCATCAATCAGTGTTTTGACTTCGCGGTAGCGGCCAAACTGCAAATGAAAAATTTCACGAACAATGTACATAACAGTTGCTTTAAGGTGATGGAATCTTTTCTTTTGGCAATTCCCTGATATGGTACTCCTGTATCAATGGTGGATTTTCGGGAGATAAAGTAAAATAGATTTCAATAGCTGTTTTCTCGCCCTGCAAAATAAATGAGCCCCTTAACTGGTTCTCTGGTTTCATTTCTTTAATCGCAACGATCTTCCCTGCTTTTGCATACAGGTCCTGTGCATGTTTCTTTAACGTATCAATCGGGTAATCAGGAAAGAAATTCTCAGCAAAAATGCCGCTTTGTTCAGCATTGTTCCAATCGGGCAACAACTTTACCAGTTCATTTTTCCTTTTTTCTAAAATAGCAGATGGCAGAAGTTCACTGGGTTTCAGGTCTGCCAGTTTGATCAGTGTGTCAAGTACTCTTAAGTTCACCGTACCAAATGGTGAATAAGTACGATTGGCAAATGCAATGACACCAATTCCATATTCCGGCATGATGCGCCACTGGCTGCCGAATCCAGGCAGGCCACCACTGTGTGAGATATAAGTTTTTCCATCACAATCTTTCATCCACCCAAGACCATAACAATAAGCAGATGTAACAGCACAATTTCTGCCATCGGGATACTTAAAATTGGGATTAAATCCATTCCATCTCCAGGGATGATGCATTTCCCGTACCGAATTTCTTTTTACCGGTCCTGTTTCTGCAGCATTCGAAGGCGGCCATGCTGATAAATGAAAAGCCACATACTTTGCAAATTCATCAATAGAAGTAATCATGCTGCCCATCGCTCCCCAACTGCCATCCGGTGTATCATGTAATAATTGTTCTTCATTCCAATTGTTGTTCAGCCAGCGGTAACCATGTGCCAGTTTATCAGCAGGCACATTCCCGTACTCCCATTCGGCATTTTTCATACCCAGTGGTTGCCAGATACTTTCCTTGATATAATCCTGGTAGCGTTTGCCCGAAACATTGGTAATTATTTTTCCTAATAATGCAAAACCAAGGTTGCTGTATTCGAAAGCAATGCCCGGCGGATTTGAAAACGAAATTTGTTTGCCAATAAACTCCATCAGCTCTTTATCCGTATCCGCCAATTGACGATCACCCCATGGGTTGTCTTCCGGAAAGCCAGCACCATGTGTCATCAGGTGCCGGACAGTGATATGCGGTGCATCAGCAGTTGGGTATTTAATATTTTTCAATTCAGGGATATACAAATAAGCCGGATCATCAAGATCCAATTTTCCTTCATCCCTTAATTTCAAAATCGCCATCGCCGTAAAACTTTTGCTCATAGAGGCGATTCGAAACATAGATGAAGAAGTGACAGGGATCCTCTTCTCCACATCAGTATAACCATAACTGTTTTTATAGATCAGCTGGCCGTCCACCACGATACCAAAGGAAATACCGGGAAAATGATTTTCTACTGCATGCTTTCTGTATATGCTATCGATAACAGGTAATACCCGTTTTATTTTTTCTATTCTCCCGGCGTCAGTAAACACAGCCGGATGATATAAAGAATCATACTGTACAGAAGTACTTTTTCCCGTTTGTTTGTTTTGCTTACAGGAAAAAAGAAAACTGGCTGTTAAAAAAAAGACCAGGAAATATTTCATATGATTAAACCGTATTACTTCTGTTATAATTAAAAGCTTTTTTTCTCTCCGATGTATTTGTCAAACCATTCCCCTGGTAACGGCTAAATGCAAAATAGTCTTTCTACAGACGGCTTACCCGGATTTTATACGGACATTACTTCTTTTGTATTGGATTTTTTCATCGGTTGCTTTTTCCAATAGGTCAAACTGCGCCAGGCCCATTCCAATGGACCAAAACGGAAAAACCGCAACCAGATATGGCTCCAGGTAATCTGAAGTGCCCAGGTAGCTGCTACTACATAATATATCTCATAACGCTGCAGCTTACCAAAATAACCCCATCCAAAACCATAGAAGAATAATCCTACCAATAAAGATTGCATCAGGTAATTGGTAAATGCCATTTGTCCAACCGGACGCATCAATGCAAAAAACCAGTTGAACCAGCCTGATTTGTACATCAGCATAATCAATCCAAAAATACCGATGGCTCTGAACGTCCTGGATATTTCATAAAACTCAAACGTCGTGCTTTTAGCATAGTCGAAGTAATTAAACTTATGATCGATCAGTGGCTGCAGCCGGAAGTATGACAGGGCTAACCCAATTCCAAGCCCGGCCAGGAACATGGCCCAGTATACTTTAGTCTTTGCATTTCCCAGCAATACCCCATTTTTGTAAAAGGCCATTCCCAAAAACATGAAGACCAGAATATCCCATCCGCCAAAATACAGGTAGTTGATCTCGCTTCTCAAACTTCTTTCGCTCTGATATTCATAAAATCCCCCATAGCTACCCCTGACAGCATTAAGGCTTTTTTCCATTTTCTTCTTCCTTCCTTCAACACTTGATTTTTCTTTGATCTCAGTCATTGCACCCAGTTGTTCCTTTTCCAGCTCAGTCAGTTTATTTACTGTAGTATCCATTTTAGCAATGGCTTCTCCTTTGAATATTGCTTTGCGGTCCCTGTATGCATCTACATTTTCCCTGGCTGTCATTAGTATAAGGCTGATGAATGCACCTATTAATAATGCTTTGGGGGATAAGCGGCGGAATGTAAACATGATCATCCCCAGACAGGCATAATGAAACAGTATATCCCAGAACCATAAAAGAATGAAAGCGTTAAACAAGCCAAAAACCAGTAACCATATTTGTCTTCGGAAAAAATAATCGGCAGGCCACAAGCCATCGGTTCTTTTTTCCAGCCGGCTGACAAACAAAATAATGCCCGCACCAAATAGCATGGAGAATAATGCCCGCTGGCTGCCTTCCATAAACCAATCAATAAAATACCATACTTTAAAATTGATAGTGCCGGTTTCATTTAAAACAGAAGGATCGCCATAAACTGGTTCAGGCAGGGCAAACCCGGGAATGTTCATCAACAATATTCCTAAAATAGCTATCCCCCGTAATGCATCCAGGATAATAATACGTTCAGACTGGCTCAGAGGTGCAGCTGTATTAGCTGCTGGATTAGTAGCTGACATGTTGGTTTGTTTTGAGGTGGTTAATAAGTACGGAAAAGTCTGCGCAGGGAGGAAATATTATTTAAGATAGGTAATATTTAAACAACAAGACCCATCCATTTTAAGGACGGGTCTTACCAAAATTTCATATTCCTATTTAGTATGCAAGCAGCCGTTATATCGTTTCATCCAGTCTTGCTTTGGCAAGGAAGTTTTGCTCCAGTTCAATACTAAAAGGCACGGGAGTATCTAAAGAAGCACAGCGCATCACCGGGGCGTCCAATAAAGCAAAACAGTTCTCAGCAATCCAGGCAGCGATCTCTCCACCGATGCCCCCGATTAATGTATCCTCATGCAATAACAATACTCTTCCTGTTCTTTGAACTGCTTCCCGGATAGCTAAGTAATCTAATGGTAACAAGGTTCTGAGATCGAGTATATCAATAGATATTTCAGGATGCCCGGCTGCATAGTCTTCGGCCCAGTGCACGCCGGCTCCGTAAGTGATAATAGAAATTTCTTCTCCATCCCGTACATGCCTGGCTTTGCCAATTTCAATCTCATAATAATCTTCGGGTACAGGTCCGCTTACGGAACGATATAACGCTTTATGCTCAAAATACATCACCGGGTTCGGGTCATTGATAGCAGCGATAAGCAGACCTTTTGCATCCATCGGTGTAGAAGGATACACCACTTTCAACCCGGGTGTTTTCACAAACCATGCTTCATTACTTTGTGAATGAAATGGTCCTGCCCCCACACCACCACCTGTCGGCATGCGAATAACCACATCTGCATTTTGCCCCCAGCGATAATGAATTTTTGCCAGGTTATTAATGATCTGGTTAAATCCCACCGTTACAAAATCGGCAAACTGCATTTCCATCATGCTTTTATATCCTTCCAGCGATAATCCCAATGCAGTTCCTACAATAGCACTTTCGCACAAGGGAGTATTTCTCACTCTTTCTTTTCCAAATTCATTGACAAACCCTTCTGTGATCTTGAATGCCCCGCCATACTCTGCAATATCTTGTCCCATTAAGATGAGGTTGGAGTGATGCTGCATGGACTGATGAAGACCCTGTTTGATAGCGTCTATCAGCCGAAGGTCGGGGGTCGAAGGTCCGACACCGGAATAAGAAGCTGAGTTGTCAATGATTCTTACTTCTGACTTCTGACCTCCGGCTTCTTTCCCTGCGTACACATCCTCCAGCTCCTCTTCTGCATCAGCCACTACCGGTTTTGTATTAAACCCTATTGCCAGTTCACTTTCTATTTTGTCTTTAAATTCATTTCTTATCTCCGCCACTTGCATTTCATTCAACACTTCTGTTTCAATTAAGTAATGCTCATAATTTTTAATAGGATCTTTTTGTTCCCACAAGCGAAACAGGTCCTGCGGCACATACTTAGTACCGCTGGCTTCTTCATGTCCTCTCATTCTGAATGTCATGCATTCAATGAGGTAGGGCTTCTGGTGTTTGATACAAAAATCTCTCACTCCTTTTATCGTATCATAGACCGACAATAAGTTATTCCCGTCTATCTGCACTCCCTCCATACCATAACCCTTTGCTTTATCCACCAAACTGATACAACGGTATTGTTCATTTACCGGTGTGCTTAACCCATATCCATTATTCTCAATGATAAATATGACAGGTAAATCCCACACGGCTGCTACATTCAGCGCTTCATGGAAATCGCCTTCGCTGGTAGCACCATCTCCCGTAAATGCCAGCGAAACTTTATTCTGTTTTCTGAGCTTATATGCTAACGCCACTCCATCTGCTATGGCCATCTGCGGGCCAAGGTGTGAGATCATTCCACAGATACGGTGTTCCCGGCTTCCAAAGTGAAAACTTCTTTCTCTTGCTTTACTGTATCCTTCCCGGGCTCCCTGCCATTGCATAAAAAGTTTACTTAAAGGCATATGTCGGGTAGTGAACACACCAAGGTTGCGGTGCATAGGCATGATCCATTCATCTTCCTGCAGTGCCAGCGTAGCACCTACAGCAATAGCTTCCTGCCCTATACCACTAAACCATTTGGAAATTTTTCCCTGCCTCAATAGCACCAGCATTTTTTCTTCGATCATGCGGGGCCAGAGCAGGTGTTTATAAAAAGAGACAAGCTGTTCGTCGGATAAATCTTTGCGGTCGAAAATCATATAGCGAAGTTCAGGCTTTTTTGAACAAGTTTAAAAGTACATTTAACAATGGTTAAGAATCAGAAATGAAGTTATCTTTGAATCATGCAGGTCATCATGGATATAAACAATCCCGGAACTACCGTCAAATGCTGGGTGGATATGTATGCAGACAATATGTACTCCTGGGCATTATATAAAACCGGTAATAAAGAAATAGCTGAAGACCTGGTACAGGATTGTTTTATTGCAGCTTTCCAGGCTATGGAAAAATTTAGCGGGAAGAGCGATGTAAAAACATGGCTTTTTGCTATTCTTAATAACAAAATAGCTGAATATTTCAGAAAACAGTTTCGGAGCTCACGGGTATTTACAAGTGAAGGTACTGCTACCAGTAATTTTTTTGAGGCAGATGGAAGCTGGTTAAAAAATCAGCGGCCGCAAGAGTGGACAGATGACGAAACCCAGCTTTTAGACAATAATGAGTTTAAAAAAATTTTGCAGTCCTGTATGGACAATTTACCAGGCCACTGGAATGCTGCACTGCAACTAAAATATCTGGAAGAAAAAAAAGGTGAAATTATCTGTCAGGAACTGGGCATCACTGCAACTAATTTCTGGCAGGTATTACACAGGGCCAAGTTGCAACTGAGAAAGTGTCTGGAAAATCACTGGTTTAATAAATAGAATTATGAAGAAGATAATGCACCTGTTACTGCTTTCATGCAAAAAAGCTACAGAATTGATAGAAAAAAAATCACTGGTGGGGCTTTCATTCAGAGAAAGGGTTCAGCTTAACATTCACAAAAGTGTGTGTGAGGCCTGCACTGCCTATGAAAAGCAAAGTATAAAAATTGATGAGTTGATGCAAAAACATATTCAAGCTGAAGGCTCCGGTCCGGATAATACAGGGTCAAATACACAATTAAAAGAAAAGATCATCACCAAGCTGCCACAAACCTGAACTAATTGAAAACTGTCCTGGTATTAATACTTCTTTTTATTACAACGTGGTGGATAGCAGCAATGCCTGTTAACTATCGGGCCGGCGGTGGCACCACTAATTATGAATTAATCAATCTCTCAGAAAAATTACTATATGCTGTTAAAACCGATAGTCCGACAGACAGCATCGAAAAAGTGCTGGCCTTTTTTAATTTCAGAGACCTGTTAACCGGTTTGAATAACGATACAGCCCGTAAAACTTTCTGGATTAATATTTACAATGCGTGGTACCAACTGCTTGCAACAAGAGATAAAAAATCAAAACCGGAAATTTTTACCGGAAGGTTTAAATATATAGCAGGTAAGTCATTCAGCCTCGATGATATTGAACATGGTATCCTTCGCAAATACCGTTCTAAATACAGCATGGGGTATTTACCCCAATTCCTGCCCGCCAAGAGGATTAAACAACTAGCCGTTTCAACCATTGACTACCGTATTCACTTTGCTCTGAATTGCGGTGCCCGGAGTTGTCCCCCCATAGCTTTCTATAGTTATGAAAAACTGGAACAGCAATTAAGTATGGCAGCGGCCTCATTTCTCAAAAGTGAAACATCTGTCGATACTGTTAAGAAAAAATTAACAACCAGTAAAATCCTGCAGTGGTTCAAAGGAGATTTTGGAGGCAAAAAGGGAATTAATACAATATTATCTAAGACTCTTCAAAAGGATTTTTCAGATTATAGTATCTCCTTTACCGATTATGACTGGTCTGCCCGGTTGAAAAACTTTACCAAGGAATAACTATTTCGGAGCCGTGACTTTCTTCTTGCGCAAACTCTCATTTCAAATAAAATATTTTCCCCGCTTTGTCAGGTTTTAGATAATACGGCAACTATTCCGTTATAAAACGTATTTCTAAAATTTAAACCAATCAAACAATGGAAAAGAAAAAAAGTATGCTTGCCGGTTCAATTGTAGCCGGTGCCATCATTGCCGTATCAGGTTTTGCAGCTAATGCAGCCGGCATGTTCAGCTATAATAACCTGGGTACAGGGGATGAAGTAAGAACAAAGTTGCTTGAAACAAAAAACAATAACAGCAGAACAATGGAACTGGCCTGTGGAGAAAAGGGTAAAAAAGATAGTACCGCCAAAAAGGGGAAGGATGGTAAATGTGGGGAAGGAAAATGCGGAGAAAAGAAAAAAACGGACAGCACAGGAACAAAAAAGGGAAAAGACGGGAAATGCGGGGAAGGAAAATGCGGAGAAAAGAAAAAGAAAAACTAATTACCGTTTCGTATAAGGGTAGCCAGAACAAGCTGTCTGCCCTTATTTCTTTCTAATTAATAAAATTAAACCATGACAGGTATAGGTTACAGAAAAGATTTTGCAGAAGAATTATTACAGAGCGAAATACTAAAACCTTCTTTTATCGAAGTGGCTCCTGAAAACTGGATAGGTGTAGGTGGCTATTGGAAAAAACAATTTCAAAAAGCGCTGGAGCAATATCCGCTATTTACACATGGCTTGTCCTTATCCATTGGCAGCCCCGATGAGCTGGATTATGACTTTCTGTATAAAGTGAAATCTTTTCTTAAAGAAACGAGCTCTGCTGTTTATTCTGAACACCTGAGTTATTCCAAATGCGATAATGCCCATTTATACGACCTGTTACCTGTTCCTTTCACGGCTGATGCAGTAAAGCATGTTGCCGAACGGATCAAAATAGTACAGGATATGCTGGAAAGAAAAATAGCAATTGAAATTGTTAGCTATTATTCACCGGTTGCCCCGGAGTTAAGCGAAACCGAATTCATTACTACTATCCTGGAAGAAGCAGACTGTGAGCTGCTACTTGATGTAAATAACGTTTATGTAAACGGGTTCAATCACCAGTATGATGCCAAATCATTTATTGACCGGTTACCACTGGAAAGAGTAAGTTATATACATATGGCCGGACATGAAAAGGTATCCGATACACTGATCATAGATACTCACGGCGAGGCCATCATCGACCCGGTCTATGACCTGTTCGAATACACCATTAAAAGAATAAACCGGGATGTGCCGGTATTACTCGAAAGGGATTTTAATATCCCCGAAATGGAAGAACTGCAAAGTGAAATTGACCGGTTGAATAATATTAAACAATCAGCCCTGAAAAAAATTGACCATGTCTTTATCTGAAACAACAAAAGCTTATCAATCTGATCTGGCTGCTTATTGCCGCACCGGTACATTACCAGCCATCCCGGGCATCCGGCAGGATAATATTACCCATTACCGCCGCCTAGTTTATAATATAGTGGATGATATGCTTGAAAATGCTTACCCGCTGACATATGGGTTACTATCAGCAAAAGAATGGAAAACAATAGCGAATGAATTTTTCTGTAACCATCCCTGCCAGAACCCCCAGGTATGGTCTATGCCAAAAGAGTTCTATGAGTACCTGGTTAAGAGCAGGCATTCACTTCTAATTAAATATCCTTTTTTGCAGGATCTACTCTGGTTTGAGTGGATTGAACTTGAGTTATTCATGATGGAAGATAAAAAAGCGGAGTATACGACAAACGGAGATATTCTGTTTAGCCGCCTGGTCTTAAATCCGGAATACCAGTTATTATCTTTTAAATATCCTGTTCATCATAAGAATGCCCGGTATATCACTATTACCGATCAATCAGATTATTTCGCAGCAGCTCATCGCAATAAAGAAGGTTCAGTTGTTTTTACTGACCTGTCCCCTGCGCTGGTAAGAATAATTGAATACCTGGCAGAAGGTCCTTTGTCTGTTAAAGAGCTATTTGAAAAATTTCAGACAGAATACAGTATTCAGCTTGATAATGAAGGCCAGCGAGCCATCATCCGTTTTGTGGAAACAGCTTATCAGCAACAACTCATCATTGGATTTAAAAATTAAACAAATATGGAAAGAATGATAGCAGCATATCTCAGATTCGTTAATCAACTAAGTAAACTAAAGAATTTTCCCTTGTTATTACTACGGCTTGTATTAGCCTACGGCTTTTTCGGGCCTGCCAAAATGAAATGGAAGGATATTGATTCCATTGCAGAATGGTTTGGATCAATGGGTATTCCGGCACCTTCTTTGAGTGCTTACCTGGCTGCCGGGACAGAAGCTGCCGGGGTAGTGATGCTTGCTTTGGGGATTGGCACAAGGCTGATATCGATCCCGCTGATTATAACAATGCTTGTGGCAATCAAAACAGTACATTGGACAAACGGGTTTGAGGCAGGGGATAATGGATTTGAAATTCCTTTATATTATATTACCATGCTGATTACCCTATTAATTTTCGGAGCCGGAAACTGGAGTATTGATCATTTTATTGACAGAAAATGCAGGGATAAATGTGGAATTAAAAAGCATTAACTTTCTGATCATTAATTATTCGATTATCAAATGACATAAAAATAATCATATGAAAAAAAGTATTGTTTTATTGCTTATCCTCTTTTGTTATCAATGGGCAGCACAAAGTCAGCTGACAGGCGATACACTGACAGGTGTACGGTTAAGCTCTTTCCATGCCAGTAAGCAAAATAACCAGGTATTCCTTAACTGGAGAGTGGCCTGCCGTCTCAGCTATGCACAGTTTGAAGTGCAACGATCAGCAAATGGAATTGATTTTACAACTATTCATAGTTTTCAGGCAGATTATCTCCGTTGCCAGCTTCCGTTTGATTACACAGAACCGGCACCCTCCGGGCAGGCATTTTATCGGATTAAAGTCGGAGATATTGACGGAAGGTTCTCTACCGAAAAAGTAGTTAAAGTTTCCGGCAGGCAAATCGAAGAAACGGATATCAAAATAATTTCACCTGTAACCGGCAACTATTTACAACTGACTGTTGAAGCAGCCGGTACAAACCCTGTTTCCGTTCAACTTGTCAATAGCTCAGGGGTAATACAGCAGCAAATAAGTTTGAACCCTTCAAAGGGAATAACCCGGGTTGAAATACCAATCTGGAATATGCCAGGTGGCACATACTTCCTCAACTATCAGACGGCTGGTAAAAACAAATCAATTCAATTCATTAAATAAACAACCAAATCATAGCTATTTAATCAGTAGTTAATATTAAATTGGCAACTATCGAAACATTACAATAATGACCGGAAAAATGAAAAATGACAGTAACACTCAAAACACATATGAAAAAGGTATTATTAATTATTCCAATACTGCTCCTTGCTGCTGCATTTACAAAAATTCAGCCGCTGCAGCCGGAAAATAAATCTGAGATAGATTTCTACAAAGGCAGCTGGAGTGAAGCAGTGAATAAAGCTAAAGCGGAAAAGAAAGCGATCTTTCTTGATATATATGCCACCTGGTGCGGCCCCTGCAAACTGCTAAAAAAGCAAACTTTTACGGATAAAAATGTAGCAGGGTTTTACAACACAAATTTCATAAATGTTTCTTTAGATGGTGAAACAGGTGATGGTGCTTTGCTGGCACAGAAATACCAGATCCCCGGATATCCTACTTTAATTATTCTTGACTTTAATGAAACTCCTGTACATGCTACTGCCGGATTCCTGAACGCTAAAGAATTTATGACGTTCGGCAAACAAGGATTGAAAAAAATTAAATAATAACTCCGGTATACTGATAGTACTAAAATAACTGTATTGTCAGGATACTGATTATTTTATACCACCACCAGCTCATAAAAATCTTCCGGCTGCAAATATTTCTGCGCCAGGCTGCGCAGTTCTTCTGCTGAAATTGTTTTGATGGTATTGATCGAATCGTAAAAATATAGTTCTGTCAAACCATTCAGAATAATATTCTTCCAGCGGGCAATGATCTGGAAAGGGCCATCCAGGTCGCCAAGGATAGAGCCCATCATATAATTTCTTACTAATAAAAGTTCTTCCTCATCCACCAGTTCCTCTCTTAGTTCCTTCATTTCTTTATATACCTCCGTTATCGCCGCTTCACACACATCTTTTCCTGCTTCGGTACTCACCATCCAGGCAGAATGCTGAATATGATTTTGCAGGTAGCTGTGAATACCATAGGTATATCCTTTGTCCTCTCTTATATTACTCATAAGCCGGGAACCAAAAAAACCACCAAACAATGCATTCAATACCTGTACTTTTAAAAAATCGGGATGATGGCGGTTGGGAAATGGCCTGGCAATACGAATAGAGCCCTGTACCCCTGCTGCATCATTTGTTATTCTGACTTTTTTCTCTATA
>Ga0116144_10001537_pt1 | contig 27259 bp, 35 predicted proteins | sample AD_UKC035_MetaG_FD_89746 | JGI IMG/M metagenome (GOLD analysis project Ga0116144, IMG submission 89746) | Active sludge microbial communities of municipal wastewater-treating anaerobic digesters from USA - AD_UKC035_MetaG | ecosystem: Engineered > Bioreactor > Anaerobic > Digestate | place: USA...
CTATCAAATCAAATATAATCCCAAAACAGGAAAAGTAGAATCAAATGAATATCGTGTACTTGGTGGCGATGATAAATGCGGGATAGCACTTGCATTAGCTACTGCATTTACAATGCAAAAAACTCCAATGAAAATATTGTTCACAGTTGGAGAAGAAAGTGGTTGCAAAGGTATACAACATTTTTGCAAAAACAACTCTGATTGGTTCAAAGACGTAAAATATTCAATAACAATAGATAGACGCGGAGATAATGATTTATTGCAATGGTCAGCAGGGAAAAAAAATTGTTCAAAAAAATTCGCTGCTCAACTTGCATTTCACGGAATTAATGCCGGAATACCAATAAAAGTAGATAATGGAACAATAGCAGATGTAATACATATACGTGACTATGTTCAAGAAACTGTTAATATATCTGCTGGTTATCATAACCCACACTCTACAACAGAATATATCGATTTTTTTGCAATGTGTAATATACTTGTGTGGTTGCAGTATATTATAAAATATGTAAAAGTGTAGGTGAGCATATTGGATAAAATAAAGGAAAAAAAAATTGGTGAATTTGTTAAGTCAATTAAATAACATTTGACATTTTAACTAATGTATGGTATAATATATATAATAGGACAAGCTTTAGAGGTGATATAATGAAAACAACAAAACAAAACATAAAAAAAACAAATACCATGCGTTTAGTTGAAAGAGTGTTTGAAAAACCAATCGAAGAATTGCTTAAACAATGGTATCTTGATGAAAAAAAATCAATAGCTGAAATATCAGAAATTTCTGAAGTGTCAACGTGTACAATACAAAAATGGCTGGTATTGTTTGAAGTACCACGTAGACATTTAACATTTATGTAGAAAGGAGATAATTAAATGTCAAAAATAACATATAAAAACGAAACTGACAATTCAAAAATGTTAGGTGGATTTGTAAATCAACATAAGTATATGAAAGAATTTGTGCAGCCTGGTGATATGTTATTTGATGAAAAAGAAAAAAGAATAATAATATTTGCTAAAATTTCTGACCAATCACCGTTTATGTATTTAATAGACATAACGAATAAATGTTTTTACAGTCAAGATATAGTTGCAAAAACATACAATTTGCGTAAGGATATGGTAAAAAATTATCAATTAGAACATTTTACATATATACCAGTTAATCAAATTGAAAGTTTAAATATAGATGTTAACATGAAATAAGCAAGAGATTATTCAAAACAAAAAACTTTATTTTTTTTGAATTTAATCAATCTAATATAATAAAGTTGATTAAATCAATAATGGCATGTTTGCCTCCTTCGAAGTGGTTATCTGCGACCAGATTGTAATAGTATATGCAATACACATATACCCCACTTACACACGCGATTAGTTCAGATGGAAGAACACAGGACTTTGACTCCTGATGTCGGTAGTTCAAATCCATCATCGCGTGCCAAACATGGTGAGTTGTCCAAATGGTAAGGAAACTGTCTGCAAAACAGTTATTATTCGTTGGTTCGATTCCAACACTCACCTCCAAACACGCACCGATAGTCCAATAAGAGACGGCTCGACAAGAGACGCAATGTGTTGGTTCAAATCCAACTCGGTGCAACAAATATCGCCCAATCGTCTAATGGTTAGGACGTTCGCCTTTCCAGCGAGAAATATGTGTTCGAATCACATTTGGGTGACCAAATCTATATTAGAAAGAGAGTGATATAAGTGCCAGAAACAATGACACTTAAAGAATATCAAGAACAATATTTAAAACCATTATGTATTGGTGCAATGTTATATGTAACAGATAAAATACATAACACAAAACATATTGCAATATTGGCAGCAATACCTAATAATGATTTTGTGCGGAAATACGGTCTTGTTTGTATAGATGATGGATGTTATTGGAGAAGTACAATAACAGAACATCAACCAACAATATGTGAATTACAAAAAAAAATGAAAAATATTTATAAAATTGAATTAATATATGACAACACAATTAAAGATGCGCTTCATAAAATACTTGGCATAAACAGCAAATAGTTGTATGCATATAAAATATATATTTTGAAAGGGGAAATAAAATGTTCAAATTTAATCTCAATGTACAAAAAGAATCACCAAGAGACAAACAGATGGCAATGACAGTTAAAAAAGGTGACATGTTTGTTGCCCAAAAAAGTAATAGAATTTTTGTAATCGCTTTATCTCCAAAAGGTACAAAAACATACCTTGTTGAAGTAAGCAATCTCGAAATTGTACAAGAGGTAAATCCTGTAAAAAGAAGTGTTGCTGTTCAGCAACTTATGCTTGATTACGGAGTAGGCGATTACATCGCGGTTGAAGACATCAAAGACTACGAGGTGGCATTAACGCTTAGACTGAAGTAAACAACCAGAAATCATTCAAATAAAAAACTTTATTTTTATGCAATTCAAAATCCAAATAACAAAAAAAAGGAGAGATTGTAAATGAAATTTACTCTTAACGTTAAGAAATCAGACCCAGTTCTTGATGCAGCTATCCAAGCTGGTGATATGTTCGTACAGAACAAAGAAGCAGACGATAGGAAGATATATATAGCTGCCGAAATCCTTGGCGATATCAAGCTTATTAATATCAACAACGGTCAGACTTATAACAAGGATGGATACGCTGGTTTGTCAAGGAGAACTGTTCTTGACACAATATCAAGTCACTTTTACAAATACAGTTGGACATTCATCCCTGTCGAAAAGATAGTGACCAAAAATGTTGATATTGTTATAAAGGACTAACGAAAGGAGGCTTAAATAATGCCTAACCCTATAATTCAACAGAATATTGACGCTATTCAAGCTGAAATAAGTGCTTCCGAAACATCCATAGAAACACACAAAGCGGCAATATCAGATGAAAAAGACAAAATCAAAAAATTAAACAAAGCGCTTCTTGCATTGCAAGAAATAGATAATTAATTATGATTGCGCTTTCCGTATAAAAAAATCGCATAAATGCGTGTTACGGGAAGCGCATATCATAGTTTATCTTGGAGAAATTCATGAATAAAATATTTATTTACGACGATTTGTTAATTAAAAATATCTATCAAAAACTTAATATAAATCCAACAAATGAAATATTGGCTGAAACAACAGGTAAACTATATATGATTAACAAAATACCTGTTATGCTTATGCCAAATGATATATCACCAATGCGCGGAAATCGTCGTGTAATAGGTGCGATATATACATTCCATAAACAGGATATGACAAAAGTGTTAGACACACTTGATTCGTACAAATTATGTTCGATGTCACGCATAAATATGCGCAATCCGATGGATTTAACATATCGCACCATAATACAAGTATATCCAATTGTTTTCAATAATATTCATGAATTATTAAATTTTCGGTATAAATATCTTGAAACAGTTACTTGTTATGCTTATATTGGTAATACACAAAATAAAAGGATTTTGAATTGCATATTAAAAGACAGACATAAAAAACTGTCTGATGGTTGTTATAAACAAGGACTTCAAGATATTTTAAACCGTTTAAATATATAAGAAGGTGTTAAATGAAAATAACAATAAATATACAACAATACAGAGAATTAACCGTTCTACTTGTAACATTAAATATAACAGAAGGTATTTTATTGTATTGGAATAATGAATTAGAAGCTATAAATAAACAAGGTATAAAACTTAGCAAACCAACAATAAAAATGTTAAGACAGTTTATTGAAGCTTTAACTGATTCATTATCAAAACAAAAAGAAAGATATAGTGCAATAATAGAGCAAATTGCCAAAGATTGTAATTATAATTTTGATGATAACACACTCATCAAGTTATCAAATGATGAATTGGCAATCGAACCAATACAAGAAACGGAAATAAAGGAGAATGATAACAATGGGATGGAATGATGTAACATCAAAATCCAAAGACAAAGACAATACGAATAAAAAAACTAAATACAATAAACTTACAACAGGAAAAACACACACAATACGCATACTTGACGCAGAACCATTCAGCAGATACTCGCACTGGATACAAGCCGCTAATAATGGGAGAGGCGTATCTGTTGATTGCCCTGGTGCTGGATGTCCAATATGCGCCGACATTAAAGAAAAGAAAAAAACTGGTGGGAAACAAGTATATAGCAGCAGAAAACTTCATGCTATCAACATACTGAACAGAGAAACTGGCGAAGTCGAAATTATCGACAAAGGCAAGGGATTATTTGAAGCACTAGAGGGTTTGTTGGTTGAGGTAGGAGATTTAAGAAAATATGATGTTAAAATAAGAGTAATTGGCGAAGGTAATGAAATAAGTTATACTCCTATTGCATTGCCGCCCAAACCACTTACTGAAGCTGAAAAAGCATTAACTAAATATGATTTGAAAAATATAACGCTTAAACCAACACCAGAACAACTTCAGATGTTGATGAATGGTGCTGCATTGACGGATGTATTTGGTAATAATAATGCAGAAAATACTGACAATGAATCACAAGACAAACCATCAGTAGATTTTACTTCCTAATATATTCTATACGTTGATTGATTTCAACGTATAGATGTTGTGATGTATTGACCATGCCGCACAACATTTTCGCTACGGCGACTAATCTTCTCATATGGTTTACCTCCCTATAATTTTTTGCGTATATAGTATGTTAATTGTACTATATACGCCGTCTTCTTTTTTTTTATCATATTAATAATTGAAAGGAATGATATCAATGCCAATTAAAATTGAATATGCATTGTATAAAGCAATAAAAACACTCCCATATCGCGCAAATGAAAACATCAATTGGTATACTAAAAACAATACATATATAGCTTCTTATGTTGATGGTAATATAATAGGTTTTAATTTAAAGTTAAATAAAGAACTTTTTGAATTACACAAATATAGAATTAAAAACAGAGAGATTTTTAGTGGAATTTTTACTTACAAAGAATTTCCAAACCAACAATTTTATCAATTTATTAAAAATGATTTTGAAAAAATACGTGAAATGAATATGACACTTGCAGAATATCAAAACTTATGTTTAAATAAAGAAGGTGCATAATATGAAAGTTATATATATTGGCAATCAGGATTGGGATATAAAACATGGTAACGTATATGAAGTCAAACGATGGATTATTGATTGGGATGGAACAAAAGCATATATTATATATGATGATGTTAAGGAAAAACGTATATTGGATAGAAGTAACTTCATAAGTGTAAAAACAACATTAAAAAAATATTTGAAAATGGTTGTTTGAATAAATACATTGAATAAATACAATTGAAGAATTTATACAAAAAAGGAGGGAACAAATTGAGCAAAGAACTAAACAAGACTGCTGGTGAAATTGCTAAAACTTTTTTTTATCTTACAGAACGTAGAGCAACACCAGCAACATTCACACAAACACTTGGACAAGCACGTACGTTGCTAAAAGCTGGTTTTAATAAATTTGAAATAATAGAAGGTATAAAATATTGTGTAAAAAATCCACCACCTAAAGGATTTAATTCGCTTGGTTGGTTATCATATACACTCGAAGATATATTAAAAAAACTTAAAATTAAACATATAAAAGAAGAAATGAATAAAATGATTGATACACCATCGGAGGTCAATGTAAATGACGAACGAACAAATGAAAATAGAAGAAGTGATAGTGAATCCCGCAAGCGAACGGGTATTGATAGCAAATTGTTTGAATAACCCTGATACAATTATAGAATGTGAAAGCGAAGGATTACTTCCAAAACATTTTGCTATAAAAGCAAATGAAGTACTTTATATGGGTATTATATACCTATTTTCAAAAAATGTAAAAATAGATGCTTTAAGTTTATATAATGTAATAAAAGATGAAAAAGCTAAGAAAATAGTAGACGACTTTGGTGGTCTTGAATATATAATGTTATTACAACAGTCACCACGCACAGAAAACATCAAAATGTTTATACATGATGTCATAAAATATTATTTACGTCGCGTAATATATAATACTTGTGACAATATACAAACACGTATGATGTCGGATAATAAATCAGATACAGATGAAATACTTGGTTATACTAATCAGGAAGTAACTAATATAATACTTGAACATACAAAAGCTGATGAGGTATATAAAATGGGTGACAAAGTATCTGAAAGATTACAACAAAGAGTAGAACATCCAAATGAACTGCCTGGAATTGAAGTTGGTTGGGCAAAATATGATAGAGTAACAAAAGGTGCAAAACCTGGTGATTTTATTGTTGTATGTGCTGAAAGCAAAACGGGTAAATCAGTAACTCTTTTGAATTGGGCGAAACATATAACAATCAATAATAAACTTCCTATACTTTGGATTGACACAGAACAAGGTGAAGAAGAACAAGAATTAAGATTGCTTTCTGTATTGTCTCAAATACCTGAAGACGAAATAGATATGGGTTTATTTACAATTGACACAATGTATGGAGAAGCAACAGATAAAATAAAACGATTACAAGAAGCACAAAAAATAATGAAAGAAAGCGAATTTTATTTTGTTTATATGCCAGATTTTACTCTTGAAAAAGTTACAGCATTAACAAGAAAATTTCAATTAAAATATGGTATAGTTGCATTGTTTTTTGATTATTTAAAATTAAATTCTACAATGGGAGCGTCAACAAAAGGAGATTTAAGAAGCGATGAAAAACTTACTTTCTTTGCAAGCGGACTTAAAGAAATGGCTGGAATACTTCACATTCCGATATTTACTGCAAACAATGAAAACAGAACCAATTGGGGAAGTACTGAAAAAGACGCAAGAAGTATCGGAGGAAGTCTTGGAATATTGCAATTAGCTACTAAATTATGTTTCCTTAGAAATTTTAGTGATGAAGAACTTGCTATGCATAGTGGAAAAGCAAATCAGAAATTTCTTATCAAATATCAAAGACACGGACAAAGTGATGTAGAAATAGATATATTGTTTGATAAAATAAGAATAACGCAAAAGGAGGTTTGACTATGAAATTTTGGACGGGAATGTTTTGTTTTATATTTGGTAGTATAATGGCTGCTTATATATTGTTATATATATATCATTACAAAAGGTTTAACAATTTCAATAAAAATATATTTGCATATGCAATATTTGCAGGATATTTACTTCTTGCGCTTCTTGGAATATTCATAACAATAATATAAGAGGTGTTTTAAATGCCAAACAATGCAGTAGAATATTTGAAAAATAACATAGATTTCATCGAACTGCTTAAATTGTATGGCGTTGATGAATTTCACGGCACAGAAAAAATACGTTGTAAATGTCCTTTACATGGAAGCAACAATCCAACATCATTTATATATGATACACAACGTAAACTATGGTATTGTCATTCTGGATGTTTTCGTGGAGGCGATTTATTTGATTTTATAATGATTAAAGAAAATATGTCGTTTGCGCAATCAGTCAATTATATCGCTAAACTTTTTACAATTGATATTTCTAATATGTCAATAGATATGCGAACTGTTAACTATATACAAGAAACACGAAAATGGATACGTCAAATGGTTAAACATACAAGTATCGACGAAATCAAACCGTATGATATATCTGTATTGGGAAAACTTTACAATCTTAACAATTATCGTAATTTTACCAAAGAAACACTAAGTTACTTTAATGTAAAGTATTGCACAAATGCCACTATTTATGATATAATAAACAATAGAGAAATACAAATACAAGAACGTATTATAGTTCCTATATATCACAATAATGCACTTATAGGTGTTACAATGCGTAGTACACGTCAAAACGAACCTAAATGGTTACATCAACCAAGTGGAATATATATGGGAAATTATGTATATAACGAACAAAATATTGTATTGGACAAACCGTTGATGATAACTGAAGGATGTGGAGACGTCTGGAATGCTTATCAAAACGGTTATTCGAATGTAATTGCAATGTTTGGCGCACATATGACAGAAATGCAAGAAACAATATTGCTATCTAAAACATATAATATATTACTTGCATTAGACCCTGATTATGCGGGTATTAAAGCAATGCAAAACATATATGAACGGTTGCGTTTTAAAATGAACATAGAGTTTCTAAATGTTCCAATTGGAAATGATGTTGGTGATTTAAACAAAGAAAAAACCAAATCTCTTTTAAATAATATCTTAACATATAAAGATTGGAGTCAATTTGAATATGTTGATGATATAATAAATAAAAATATAAGTATGAAAGATTGGGATTGCAAATGGAAGAAAACAGTTCAATAACATTATCACAAATTGTGAAAACAGAAGAAAGAAACCGAAGAAGAAGCATTAAATAAAGTATATACAATAGATTCATCTTACATAATAGATAAAAACGTAAGTTTTGAAGTAAAGGAGGAATAAAATGGATTTAAAAATGATAGTGTTGAATGAAAAATGTACTCCAACAAGAGCATATGAAGGCGATGCAGGAATTGATTTGTATGCAAACACAAACAAACTTATTTCAATAGGACAACACCAAACTGTATTAATACCTCTTGGAATATGTTTAGAAATACCTTATGGTAATGTAGGATTATTACTTCCAAGAAGTTCAATTTCAAAAAGTGGTTTGATAATACAAGGAGTTATTGATGCAGGATATAGGAATGAAATAAAGGCTTTAATACATAATATAACAGAAGTGCCTTATCATATTCAACCACACGAAAAAATAGCTCAAATATTAATTGTACCAATAACCCCAATCAAAACATTTCAATTCGTTGATAAATTAAACGAATCAGAAAGAGGTGAAAAAGGTTTTGGAAGTAGCGGTAAATAGGAGGTGATATAATGATTGACAAAAATATAAGAAACGAATTATTAACAATATTAAAAAAAGTTATAGATTGTGATTGTGTTCAAAAACGTTTTTATTCAATTGAAGAAGACCCCTCTGAATCATTGCAACAATGCAGAACATGTATGATGCAAGGCTTTGAATGGTTTGCTCCAGATATATGTTATAAAATATTCACTTTGTTTTCGGAATTTAAACAAGTTAACAACAAAACATTTGAAGATTTTATTGAAGAAAAAAGAAAATACCAAAAACAATGTTTGGAGGAAAAATCAAATTGGATTAGAACCATCCAACATTCGTTCCCAACAGAAATAACTGGTATTAATACAATAGCAACTGGAGAACAAACAATAACGAATACTGATATTCATCCTGATGATATGGCATATTTTCAAACTCAAACAGTAAACAATTGGCAAGAAAGATTCCATGCTAGTACAAGAGCGAGAGCGCAAACGGTTGCTCCAAGAAACAACAACGAAAATCAAAATGAGCGTTAATACGCTGGAGTGATATTTTGAGATTTACAAAATCAACTTATGAAGGGAATGATGAAACACTACATATACTTCCTACAGCTTGTTGGCACGTGGGACATATTAATTGTAAATATGACATTATTGAAAATTGGACTAAAAAACTCGACTATAATCATAGAGGTTTATTGCTAGGTGACCTTGCAGAAGTAGCAACCAAAAAAAGTATTGGTGCTGGTTTATTTGAAACAAATATGACACCAAAAAAACAAAGAGATTATATAATTAATATGTTAGAAGATAAAGCTGAATTTATAGACGGAGCATTAATAGGTAATCACGAACAACGCATAAAAAATGATACGTCTATTGATTTGATGGAAGATGTATGTAATAGATTAAAAATACCATATTTGGGTTACCAAGGTTTTGTAAAATATGCATGGAATGGAGTTGGATATATTATAAACCTTTGGCATGGGACAGGCTTAGGTACATCTGCTGAAATAGCTATTAGACAAGCAGAACAAATGTCTACACGTAATTTTGCTGATGTATATTTACTTGCTCACCACCATAAAAAACTAAAATCAGATAGGATATATTCAGTTCCAGACCCACGTAATATGACAATTCAAAAAATAGAACAACATTTTGTCGTATGTGGCAGCGCATTAGATTATGATGAAGGATACGCTGATATGAATGGATTACAAAGCAGATTACTTGGTTTTCCTGAAATATCATTACGCGGAATAAAAAACAAAAACAAACATATAGAAGTTACTCTATAGAAAGGAGGCAAGTATGTCATTTAACTATGATAGTTATGACAGACGTTTAAATAATTTATTTGAAGAAATAGTAAGTGATTATAACGACCTTGAAGAAAAATATAATGATTTATTGGCTGATTATGAAACAATACGCGATGAAGTAGATAATTGGCGAAATGATTATATGGAACTTGAAGAAAAATATAATAAAATAATAAACCAATTAACACTTGAACAATACACACGATTATTTAGTTAATTTTGGAGGGATTTCAATGATAGAAGGTGTAGGCAAAGACGCACCTACAATTGTTAACGAAAAAGGTGGTAAACAATCATCAATGCCATATAGTTTTTCATCTTTAGACCCATTGTCAATGTTTGCTATGACAAAAGTTTTAAAAGAAGGCAGAAATAAATATGGTGATGATGAAAACTGGCGCAATATACCAGTTGAAGAACACTTAAACCATGCAATGATGCATATAATGGCTTACAGAGCTGGCGATACATCAGATGAACATTTAGCTCATTTAATGTGCAGAGCAATGTTCGCTTGTGCAGTTTATATAACAGATATGAAAAATCATAACACTGAAATATTCGACCCAAGAGATTAATAACATAAAAAACTTTATTTTTTTGAATTTAATATTTAAGCTATTTATAGCAAGGAAGGTGCAATATGTTTATACATTGCCATGTACACACTGAATATAGCGCATTAGATGGCATGGGACATATATCTGAATTAGTTGCGAGAGCAAAAGAGCTTAATCAACCAGCTATCGCTATAACAGACCATGCCAATATGTACGGAATTTATGAATTATACAAAGAATGTAAAAAGCAAAATATACAACCTATCTATGGAATAGAATTTTATCACATGGTAGATGGAGACGAAACAAGATATCACCTTATTGCATTGGCAAAGTCAATGAAAGGATTGCGCACGTTATATCGTTTACATGCCAAAGCGCATAAAAATAAAATTGAAGGTTCATTTGGGAGAGAATATCCAATTATAACATATAACGATTTGTTTGATGACCATGAAGATATAATTATAACTACAGCATGTATTGGTGGACACATACCGCAGTTACTACGACAAAACAGAATAAAAGAAGCACACACAGTAACTATGTCATTAATACATATGTTAGCTGATGATTTTTATTTTGAAATACAATCAAATACATTAACAGAGCAAGCATTTGTTAATAACGAATTAATTTCATTAAGTAAAATATATGGTGTTAAAGTTATAGCTACGGCAGACACTCATTATGTTTATAAAGAAGATGCAAGTGTACATGAAATGCTTTTGTGCATACAATCTGGTAAAAAAATGAAAGACGAAAAACGTTTCAAATTTCCTTCAGATGATTTTTGGTTAAAATCAGAAAAAGAAATGCTTGAAGATATTGACTATTTACCTAATGCTCAACAATATCTTGACAATACAATAGAAATAATGGAAAAATGTAACTTTGATTTTGAACTTCCAAAAACAGAAGAATGTTTACCAAAATTCTCAGAAGATGAAAACCTTTTATTACGTCAATCGTGTAATGAAGGATGGAAAAATAAAGTAAAAGATAATTACAAAACAAGACAAGAACGTACAAAATACGAACTTGAAGTAATCGAAAAAAAAGGATATAGTGGTTACTTTAATATCGTGTCCGAATACGTTACATGGGCTAAGAATAACGGAATAATTGTTGGTGGAGGACGTGGAAGTATATGTGGAAGTCATGTTGCTTGGCTAACTAACATAACATCAATAGACCCGTTACCACAAGGTTTGTTGTTTGAACGTTTCTTAAATCCTGAACGTATGAGTTCACCTGATGCTGATATAGATTTTAACGATAGGGATAAAGTGGTTCAACATCTTAAAGAACGCTGGGGATGGAAAAATGTATCATCAATAATAGCACATGGAACACTTACAGCAAAAGCTGTTATACGCAAAATACTTTCCATACATGATTTTACATCAGCACAGATAAATGAGATAAGCAAATCGTTACCCAAAAAACTAAACTTAACTCTTACAGATTGTGAAGCGTCAGATACATTTACAAAATATAAACGTCAATATCCAGATTTATTCAATGCAATGTATAGGCTTGAAAATGTTATAGACCATTCATCAACACATGCTGCTGGGATACTTATTACACCAAAAGAAGTTGAATATTTTGTTCCATGTGGCTATGATAAAGAAAACGATATATTAATATCTGGATTCGACAAATACATGCTTGAAGAAATCGGATTATATAAATTTGATATACTAAAACTTGAAACACTTAATACGATAAATGATACATTACAAATGATAAAAAAATTTGAAAATATAAATATTGATTTAGAAGAAATAGATTATGAAGACCATAAAATATATAATGAATTATGCAAAGGCAATGTATTTGGAGTGTTTCAACTTGAATCGCAACAAGATTTGACCATAAAACTGCAACCAAAATGTTTTGAAGACCTTATATTATTAAATACATTAATACGACCTGGAGTTGGAGATATAAATGAATATATCGCCAGACGAAACGGAAAACCTTATGACACATATAACGATGCGGAAGATAATTATATGAAACAATCACTGTACACCATCGCTTATCAAGAACAAATTATGTTACGCGTTCATACACTTGCTGGCTGGTCGCTTGGTAAAGGAGATAGTTTACGTAAAATAAAAAAAATAAAAGAAAACAAAGATTTATTTAAAGAATTTATTCATGGTGCTGTTGAACGCGGTTTAACTTTTGAAAAAGCTGTACAAGCATGGAAAGAAATTACTGATGCTCTTGATGGTGGTTATACATTTAATAAATCACATTCAGCCTCATATGCTAAGATAGCATTTCAAACCGCTTGGCTAAAATATTATTATACAAAATATTTCATGTGCGCATTAATGACAGCAGAACGCACAGATAATGCTAAAATAGCAGAACGTGTTAATCAATGCAAACAACTTGGAATACCAATACTTCCTCCTGACATTAACAAGTCAGATATAACATATAAATGTGAAGAAGAAGGAATTCGATTTGCTATAAATACAATAAAAGGAGTTGGTGAAAATGCTTTACTTAACCTAAATACTCTTGGCAGAATTGCCTCTGTTAGTGATTTGTATCATAGGAGTAATCTTAGGATTATTGATAAGTCGGTTATAACTGCATTAATATGTGCTGGTTGTTTTGATTTTCAAAACAAAAACAGATATGCATTACTAAAAGAATATTATGAATTACGTGGAGATAAGAAAATAGCACAGGCATATGAAAACATGCAAACAACACCTGAAGATATTATGCGCTTTGAAAAACAGTATCTTGAATTATATCTTACAGAATCTCCTTACAAAAAATTCAACTTTAAACCAATATCGGATTTTCCAATTGGAGGACAAGCTGTAATTGGAGGTGAAATAAAGAAAATAACAACTAAATTTGATAAAAATAACAACAAAATGGCGTTTGTAACATTAATAACGGAACAAAATAATGTAGAAATTGTAGTGTTTTCAAGTGTTTATAACAAAATAAAAGAAGAACTTGTTGAAGGAAACTTTGTATTATGTAAAGGGAAAAGAGACGGAAACAAATTATTATTAGATAAAATTCAAGTATTGGAGGTCTGACAATGAAAACAAATCATGATTTTAGATGTAATGATGTAGTATGTTTGTTTAAATATATGAAAAAAGGCGATGACAGGTGTAGATTAAACAACAATATTGCATCACAAATCTTTAATGAATATGGTATCACAACATGTGAAATTGGATTACATCAAATACAATATAACAACATAGTTAAGCAAGCAATAATAACAATACACCAAATGATAAGAGAGGAAAAACGCGATGGAAATATGTAAAAACTGCAAAGGCATAATTGATAAAGAATTTATAAAATGCTCACACTGTTATGCGCCAATGCATGAAGAATGCAGACAATATTGTGTGCGTTGTGGTGCGCCTTTGTGTGATACATGTTCTCCTGAACACAAAAGATTATGTCCCGAATGTGAAAAAATAGATGTGAACACAATGGAATTTATATCATCTACAATGTTTGAAGCATTTGAAAAATGTCCTTATTTATTTAAAGATACGTTTATAATAAATAAAGGTATTGAAATACAAAACAAATGGTCACGATGTGGTCAAGAACTTCACGCATTATTCGATAAATGGTCTTATATAAAAGAAAAAAATTACGACATAATGCGAGACGAATATACTACAATGTTTAATACAATAGACAAAAACTTATTTAATGATGAAGCAGACATGGCAAAAATGCTTAAACAAGGATACACAACTATTTCAAATTGGATACTTGAAGAAATAAATAAACCAATACCATTAATGACAGAACATATTCATTTCGTTAAATTACACGAAAATTTGCCACCTGTGCGCGCAACAATAGATAGAATAAACGGTACAGAAAATGATGTACGTAATTGGGAAGTTGAAGATTACAAAACAGGTGCGATATATACATCAAAAAAATTAAGAAACAATATGCAACTACCCATATATGCAATGGTAATAAAAGAAGTATATGGAGATTTACCAAAAATACTTAGACTCAGGTTTCCATTGCATCAAGCAGAACGAGTATATGAAAGAATTACTGAAGATTTATATACATGTCAAGTAAAACGCGGAGGTATATATAATATATCGTTACAAGAAACTCTTGATAACATGGTATCAATATATTCAAATATACGCAAAGATTTGTTTTTACCAAACACACAAGATAGTCATTTTTGTGACAATTATTGTCCTTTGTATAGACAAGGTAAATGTAAAGCGTTATCAACTAAATGGAATATGTTAATGAAAAGGGGATATTAATGTGCGTAGAAGATATGCAAACAAATATAGTTCAGGTGATGTATGGTCTGATGAAGAAAAAAGCATAATTAAAGAAATTGCTGGTCTTTACGATTTGATACATGCGTTTGCTAAACAACGTATGCAAATCATAGAAGAAGCAAGAAATATTAAACAAGAAATCAACAAATTAAAACAACAACTTATAGAAAAGGGACGTTCAAAATTAGCCATACAAGAATATATAAAATATTATAAAAACTGAGGTGAGGTCGTTGCCAAAAGTATTTTCGGTTTCAATACCGCTACCACCAAGCATAAACCACGCTTACTATTATCATAACAACCGCAAAATACGAACTACAAAAACAAAAGCATATGACAAACAAGTACAGGAAATAATACAACAAATAATGAAAGAACAAGAATTTGAAATATTTCCTAACGACACAAAAATAAGAATGGATATGTGGTTTCATTTTCCAGACGCAAGAAAACGTGATACACATAACACATTTAAAATACCAATAGACGCTATGGAAGGTATATTATATTACAATGATTATTGGGTATTACCAAACATAGTTGACTTTGATATAGATAGAAAAAATCCAAGATTGGATTTAAAACTATATATAATAGAAAGGATGTAGCAATATGGAAGTTGATATTGAATTAGATTTAAGTAAAAGTATTGATTTTTACTGGAGTAAAGGAGAAACATTAGAACACAAAATAATAAAATTACCAATATATTTTAATGTTAATGATTATAGTAATGATTCATATGCATTATTAGAAACAGAGATTATAAATACACTTAAAAATGCTATGTTAAAAAATACTTCAAAAAAATTCATTGTTACTTTAACTGCAAACATACAAACATACGTTAAAAAAGAAAAACGTATCAAAAAAACAATATATGTAAATACAAATAATAAAACAAATATACAACAATTTGCTTATGATATAAAAAGGATTTGTAATTGTTTGTTTTCTGACATTATCTATAACTCAAATTTAACTTTTGAAGAAATTATTAATTATTACAATGTCATAACACCAAAATACAAATATATACCACATGCTAAAAACAATATTTATTATTTAAAACGGTAATTTGAGCATGATATTTGTGGAGATTACGGAACATAATATGCATATTGTAAATCAGAATAAAACGTGTATTTTATATAAATTTAAAAGGAGAATGTATTTATGAAAATTAAAATAATAAAAAATATACCACTAACTTGCTTTGGGCAATCTATAGGTAGTATAGAATCTTTAATTGGAAACATATATAATGTGACTGAACAATTAGAAAATGAAAGAATAATGATTTATGTTCCTGAATGGAAAGGTTTGTGTTCTATTTATAAGGGAGAATATGAAATTATATAGAACATGGAATTGATATAAATAAGAAAGGAGTATCAATAGATGGTGACATATGGTGCGCATTATATGGAGATAACTTACAAGATGGAGTTGTGGGATTTGGAGAATCACCAGAGGAGGTTGAAGAAGAATGAGTGATTTATTGAAACTTAATAACATAGTGCAGCGAAGTGGCGATATAAAAGCTTTTCCATTGTCAAGCAATATGAAAAGTGCAAAGCATGGTAAAGGCCCATGGGGAGAAGTGACTATTGCAATCGACAGTGAGAGCGTAGAACGTCTTTGGGGCAACGATGCTATTGGTATTTTATACATCGTTGGCAGGGATGAGTGGAAAAGGGAAAGCGAGGTCGAGGAAGAAATTGTAGAATGAAATACTATTATTACATTATTTAAACACGTTCAAAACGCATCGTATAGCGTTGAGATAATATATATTAATACATAAATGGAGGGATTTCAATGTTTGACCAATTCGCAATAATGGGTTTTATAGTAGGTATTACTCAGATAATAAAAATCAGAATACCACACTTCAAAACAAAAGAAGGTAAAGTTGAACTTGCAATGTTAGTCGTGATAGGTGCTGGATTATTAAATGTAGTAAATGTTATAATGTTTGGAACACCAGAAATGTCTACTACATTGGCGCTTAAAGACGGACTTGACATTGGTTTAAGAGCAACTGGTCTTTATGCTATGGGTACAACAATGCTTAACAAATCAGAAAAGCTTGACAAATCAGAAAAGAAATAATGCGAGGTTAATAATGAGACAAATAATTAATTTTATAATTACAGGAGTTATATTTGTAGATGCAGAGTCATTTGAAGAAGCAGAACATGTACTTGAAGAAATGAGTCTCGAAGAAATCATAGACGATTCAGAAGGATATACAATAACATACAATGATATATCGGCGTATAAAAATTAAGGGAGAGAATTAATCTCTCCTTTTTTTATTTCACATATATTGCTATACAACTGTCAACTGCTCTGTTTTCGCTTGGTGAATTGATTGGCTCACCGTTTTTGTCAATAAGTCTTGTGCTTCCACCGCCATCGAGATTAATCATGTATTGTAGATTAAGGTCTATACCAAACAAGGCTAGTTCAAATAACGTCATGCCTGGTTTGCCAATTCGTCTTCCATCAACAGTTATAAGATATAAATATTTACCATCCATACCAATTGCTGAACGTGGATGTTTACCGCTTATAAAATTTTTATCAGTTCTTAAACCTTTTAAATCCATGTGAATATTATTATCAATTATAAGCGTTGGTGAAGCTCCAATAAAATCTCTCAAATCAGTAATGGATTTATGATTACCAAAACCAAAGTTTTCATTTTTCTTAACATATAAACCATAATCGCTAAAATAACCTTCAATAACTTTTTTTCCTTCATCATACATGGAACTCATTGAATTGCCGTTGTTCATTGCAAACAATCCACCATTCAAAATAAATGTAGGTTTTACAGATAAACGATTATATACTTTACTTAAAGTTTCTGTTGGTTGATTGCACAAAATAACATCTATTTTTTTAACTTCTTCTTTTGGTATTTTAACTATGGTTGTATATGAATTTGGACGTTCAACGATATAATTCATTTTCTTAGCTACCAATAACGCGTTCCAAGTATTTTTACCAACTATACCATCAGAATCAAGATTATTATTAAGTTGAAATTGTCTAACAATAAAATCAGTAGCTTTTCCAAAATCACCATCAATTATTATGTTATATCCAAGTTCTTTTAATTTTGTTTGTAGAATTATTACGTCTTGACCTTTAGAGCCTTTACGAATTGTACTATAAACTTTTTCATTCACTTTTTCAACAACCTCCTTAAATGGATAATATTGTCCAGGACAATTTGTTGCATTTACATCTTTATGCCCCAATATTTTATTGATTTGTTTATGACGTTTTTGAATATCTTTTATAAGCCAAACAACAGAATCAAATTGTTTTTTTGGCATACTAATATCAACACTTTGTTTATTACTTGGATGATAATTACCCTCAACACATATGTGAATTGCAGACAAATTATGTCCTGATGCTCCAGCAGTCTGAACATCTTCTGGACGACCTTCAAATATATCACCATTCTTATTGATAAAATAATTATATCCAAAACCACCAGCCCATTTTTTTGCGTGGTCGCGCTCAATATCTTGTATTGTGCATTTATACCATTCAGCGTGATGTAATATTATTTCATACAAAGAGGAAACATTGCGCTTCCTCCAATCTTTATCGTAAGGTAAAACCTTTTTAATATCCATTTATATTCCCCCTATTTTATATTCATTCCTAACGCCATACCAGCAACAGTTATAAGAAAAATTACAAGTTTTTCAAATAATTTCCCCATTCTGTTTTCACTTGATTCGTTTGGAGCTTGAACAATGATTTGTCTTGGTTCATCTGCTTTTACTTCTAAGCGTTCCAATGTAGCAGCCATTTGTTCATATGTTACCTGAATTTTATCAACTGCTCTGGCAATACTTTGTATTTGCTCTTGACTCGAACTGTTCACTTCAGCAATCTTATCTATACTTTTTTCAATTGCTTCAAACCTAAACTTACATAAAGTTGGATTACATTGTATTATTTCTTGCGCCATTTGCTACACCTCATTCATCGGAACGCTTTTCTTCTTCGCGTCTCCTTAAATCTTGTAAAACTTTTAATCTATCTCTTAGTGCATATTGTTTATATTTATCTGCATCATATGAATATAATTTAATTCCTGCAATTGCATTGAGCGCAGATATTAATTTATCAACGCCATGTTGTTCTATAAGTTTTGAAGCATTTTCTCCCGAAGCAAGGCTTCTAAGTATGTGTCTTACTTTTGGATTCATTTGCATTGCTTCGTTTTTTTCTGTTCGTGGGTCATCCATTTGGTTCATCAAAAATTGCATGTACCCAGGAGCGTTTTCTGTATCTCCAACACCTCTTGATATAGGAGATTTAAAATACCAATTATAATTTGTTGCTATTTCAATTGGAAGCTTAATTGCTGGTGTCAATGAACTTATCAAATCAGACGGACCCTTGCTCAAATCTTGATATGGAAGATTTGGATTCCAAAATACAGGTTCTTTATTGCCACTACTTCCTTTAACTTTGAATGGGAGTTGTATCCAATCTCTTGCAAATTCATTAACATCTTTGTCTTTAAGACGTTCTTTTTCAGGTGTCATATTACGTATGTTTTGTGTTGCTTTAGCTATTGCACGATATACTTGCGGTTGCTCAATAAGTTGTTCCCATTGTAAAGGAATGTTTTTACGCATCCAAGTATAAAAAGGTATTATACGTTTCATCCATGTTTTTTCAAATTCCGACAAATCAGAGTAATCAAACAAGAACTTATTTACTTGTTCTGCTGCTTCATAAAAATCTTTGCCTTGTTTTAATTGTGCTATAAAGTTTGACATTCTTGCTACATTTTCTACATCTGCTCCAATTGCCCTACCAGCTTTATATGCAAAGAAATTTTTATCATCTATTGGATTGAAACTTATATTTGGTTTTCCATTACCGCGTACAATATCAGTTATTTCTTTAAATGCATTTGGAGATTCATCATACAAGTCTTTTGTAAACGCACCTTCATTACGTAAATTAAGAGCGTCAAATTGATTAGATATTTCTTGGTATGATATGAATTTTCCATTTACATTTATACCATCATCTATACCAGTATTTTTTATAGCATTTTTTATGCTATCTTTTCCATATAATCTAAGCACTTTTATAGCTTCCATTTGTGTTTCAGGTTTTAATGATTCAACACCTGTTGCAAGATAATTATTAAATTGATTTGATAAAGCATTACGTCCATGAAAACCAAGATTTACTGCTGTATTGTTTAATTTCCATAAATGCAAGAATTTATCGTATACTTTCAATGCAGTAGAACGTATATCGTCCATTTGCATTTTGCCCATATCATTAAGCATTGTAATACTTGCATCAGACATTGTAAATGCTGAAAACTTTTTATTCTTATCTTTTAAAAGCAAAAATGTTCTTTCTGGCAATTCGACCACTGGTTTCAATGAAAACTTGCCTTTGCTTATATCAAACGCGTCCAACAAAGATGTTGGAAGCCCATACTGTTTAAGCATTTCAGAACGTCTTGATTGGTCAAATTTATTTATACCATCAAGCAATTGTTCGTATTGTTCATCACTTAATTCAAACATATCTGCAAGAATTTTTACATCATCAGCATTTTCAATACCAATTATGTTTGCAGCTTTTATAATTCTTGTTTTTAATGAACTTGATATATCAAGACCTTTCAATGCATCTTCAACACCCATTGTATCAATACCACCTATAGCATCAATAACGTCACTTGTTGAAGCAAATAATCTTTTACCAGTGTGTTTTACGTTTAAATCATCTATGCGGTCACCAAATAAATCAACAAATTTTTCTATAAAATCTTTTTCAAATATAAGTTGATTGTGACGTAAACCCCTCTCCATATATATTTTACCAAGCAAGGTTTCAAACGCTTCATCTATGCCATATTTTTCTTTGACAAAACTATTAAACTCTTTTATTGTTGCATTGTGTTTACGTTTTAAATTATATGGATTATAAAATTGTTTACGTGTCGCTCCAGGTATATCTGGATGTTTTGCTGTTTTGAGTATATGTGTAACATAATCATCAAGTGGTTTATCAATATTTTCTGTAATTCCCCACGTTTTAAGATTATCTTTAACGACTTGCATAACATGTTTTGCTTGTTCGTCAATAGGTAGGTTTTCAAGCGCTTCATCGCTAAGAACTCTTTTTTGTGTTTTCTTATCAACAGTAACATTCTCCCATATCTTATCACGCGGAAAAGCTTCTGAAAATGCTTTTTCAAAATTCTCCGATTCCAAATCGTAATCAATTTGTTTAAGACGTTCAATAGCTTCTTCTTTTGATATAGCATTATCACCAATTGCTTTCAACACTTTTTCTTTTTGTATTGTAAGCAATTGTTCTTTTGCTTTAACAGTTTGTTCTGCTGTTTTTGGTATTTGTTTTGTTGCTTGGTCAGCAATAGCGCTTCGTTTATTTGCAAGTTTTTCAACCCATTCGTCAACAACATTTTCAGGATTACGGTTAAATGCTTCAATATATTTACGCATAGCTTCAAATCGTTCTGGATATTTATCTGCGAATTTTGATGAATTTTTTACAAATAATTTGAACGATTCAGCAAAGTCTTCTGCAACATCAACACCTTTCGAAAACAATTGCGCTTTATCTTTTTGCATTATCTTTGCCCAAGCATTATTGTTTATGTTTAACACTTTTTGAAATTTATGCGCCGATTCGTGAGTAAAAAGTTGTTCAGATACAAATTCTTCTATGTTCTTCATGTTGTCGTAAATCTTATTGTTTGGAAACATTATTTCATTTGTGCTGAATTTAATTGTAGCTTTTTCAGCAGCATCCAAATCAAGAAGTCTTACAGTAATACCATCAAGCACAGCGCTGAAGTTTGGATTTATTCTGTTTATGTATTTTATTGCATTATTGATAAACGACGGTTTAACAACCTGAGTACTTTTAAGCGGTTCAGTAACATTAATGCCTTGCATGTTATATTGTCTAACTGTTTCCATGTCGTTTGTTTGCACATACTGTTTATTTGATTTCATACCTTCTAGGATATCGCCTTTAGGTGTATCGCCGTATATCCTGCCTTGTGGCGTGTCAGTTTTCGACAAATTTTCATCAACATCAAAGGTAATAAGTGTTGTTGGCTCTTTTTGATTAGCAAGTTCAATTTGTGCATTTACTCGATTTGTGCTTTCAGGTGCTATGCCCCTCAAATCACTTGGTGTATAATCCATTTCATTAATATATTTTTGAGGATTTTTCATTCTGTCAACAGCTTCTTTAAACAAATCATCCGAATCCTTTTTACCAACAGCTTGTTCTATTTCGTTACGAAAATGTTTATATAAACTTTGTTCATTAGGTTTTCCTTTTATTTCTTTGAGTTTGTTTGTTATTTTATTTATATAAGGCATACGGTCATATGTATCAGCAGTTTTAAGCGCGTTCAATAACTGTAAATCATAATCAACTTTTCCAGCGCCCACTTCAGCATATCCTTTACGATACATAACATAATCACGATATTGTTGTGGTGTTATAAAAGTACCGTTATCTTTATTATATCTTTCAATAAATTTTTCAAGATTAATTTTTTTATCTTTTGGTGTATTTTCAATAAGTTCTATATGTTGTGTTATTAACTTTTCCATTGTTTTGTTTTCTTGAAATTTAGGTTGTTGTCTTTCATAATTAACGTCATCAACAAATTTACTTTCGTTTTGTTTCTTATAAAAATCATCATATAATTCATTATCGTATAAAGCCGTATCATATCTATCGCGAATTGCTTTATTTGATTTACCGATAGCATCATTAAGCATCATATTATCATAATCTTTTTCGTTCAATAATTCGGCTTTTCTACGTTTATGATGTGAAGCATTTTCATTTTTTAAACTTGCCAATTCTTTTTTTGTATTTTTTTGTGCTTGACTATATTCCAACGCAGTTTCTTTATCAATGATTTTGCTTACTTCTGACTCATATACATTAGCAAACCTTGCATCATTCATAATATCTGCTGCTGTTTTTTCGTCAACATATTGTAACAAGGCTTGACGAACCTTCATTTGTGAAACGCCATTATTAAGATTATATCCAGCTAATTTTCTCAAAGTAGCTTCATCAACAGCTTTATCACCAGTTGGAATAAATTTTTCTTGTTTTGGTGGTGTATTAATTTTCTTTTTCATACGCGCTTCACGTGAACGTTTAATATCTTCTTGTAATGCAATACGTTCTTGCATTATTTCAAATTTGCTTAATTTTTTTGTTGGTTGTGGATTGTCATTTAAAGGTAAACCCTCTCTTTTACGTCTTAACATTTCTTTGATTTCGTCATTAGTATATTCGACACCTTCGACTCTTTCAATTCGCGGAATGTCAATTTGACCTTTGTACATTTTTCTATCGTCAAGAGGTACATTTCTCAAATCAGCATCGAGAGAAGCACGAATTTGCACGGCAACATCATACGCTTCGTCTTCTTTATATAAACCATTTTTTACAAGTTTCTCAGCTATTACAGAAGTTTCATCAAACAATTTATCATTCATAAATCTCTGTACTTTATCTCTTGGAGCTTGTTTAATAATACTTGCATTATCATCCATGTTTTTAATTATATCCATGAAATCAAAATCAGTAGTTGACATTATTTTATCTATTTTATTAAGTAAGTTTTTAGCATCTTGTATTTTGGTTTCAAAACCTTCAAGTTGAGTATATTTATTTAACAATCCTTCTGTTTCGGCTTTCATTTTAAGTAAATTATCTTTCATACGTTGAGCGTTTTCAGACATCCTTACTATATTTTCCGATTCGGTAATAACATCTATATTTTTCCAATACTTACTATCTTCCATTATATCAGTCATTAATCTTTGTGTACTCGGACTAAAATCTTCAAATAATTTTGCAGCTTCTTCAGCAAACATAAATTGTTTGTTTTTAAAATCAGTAGCGATTTTATAAGCATACTGTTTAAATGCTTTTTGTTTAAATAATTCTTCAGGATTACTCATTAAAAGTTTTCTATTGTCAAGAATTTGTTGTGCAGTAAATTTATCTTTAAACGCTTGAAAATATTTATTTTCATTAATAGCATGTGTTGCTTTATTAAAATATGGTGCTACCGTCTTATCCCCAAACTCACGTATTGATTTGTCTTTAAGTAATGTTACATTATGTTTTTTAGTACCAAGTGTCAAATCTCTTGCATCAACAGGTTTGTCTATCTTAGCAAATCGTTTAATCGAATTATTAATAGCGCTAACAGCTTCATCAGACGAATCAAGTCCTAATTTGTCTAATATAAGCTTACCTTTTCCTTCAGCCAATTCATCAAGAACTTTTTTAACGCCTTTTTCCACAGATTCTTGTCCAACACTTTTAACAACACTTTTAGTTGTGCCTTGAAGCATTTTTCTGAGTGCAGGAATAAGACCAAATGAAAAATATGTTGTTGGGTCTAATACAATATCACCAATAAACGAAGTTATAAAACGTGCTATATCAGATGTTGCGTATGTTGTGGAATCTATATCAACACCAAGACGTTCATTAAAATATTTATATTGTGGTTTTTTTCCACTATATTTCCAGCCAAGATTGTCTAAAACATCTGACATAGATGCTTCACCTTGTTCATAACCACGACCAAAAGGATTACCAGCTCGTAACCCTCCAATTATTCCTTGTAATACAGTTGTTGATTTATCTTTATCAGTTAAGTTTTTTAACGCTCCAAGAGACGCGTATTGCCCTATTTGCGCGGCATCAAATATTCTGTCAAGCATACTACGATTAGACTCAGGTGGTGGTGTAATACCCATTTCTTGAAGTTTTAATTCTTCATTCCTGATTTTATCTTGAACGCTTAATTTAATTTCTTTTGCTTTATATGTTTTAAAACGTCCTTTATTTGGCAAACTAAAATAATCACCAAAATCGTTTCCAAAATATTTGCTCAATCATATCACCACCATATTATCTATTACCGCTTGTCCAACCAGTAGTTCCTCCAGTATTGTTAACAGAAGCATATCCACTACCAAATGCATTATTGAGCATTTCAAGTTTTTTTGTTTGCATACCAGGTGAAAGTGTTGATGTTTTTATTGCACCTCGTATATAATCGGCGCCTAAATCATTTAATAAACCATAAGCTATCAACTCATCAACACGTCTACTTTCGTCTAAATAATCTTGTGTATTAGCTCTTTCAAGTTGTCTGTTATATTCAAATGCTTCTTGTTCCAATCTTGCCATAGATGACCTGTAATCAAGCATTGCATTATTGATTGAAGCTGCAAGTTGTTTTTCATTCATTGCCATTTCTTGTTTGAGTTGTTCTTTGTTCCACTCCATTGTTGCATCGAACTCCTTATTACGCTGTTTAAGTGCTTCGTCAAATTCAAATTTACTTCGTGCAAATTTATCATTTTCAAGCCCCCAAGATTTTGCAAACTGTTCTTGTTGTGCTTTAAATTTGTCTACATCAAGTTGATATGTTTTTTCCCAAGATGTTTCTGCGAATATCTGTTGACGTTCCTGAAGTGAGAATTGTCTCTCAAACGAATCTTTTGTAAAGTCAAACTGTGCTTCTTGTAAATTCATTTGTCTATTTTTCCAATAATTATCCAATTCAATAGACCTTAAATCTTTAGCTTCTTGAAGTTGTTGAGCGTTTATGAAATTAATTTTTTCTAAATCAATATTATTTAAATCATATTGCATATCTCTTTGAACATCGGCTATTGATTTGTTTATAGCGTCATATTGACCTTGTTTTTGTAAATCAACATCTTGTCTCATTCCAGCATATTTAAAAGCATTTTGTTGATTGTAACCTTCACCAATTCCTGTTCCAAGTAAACCAGCTTTAGCCATAGCAGCTTTGGTAGCTTCTTGTTGATTATAATTGGCTTGGTCAATATTTTGATAAGTTGGCATATAATCTTGTTCAACTCTGCCAAGTTGCGCATTATAATTTGATAATACACTAGCAATTTGTTTTCTAAGATTTAATTTCTGTTGGTCATATGTTGAATTAGCCATAGCTGTAATCATATCCATTATAGCTTTTGAATCAAAAGTTGGTGATGAATTATTGTTTTTTGACGAACTATTTGAAGAATCATCATCGTCAGAAGAAGATGTATTGTATTGTTTTGTTTTTATAAGATTGCCATTCCTGTCATACATTCCTTTATCGTCCGTCCTAACACCATCATATGTATAACCTTTATTTATGAAACTTTCATAACTTCCAGCGCTTACATTTATCTGAGAACCATCAGGACGTGTCATATATATTGACCTCGCATTTGGAGGTGGAGCGTCACTTGTAGCGCTGACTGTATTTCCACTAGTTTGAGCTGCTCTTTCTTTTATGACAGACATAGTTCCAGAAGACGATGATTGTTTAGAAGTTTTATCGCCAGAGCTTACTTTATATAATTCACCATCGCTATTATAATATTTTGTTTGATTTTTTTCAGAATCATATTGTGATGTATTGTTTTTTGTCTTTGTAGGTTTTGATGTTCCATATCCTTTTTCTTTATAACTTTCAACATATTTTTCGTTTACACTTATACTTTTGCCTGTTTTTTGGTCATACATTGTTACGCCTTTAGCCAATATTATCACCTCTAAGTGATTAATTCATCTATACTATTATAACATATTTTACTAATAAAATAAAGAGTTTGGGGTATTACATCCCTATTTCGCTTTTAAGAACAGCTAACATAACTTCTAATTCAGCTATTTTTTCTTCTATTGTTTTTTCTTGCGGTATTTCCTGTACAGGAATTTGTTTTACTTCATATTTTCTGACTACAGTAGTTAAATCATTAATATCTTCAAGATATTCCAAATACTCTGTTTCAGGATTATACTCTGGTATATCATTTATAAATTGTTTCCAACCTTCTTCGAACAACTGTGTTTCGGGCAGTTTATCATATCCAGAAACAGTGCTGCCGTCTTTGAGTGTGCCTGTTAAGGGCAGCCCTATTTGTATTACCTGTCCGTTTTCCACTTTTGCATATTGCATTTATTAAACACCTCCTATTTACTATTTGTATATAGTGATATATGGGCTAGTATAATGTGCTACTGCCATGTAAGTGCTTGTAGGGTCAAATGCTACACCACGCCCATGCAGTGTAGGTAATGTA
>Ga0116144_10001541_pt1 | contig 27224 bp, 21 predicted proteins | sample AD_UKC035_MetaG_FD_89746 | JGI IMG/M metagenome (GOLD analysis project Ga0116144, IMG submission 89746) | Active sludge microbial communities of municipal wastewater-treating anaerobic digesters from USA - AD_UKC035_MetaG | ecosystem: Engineered > Bioreactor > Anaerobic > Digestate | place: USA...
TCGCAGGTGAGCATCTTGAAGAAGGTGCTCTTGCCCGCGCCGTTGGGGCCGATGATGCCGCGGATCTCGCCGTGGTCGACGCTGAAGTCGATGTCGCTGTTGGCCAGCAGGCCGCCGTAGCGCTTGGTCAGTCCCGTGACCTGCAGGATCGCGCCCGAAGTGCTCTTGGTGGCCTTGTGGTGCGATTCGCCGACCGCGGTGGCCGCGCGCGGCGCGGCGGCCGCGCCTGCCGACGGGGCGGCTGCGCTCTTCTTCGGGAACACGAGGTGCCAGAGGTCGACGATGGCGCCGACCAGGCCCTTGCGCAGGAAGACAACAAGCAGCACGAAGACGATGCCGAGCACGAGCTTCCAGGTCGCGCCGAGGTTCAGCGTCGTCTGGAAGAAGTCGGCAAGGAAGAGCCAGACCGTGGCGCCCAGCAGCGGGCCGAAGAGCCAGCCGGCACCGCCGATGGCCGTCTGCATCACGATCTCGCCCGAGGTGTGGAACATGAAGGCATCCGGCGGCATGAAGCCCTGCAGCATGCCCAGCAGGCTGCCGGCGAAGCCCGCGTACATCGCCGCGACGACGAAGACGGCGAGCTTGTAGCCGTGGATGTTGTGGCCCAGCGCCTGCGCGCGCAGCGGGTTGTCGCGAATGGCGCGCAGCAGTAGGCCGACAGGCGAACGCACGATGCGCAGCGCGATGACGAGGCCGACGAAGTACCAGAACGCGAAGAACGCGTACATCTCGAAGTTGCTCTCGAAGGTCATCGACCAGAAGCCCAGGTCCAGGTTCGGCGGGGGCACGCCGGGCAGGCCGTTCTCGCCGCCGGTGTAGGCCGACAGCGGGTTGAACTCGAGGAAGAAGAAGACCTCGGCGATGGCCACCGTGATCATCGCGAAGTAGATGCCGGTGCGGCGCAGCGCCAGCAAGCCGATCAGGTAGCCCGCGATGCCGGCGACGACGGTGCCGATCAGCGTGGCGCCCACGGTGTTCGTGAACGAGGTCTGCGTCAGCAGGTAGGCGGCGAACATGCCGCCCGTACCGAAGAACGCCGCCTGGCCGAAGGAGAGGAGCCCCGTGAAGCCGAACAGCAGGTCGAAGCCGATGCCCACCAGGCCCCAGATCAGGATGCGGTTGATCGTCGTCGGCGTGAAGCCCAGGTGCGGCAGCACGAACGGTGCCGCGATCAGCGCGAGCAGCGTCAGGATTTCGACGATGTAGGCACGTTGTCGTGTCGGCATTGCAGGAGCGAGGCGTTGCTTGCGGTTGGATGCGGATGCTTGCGGCGCGTCATTCGCGTCCGGCCGTGCCGAGCAGGCCGTAGGGGCGCAGGACGAGCACGAGCGTCATCGCGACGAACAGCATGACGTAGGAGTAGGCCGGGTCGACGATCGAGGTCAGGCTGATGATCTCGCCGGCGATCAGGCCGCCGAGCACCGCGCCCGGGAACGAGCCGACACCGCCGATCACGACCACGACGAAGGTCTGCACGAGGATCGCGTCGCCGACGTCGGGCGCCACCGCGACCACCGGTGCGTTGACGATGCCGGCAAAGCCCGCCGCCATCGCGCCGATTCCGAACACGAGCATGAACACCTTCTGGATGTTGATGCCCAGCGAGTCGACCATCACCGCGTCCTCGATACCGGCGCGCACGATCATGCCGATGCGCGTGCGGTAGAGAATGAAGTAGAGGACCAGCAGTGCGACGGTGACGATGCCCAGGAGCGCCAACCGGTAGGTCGGGTAGACCATGAAGCCCAGCGGCGTGATGCCGGTGAGCGCTGCCGGCGGCGGAACGGTCTTCGAGAGGCTGCCGAAGAAGTAGCGCACCACCTCGACGAAGACGATGCCCAGGCCGAAGGTGACCAGCAGCTGGTCCTCGGCCGGGCGGCTGTAGAAGTGGCGGATGATGAGCTGTTCGCTGACGATGCCCACCAGCATCACGAACAGCGCGCCGGCGACGATCGCGACGATGAACGAGCCCGTGTAGGTGTAGGCGACCCAGCCGGCGTAGCCGCCGAGCATGAACATCGCGCCGTGCGCGAGGTTCAGCACGCCCAGCGTGCCGTAGATGATCGTCAGGCCCGACGAGATCAGCGCCAGCAGCGCCCCCAGGACGAGCCCGTTGAAGCACTGCGAGATGATGTTGCCCCAGGTGAACACGCGTGTCTGTCCAGGTCGAGGATCGGTTCGGGAGGTGCCGCGGATGCCGTGCGACGGGCGCCTGCATCGCGGCTTGGGAGCGCCGCGGCGCGAGCCTTGGGACTCGTGCCACGGCGGGAGCCGGCCGCCGGCGGATCAGCGCCGAAGGCCGGTGACGAGGCCGCTCAGGTGTAGCTGCCGAGCTTGCAGCCGAAGGCGGTGGGCGACTGGATGACGTCCTCGCCGCGCTGCGTATCGACGACTTCCCAGAAGTCCTCGGGGTTGCGCATGTCCTTCTTGGCCTTGCCGCGCACGACGAACACCGGGCGGATGCACTGGTGGTCTTCGGGGCGGTAGTGCACGTCGCCGAAGAGCGAAGGGATGGTCTCGCCCTTCTCCCAGTGCTTGATGACGTCGGGCGGGTAGAAGCTGCCGGCCTCGGTGACCATGCGCGCCCAGTGCGCGAAGCTCACATAGGCGTTCTCGGCGCCCCACTCGGGCCGGTAGCCGTACTTCTTCTGGAAGGCCTCGACGAACTGCTTGGCCAGCGGGTACTTGTCCTCGAGCGTCCACCAGAACTCGGTCGCGGCGAATACGCCCTCGCTGATGTCCACGCCCGCTTCCTTGGCGAAGAAGGGGATCTGATAGGGCAGCACCAGCGTCATCTTCGGCAGCAGGCCGAACTGCTTGGCCTGCTGGCTGGAGAGCACCGCGTCGCGGCCCCAGTTGACGTTCATGATGAACTCGGCGCCCGAGTTGGCGATGTTCGTCAGGTACTGGCTGAAGTCCTGCGTGCCCAGCGGCGAGACCTGGTTCGTCACCGTCTTCCAGCCGCCCTTGTCGCGCAGGAAGCGCTCGGTCGATTCGGTGGTCGTGTGCCCGTAGGTGTAGTCCGGCGTCATGAACGCCATCTTGCGGTCGCGGCCGAAGGTCTTCAGCAGGATGGGGCCGATCGAGTTGGCCGCCATCTCGCCGAAGTAGCCCTGGCGGAAGCCGTAGCGCACGCAGTCCTTGCCGGTGGTGTCGTTCGAGCCCGAGATGCCGGGCATGTAGAGGATCTTCTCGCGCTGCGCGAACTTGTTGAGCGCGACCGCGACCGCCGAGGAGGTCGAGCCGGTCATCAGGATGACCTTGTTCTGGTTGATGAAGGTCTGGACCGCCTGCAGCGCCTGGTTGGGCTTGGCCGCGGAGTCGGCCGACTTCAGCGCCACCTTCTTGCCCAGCACGCCGTTGTTGATCTTCGGCGCCAGGGTCTTCATCAGCGGGTGGTTGGTGTTGATGTGCTCGACGGCCAGTTCCCATCCCTTGAGCTCGTCGGCGCCCTGCACGGCGTAGGTGCCCGTCAGCGGCACCGCGGCGGCGAGGTAGACCGTGTCGCCCTGCGAGCCGGCGGGCCAGGTACCCATCGCCGGCTTGTCCTGTGCCTGCGCCACGCCCATGTGGCCGACACCCGGGAGCATCGCGACGCCGCCGGCACCCGTGGCCTGCAGCAGGCGACGGCGCGAGAGCGTGCTTGCGTTGCGGTTGGATTCTCTGGATTGCGACATAGGTTCGCTCCTGCTGTGATGAGGTGTCCGAAAGGTTCGGGTTCGGTCGAACCGGGGCGATGCGCCCGCAATCCCGATGCCTTTTCCGGCGCCTGTGATCACGGCTGGATGCCCCCGTCCAGACTTGCATCGCATCATCCCTTCGGTTTGTCAATGCGACAACAAGTCATTGACTGCATTGATGAATCCTGTAAAGAATGAATGCGAATGAGCAAATCGCAGTTGATTTTTGACGCTGCAATGCAGCAATCGGGTATCTCCGGTTGCGGGGGCTGCGCGAGTCGTGCTTTCGCGCGCGCGAGAGGGATTCCGTGCGCAGCCCGCTGATCGGCGCGACGCTGCGCCAGCGGCGGCGCGCACTCGGGATCGCGCAGGCGGCGCTGGCGGCGCAGCTGGGGATCTCGGCTTCCTACCTCAACCTGATCGAGAGCGACAAGCGCAACATCGCCGGTGCCCTGCTCAAGCGCGTCGCCGATGCGCTCGGCTTCACGCTCGACGAGATCGACGGCGCTGCGGAGCGTCGGCTGGTGGCCGACCTGGGCGAACTGTGCGGCGAGCCGCTGCTGGCCGACCTCGGTCTGGAGGAAGCCGGCGCGCAGGCGCTGGCGGGGCGCCAGCGCGACTGGGGGCGTGCGCTCGTGCGCCTGCACCGCGCGTGGCTGGACCGCGGCCAGGCGGTGAGCGCGCTCTCCGACCGCCTGCACCAGGACCCGTTCCTCGGCGACGCCGTGCACAGCCTGCTCACGCAGGTGACCGCGATCCGCTCGTCGGCCGAGATCCTGCAGACGGGCGAGGGCCTGGACCCGGCGCGCCGCGAGCGCTTCGTCGCCATCGTCGACGAACAGAGCGCGCGGCTCGCCGAGGTTGCACGGTCGCTTGCCGCCTTCTTCGACAAGGACGCCGCCGGGACACGATCGGTCACGCCGGCCGACGAGGTCGATGACTTCATCGTCGACCTGGACAACCACTTCCCGCCACTCGAGCAGGCCGCCGCGGCGTTTCGCGCCGATGCCGCGATCGACGGCGACTGCAGCGAGGCCGGGCTCGTCGACTACCTTCGCCGCGAGCACGGCGTCGAGGTCGTGCTGCGTCCCGTGCAGGAGCTCGACCCGGCGGGCGTGCGCCATCTGGTGAGCTTCGACGCATCGGCGAGCACGCTCGTGATCGCCGAGGAGGCGGTGCCCGCGACCCGGCGCTTCGAGCTCGTGCGCCTGGCCTGCGAGCTGCACGGACAGGGGCGCGCGGTGCAGGACCTGCTTGCCGAGGCGCCGCAGCTGACGACCGACGAGGCGCGCGAGCGCGCCCGCCGCGCCCTGTCTTCCTATCTCGCCGCGGCCGTGCTCCTGCCCTACGACGCCTTCCTGGCCGCGGCGCGCGAGTTGCGCTACGACGTCGATCGCCTGGTGCAGCGCTTTGGCGCCAGCTTCGAGCAGGTCTGCCATCGGCTGGTGACGCTGCGCCGCCCGGGCGCATCCGGAATCCCGTTCGCCCTGATGCGCGTGGATGCCGCCGGCTTCACGAGCAAGCGCTTCCCGCTGCCGCGCCTGGCGCTGCCGCGGCACGGCCCGGCGTGCCCGATGTGGGCGGTGTATCAGGCCTTGCACGTGCCGGGGACGGTCGTGCGCCAGCTGGTCGAGTTCCCCGACGGGCAACGGCTGCTGTTCATCGCGCGCACCGTCGAGAAGAGCCGCCCGGCCTTCCTGCTGCCACGACGCCTGCAGTCGATCATGCTGGCATGCGACGCGCTGCACGCGGACCAGACGGTCTACGCGACGGGGCTGGACCTGTCCTCGTCGGGCCCTGCGGTGCCGGTGGGCCCGAGCTGTCGCCTGTGCGTGCGGCGGGATTGCGTCTACCGTGCGGAAGAACCGATTGTCGGGCGGTGACTGCCGGATACACTGCGCCGAGCCAATGAGCAGCACCCCTGGCGGAGGATGGGATCGATGGGCGCGCGCGTGCTGATCGCAGAGGACGAGCCCAACATCGTCGAATCGCTGAGCTTCGTGCTGGAGCGCGAAGGCTTTTCCGTGCACGCCGTGTTCGACGGCGAAGCGGCGCTGCGCGAGCTGCGCGCCAGCGCTCCGGACCTGATGATCCTGGACCTGATGCTGCCGAAGATGAACGGCTTCGAGGTGCTCAAGGCAGCCAAGTCCGACCCCGAGCTGTCCTCGGTGCCGGTGATCGTGCTCACCGCCAAGGGCCAGGCGCAGGACCGGCGCATGGTCGACGAGATCGGGGCCGAGGGCTTCATGACGAAGCCGTTCTCGAACCGCGAGATCGTCGAGCGGGTCCGCGAGCTCGCTGGGCGCTGATCGCGGGGCTCGGACCGTGAAGACACCGGATCCCGGCCCGCCCCGGTTGCGCGACGCCGCGGCGCTGCTGCCCGTGCTCGGAACCTTCCTGCTGATGCCGCCGGTGATCTCGCTCTTCACCGGGCAGCGGGCGCTGGCCGGGGTTCCGCTGATCGTCGTCTACCTGTTCGGCGTGTGGCTGCTGCTCATCGTCGCTGCAGCGCTGATGGCGCGCCGGCTGGCTCGGTCCGGCGCAGCAGGCCCCGATGCGGCAAGCGCGGCCGCGGGGCCGGCCTCGGTGCCCGAGCCCACGCCGGGCGAGGAGAAGCGGGCGCAGCGGCCGGCGCGCTGATGCTCTCGGCCAACCTCGTCCTGCTGACCGCGCTGCTCTACGTGGCGCTGCTGTTCACCGTGGCCTTCGTCGGCGACCGGCGGGCGCGCGGGGGACGCCTGGGCTGGCTGCAGTCGCCGGTGGTCTACACGCTCTCGATCTCGGTCTACTGCACCTCGTGGACCTTCTACGGCGCGGTGGGGTCGGCGGCGCGCAGCGGCCTGGAGTTCGTCACCATCTACCTCGGGCCGACGATCGCGTTCATCGGCTGGTGGGTGCTGCTGCGCAAGATCGTGCGCATCGCGCACGCGCAGGGCATCACCTCGATCGCCGACATGGTGTCCTCGCGCTACGGCAAGAGCACGAGTCTGGCCGCGCTGGTGACGCTGATCGCCGTCGTCAGCATCACGCCCTACATCGCGCTGCAGCTCAAGGCGGTGGCCACCAGCTTCCAGGTGATCAGCGACAGCGGCCCGGACACGCTCAGCGGCATGCACGGGCCGGGCGCCGAGTACCAGATCGGCTTCTGGATCGCGGTGGGCATGGCGGTGTTCACGATCCTCTTCGGCACCCGCAACGTCGACGCCAAGGAGCGGCATCACGGCGTCGTCGCGGCGATCGCGCTCGAGGCGGTGGTCAAGCTCTTCGCGCTGCTGGCGGTGGGCCTGCTCGTCGTCTTCGGCCTGGCCGGCGGCGTCGGCCCGGTGTTCGAGCAGGCGACGCCGCAGATGCTGCATGCGCAGGAGGTGTTCGGCCCGCGCTGGGTCGCGGTGACCTTCCTCTCGGCCGGCGCGGTGATCTGCCTGCCGCGCCAGTTCCAGGTCACCGTGGTCGAGAACGTCGACGAGGCGCACCTGCGCACCGCCGCGTGGATGTTCCCGCTCTACCTCTTCCTGCTCAGCCTCTTCGTGCTGCCGATCGCGATCGCCGGGCTGAACTACCTGCCCGCGGGCGCCAACCCGGACATGTTCGTGCTCACGCTGCCGATCTGGGCGAGCCGCCACGACATCGCGCTGCTGGCCTTCCTCGGCGGCTTCTCGGCCGCGACCTCGATGGTCATCGTCGCCTGCATCGCGCTCTCGACGATGATCTCCAACCACATCGTGATGCCGCTGGCGATGCGCCTGCGCTGGGTCTCGCAGAGCGCCAGCGGCGAGATCCGCCGCCTGCTGCTGGTGAGCCGGCGCGTGAGCATCTGCGTGATGCTGGCGCTGGGCTTCGCCTACTTCCGGCTGAGCGGCAACTCGGATGCCCTCGCGTCGATCGGCCTGATCGCCTTCTGCGGTGCGGCGCAGGTGCTGCCGAGCCTGATCGGCGGGCTCTTCTGGCGCCAGGCCACGGCCGCGGGCGCCTTCGCCGGCCTGCTCGCCGGCGCGCTGCTGTGGGCCTACACGCTCTTCCTGCCGAGCTTCGGTGCCGACCTCGTGATGTCGCGCGAGCTGCTCGAGCATGGGCCGATGGGCATCGAGCTGCTGCGCCCGCAGGCGCTCTTCGGCCTGCAGGGCCTGGATCCGCTGCTGCACGCGATGTTCTGGAGCCTGTCGGTGAACACGCTGCTCTTCGTGCTCGTGTCGCTGCTGCGCGAACCGCGACCGCTGGAGCGGCTGCAGAGCGCGCTCTTCGTCGACGTCTTCCGCACGCCGGCCGAGGCCACCGCCGGGCTGCTGCGGCGCTCGGCGGCCACGCGCGACCTGAGCGAACTGGCGCAGCGCATCCTCGGGGTCGACCAGGCGCAGCGGCTCTTTCGCCGCGCTGCGCGTCAGCAGGGTCGCGGGCGCGAGGCACCGATCGCCGACGACGCCTTCATCACCCAGCTCGAGCGCACGCTGGCCGGCAGCGTCGGCGGCGCTTCGGCGCACGCGATGATCTCGCAGGTGGTCACCGGAGAGACGATCAGCCTCGACGCGCTCGTGCGCATCGCCGACGAGACGCAGCGCATCCGCGAGTACAGCCGCCAGCTCGAGGAGAAGTCGCGCCAGCTCGAGACGACCGCACGCGAGCTGGCGCAGGCCAACGAGCGGCTGCGGCGCCTGGACGTCGAGAAGGACCACTTCCTGAGCCAGGTCAGCCACGAGGTGCGAACCCCGATGACCTCGATCCGCTCGTTCTCGGAGATCCTGCTCGACGGCCGCGGCGTCGATCCCGCGCGCGCCGACCGCTACCTGCGCATCATCCACGACGAGAGCGTGCGCCTGACGCGCCTCTTGGACAGCACGCTCGAGCTCAACCTGCTCGAGCACGGCGAGGCGCCATGGGAGCTGGCGCCGATCGATCCGGAGCAGGTGCTCGACAAGTCGATCCAGGTCTGTCAGAGCCTGGCTGCGGCCAGCGGCGTGCAGCTCCTCGAAGGCCCGCGGGTGCGGGGCGTCACCGTCCAGGGCGAGGCCGATCGCCTCAGCCAGGTTTTCATCAACCTGATTGCCAACGCGATCAAGTACAACACCAGCGAAGCGCCCTGGGTGCGCGTGGCCAGCGAGCTGCGCGATGGCCGCTACGAAGTGCGGGTCGAGGACAACGGCCCGGGCATCCGCGCCGACGAGCGCGAGCTGATCTTCTCGAAGTTCCGCCGCGGCTGGGCGCACATGCAGACGCCGGTGCCCGGCGCCGGCCTGGGCTTGGCGATCAGCTGGCAGATCATGCGCCGCCTGGGCGGCTCGCTGACACTGGAGGACGCCAGCGGCGGCGGCGCGAGTTTTCGCGTGACGCTGCCGCTGGTCCGCGCGCCGGCCTGAGTGCGCGCCGCCGGCGCGCTACGCGGCGTCGGAGCGGATCATCTCCGCGGCCTTTTCGGCGATCATGATCACCGGCGCGTTGGTGTTGCCCGAGGTGATGCGGGGCATGATCGACGCGTCGACGACGCGCAGGCCCTGCAGGCCGTGCACGCGCAGGCGCGCGTCGACGACGTTGCCGTTCTCGGCCGGGCCCATGCGGCAGCTGCCGACCGGGTGGTAGATGGTGTCGGCGTGATTGCGGATGAAGGCCTCGATCTGTTCGTCGCTCTGCGCCGATGCCGATTCGTGCCGCTCGCGCCCGCCGTAGACGGCCAGTGCGGGCTGCTGCAGCAGCGTGCGCATCCGCTTCACGCCGCGCACCATGCGCGCGACGTCGTCGGGGTCGCTGAGATAGGCCGGATCGATCAGCGGCGCGGCCAGCGGGTCGACGCTGGCCAGCGAGACGCGGCCGCGGCTCTTGGGGCGCAGCACGCAGAGGTGGCACGAGATCCCATGCCCGAGCAGCGTGCGCCGGCCGTGGTCGGCGAGCTTGCCGACGACGAAGTGCAGCTGCAGGTCGGGGGCGGGTTCCTCGGGCTGGCTGCGGATGAAGCCGCCTGCCTCGGCGAAGTTGGTCGTCAGCATGCCGCTGCGCTGCTTGCGCCACTCGAACACCGCGCGTGCCACCTGCGCCAGGCCGCCGAAGGAGACGCCGAAGGAATCCCGCATGCGCGGCGCGTCGAGCACGATGATGCTGTCCAGGTGGTCGTGCAGATGCTGTCCGACCGCGGGCAGATCGTGCACCACCGGAATGCCCAGCGCCTGCAGCTCGGCGCCCGCCCCGACGCCCGAGAGTTGCAGGATTTGCGGTGACTGCAGTGCGCCGGCGCTGAGGATGACTTCGCGCCGGGCCTCGAGTTCGCGCCGGGCGCCGCCCTGCTGGATCTCGATGCCGGTGGCGCGGCGTCCGTCGAAGAGCACGCGCAGCACATGCGCGCCGCTTTGCACCTGCAGGTTCGGGCGGTCGAGCGCCGGCCTCAGGTAGGCGCGCGCGGCGCTCCAGCGCTCGCCGTTCTTCTGCGTCACCTGGTAGAAGCCCACGCCTTCCTGCGTGGCAGCGTTGAAATCAGGGTTCAGCGGCCAGCCGGCCTGCTGCCCGGCCTGCACGAAAGCGGCGGCCAGGGGGTTCGGGCTGCGCAGGTCGGCGACGTTCAGCGGCCCGCCGCGCGCGTGCCACTCGTCGCTGCCGCGCTCGTTGTGCTCGGCCTTCAGGAAGTAGGGCTTGACCTCGTCCCAGCTCCAGCCCGGGTTGCCCTGCGCGGCCCAGAAGTCGTAATCCGAGTGCTGGCCGCGGATGTAGATCATCGCGTTGATCGAGCTCGAGCCGCCGAGCACGCGCCCGCGCGGCTGGTAGCCGCGGCGACCGAGCAGTCCCGATTGCGGCGAGGTCTCGAAGGCCCAGTTGATGCCGCGCTGCCGCGCCATCAGCGCCAGGCCCGCGGGGCAGTGGATGAGCACGCTGCGGTCGGCCTGCCCGGCCTCGACGAGGCAGACGCTGACCGAGGGGTCTTCCGAGAGCCGGGCGGCGAGCACGCATCCGGCCGAGCCGGCGCCGACGATGATGTAGTCGAACATGAAGGCGGATCCTGGCTGCGCGGGCCTGCCGGCCAACGCTTCTGGGCGCATGCTAGCGGCGCGCCGCCGTCTTGCCCTCGAGCACCGACTCTAATCGGCGGCGAGAATTCGAACCCTCTGCCCCGCCCGAGTTTCATCTTGCTCTTCAAGCGCTTCGAAGCGCTCGTGCCGAGCTTCCCGCCGGCCGAGCCGACGCCCCTGCCCAAGGCCTTCTTCGCGTTCCTGTGGCGCAACACCGAGGGCATGCGCGGGCTCCTGCTCGTGCTCACGCTGCTGACCGCGGTGATCGGTGCCTTCGAGGCGCTGCTCTTTCGCATCATGGCGCACCTGGTGGACGTGCTGGCCGCGACACCGGCGGCCGAGCTCTGGGCGCGCGAGGGCGGCAGGCTGCTCGCGTTTGCGCTGCTCCTCGTGCTGAGCATCGGCGTCTCGGGTTCGTGGGCGCTGCTGAAGTACCAGGCGCTCTTCGCCAACTTCCCGATGCGCATGCGCTGGATCTTCCACCGCCTGATGCTCGGGCAGAGCATGTCCTTCTACCAGGACGAGTTCGCCGGCCGCATCGCAACCAAGGTGATGCAGACGGCGCTGGCGGTGCGCGAGGTCTGGTTCCTGTTCGCCGACATCCTCACCTATGTGCTCGTCTACTTTCTCACCCTCGTCGCGGTGGTGGGCAGCTTCGATGCGCGCGTGATGCTGCCTTTCGGCGTCTGGCTCGTGTTCTACATCGTCGCCTGCCGCTTCTTCGTGCCGCGCCTGGCGCGCGTTGCGCAGGAGCAGGCCGATGCGCGCTCGCTGATGACCGGCCGCGTGACCGACGCCTACACGAACATCTCGACCGTCAAGCTCTTCTCGCACGCGCAGCGCGAGGCCGCGTTCGCGCGCGAGGCGATGGACGAGTTCCTGCAGAGCGCCTACCGCCAGGCGCGGCTGGTCACCGGCTTCGAGACGCTGAACCACGCGCTGTCGATGCTGCTGGTCGGCGGCACGACCGGCGTGCTGCTGTGGCTGTGGACGCGCGGCGAGGTCGGCGTCGGCGCGGTCGCCGCATCGACCGCGATGACGCTGCGGCTGATGGGCATGTCGCACTGGGTGATGTGGGAGCTGGCCTCGCTCTTCGAGCATGTCGGCACGGTGCAGGACGGGCTCGCGATGCTCTCGCGCAGCCGCAGCGTCGTCGACCGGCCCGATGCGCGCGAGCTGCAGGTGACGCGCGGCGAGATCCGCTTCGAGCAGGTGGACTTCGCCTACGGCGGCACGAGGAAGGTGATCGACGGCCTGAGCCTCGTGATCCGCCCGGGCGAGAAGATCGGCCTCGTCGGCCGCTCGGGCGCGGGCAAGAGCACCGCGGTCAACCTGCTGCTGCGTCTCTACGACCTGCAGGGCGGGCGCATCCTCGTCGACGGTCAGGACATCGCCGGCGTCACGCAGGAGAGCCTGCGCCGCCAGATCGGCATGGTCACGCAGGACACGAGCCTGCTGCACCGCTCGGTGCGCGAGAACATCCTCTACGGCCGCCCCGACGCCACCGACGCGCAGATGCTGCGCGCCGCCGAGCGCGCCGAGGCGCACGACTTCATCGTCGGCCTCACGGATCCCAAGGGCCGCAAGGGATACGACGCGCATGTCGGCGAGCGCGGCGTGAAGCTGAGCGGCGGCCAGCGCCAGCGCATCGCGATCGCGCGCGTGATGCTCAAGGACGCGCCGATCCTGCTGCTGGACGAGGCGACGAGCGCGCTCGACAGCGAGGTCGAGGCCGCGATCCAGCAAAGCCTCTACAAGCTGATGGAGGGCAAGACCGTGGTCGCGATCGCGCACCGGCTCTCGACCATCATGGCGATGGACCGCCTCGTCGTGATGGAGCAGGGCCGCATCGTCGAGAGCGGCACGCACGCGAGCCTGCTCGCCCAGGGCGGCATCTACGCGCGCCTCTGGGCGCACCAGAGCGGCGGCTTCCTCGGCGACGAGCCCGACGACGAGGCGCAGGCGACGGTGGCTGCCGGCTGAGGGCTTCGCTTCGCGCTGCATCGTGCAGGCGACGCCTGGTTCGGCCTGCGGATGCGTGCCGGGCGCTGCGACCGCGTGAGAGGTGCTGGCGCCGGGCACGGGTTCCGGGGTCCGCCCAGTCTTGCGGTCGGTTTTCGCCAGTGTGGACGGGATGCTAGAGGCGCGTGCCAGGGCGCAGCGGTCCGAAAGAGCCGGCGTTCGGCCCTTGTTTTCGGCGATCCGCTTGCGGAAGAACCGGTTCCTGCCCTGGCCCCGGCCGATCAGCGCTCGCGCTCGAGGCGGGCGATCCGCGTCGCCACTTCCTCGGCGATCGCCAGGCTCGCGGTCAGGCCCGGCGATTCGATGCCGAAGAGCTGCACCACGCCGGCGCAGCCATGTTCGTCGGGGCCGTCGATGCGGAAGTCCGCCGCGGGCTCGCCCGGGCCACTGAGCTTGGGGCGTACGCCGCTGTAGGCGGGCTGCAGGCGGTCCGCGGGCAGGCCGGGCCAGTAGCGGCGGATCTCGGCGGCGAAGGCCACGGCGCGCGCCGGGTCGACCGCGTAGTCGATCGCTTCGTCGGCGATGCCTTCGGGCAGCCACTGCACGTCCGGGCCGAAGCGTGCCTGACCGGCGAGGTCCAGCGTCAGGTGCACGCCCAGGCCGCCGTCGACCGGCATCGGGTAGACGAGATGCCTGAACGGCACGCGGCCCGAAAGGGCGAAGTAGCTGCCCTTGGCCAGGCGCCGCGGCGGGATCGCCGTGCGCGGAAAACCCTGCATCGCCGCGGCCACGGCCTGCGCCTGCAGTCCCGCCGCGTTGACGATCCAGCGCGTCTGCAGCTCGAAGGGCTCGGTGCCGCCGGTGCGCACCTGCCAGCGCGTGCTCGTGCGTTCCGCGGCTTCGAAGGGGCTCGCCACCGCGAAGATCGCGCCGGCGTTCTGCGCGTCGCCGAGCAGCGCGGTCATCAGCCCGTGGCTGTCGACGATGCCGCTGTCCGGCGACCACAGCGCCGCGTGCACTTCCAGCGCCGGCTCGAGCGCGAGTGCTTCGCTCTGCGAAAGCGGCTGCAGCCCGGTCACGCCGCAAGCCGCGGCGCGCGCGCGGATCGCCTCGAGCGCGTGGGCTTCGGCCGCGCGCGTGGCCACGAGCAGCTTGCCGCAGCGCCGCGCCGCGACGCCGCGCTCGGCGCAGTACGCGTAGAGCAGCTCGCGCCCGCGCACGCACAGCCGCGCCTTCAGGCTGCCGGGTTCGTAGTACAGGCCCGCGTGCACGACCTCGCTGTTGCGGCTGCTCGTGCCGCTGCCGTAGCTCGTCGCGGCCTCGACGACGACGACCGACTTCCCGCCAAGCGCCAACGCGCGCGCGCAGGCCAGGCCGACCACCCCGGCGCCGACGACGAGGACGTCGACCGCGTCGATGTCGTCGGCGGGTGCCTGCTCAGCCATCGGCAAGCGCCTCCCGCAAGGCCGCGGCCAGCGCCTCGAGCTCGCTGGGCCTGTTGTAGCCCTGCACCGAGACGCGGACGAAGGCGCGGCCCTCGTGCTGCGTCACCGGCACCTCGATGCGATGGCGATCGAAGAGCCGCTGCCGCAGCGCCTCGGCGTCGCCCTCGGCGCCGAGCGGGATCGGGATCGCCGCCATCTGTGCGAAGTGCGCGTCGCTGCCGATCACCGGCAGCCCGAAGTGCGTGGCAAGCTCGTGCATCAGCGCGACCGCCTGGGCGTGGCAGGCACGGCGAACCTGCGAGCCCAGGTGCTCGCGGTGGAAGTCGATGGCCGCGGGCAGCGCGAGGAAGCCGCTGATGTCGCGCGTGCCCTGCCACTGCAGCCGGCGCTCGAAGCCGCTTTCTCCCAGGTAGGCGTCGAATCCGGTGTGGCCGCCACCGCCCTGCAGGTAGCCCCAGCTGATCACGTTGGCCTGCAGCCATTCGTGGTGTTCCCGCCGCGCGTGCAGGAAGCCGCTGCCCTTGGGGCCGCAGAGCCACTTGTGGCCATTGCCGGTGTAGAAGTCGGCGCCGAGCGCATCCAGCGACAGGTCGAGCTGGCCCGGCGCATGCGCGCCGTCAACGAGCACCGGCAGGCCGCGCGCGTGCGCGGCCTTAACGAGTGCGGCCACCGGCAGCACGAGGGCGGTGGTCGACGCGATGTGGCTGACGAAGACGAGCCGCGTGCGCGCATTGACCGCCGACATCACCGCGTCGACGAAGGCCTCGTCGTCCAGTGGCAGCGCGATCGCCGCGCGACGATAGCTCGCGCCCTGGCGCGCGCAGACGAAGTCCCAGGTCGCGTCGCAGGCGCCGTATTCGAGCGTCGTGCCGAGCACCTCGTCGCCCGGCCGCAGGGTCAGCGACTGCGCGACGATGTTGACGCCGGTCGTCGCGTTCGGCACGAAGACGAGATCGTCGGCGCTGGCGCCGACGAAGGCCGCGAGCTTCTCGCGCGCCGCGCGCAGCAGCGCGGCCGAACGCCGACCGAGGAACTCGACCGGGTTGCACTCCATCGCGTCCTGCCAGGCGCGCTGCGCGTCGCGCACCGGGCGCGGACAGGCGCCGAAGGAGCCGTGGTTGAGGAAGACCAGGCTCGGGTCGAGGTCGAAGAGCTCGCGCATAGGGTCGATCGGGTGGTCGATCGGATCGCCGATCGGGTCGTCGGGCTGCGCATTGTGGATCCGCTCGCCGCAAAGCGGCGCCGGCCTGCGGCGGCGGGCCGTGCCGGCGCCTCTTCAGCCACGCGCCGTGAGGCCCTGCGCGGTCGGCATCAGCGCCAGGCGCAGCTCCTCGTAGCCGCCGACGTACTCCTGCGTCCCCGCACGTTCGACGAAGACCTGCGGCACGCGGCGCACCGGGGCGCCGATGCGCGCGCTCAGCCGCGCGAGCGCGTCGTCCTCGTCGAGCTCGTGGTACTCGAAGTCCAGCGACTGGATGCGGCAGAGCATCTTCGCCTTGTCGCAGTCGCTGCACGCGTCCTTGCCGTAGATGACGATCTTCATCGGGTTTCCTTGTCGGGGCTGGGTGTCGGGTATCGGAGGTCGGATATCGGAGGGGGTGCGGCGGCGTCAGAAATCGACGTCGAAGACGAGGTTCTCGTCGGTGCGGCGCATCACGCCGACCTTGTAGGCGGCGATGTCCTGTTCCTGCGGCGACGCCTGGGTCTTGCTGATGTTCAGCCACTTCTCCATGAAGCGCAGCGGGTTGGCTTCGGGGAACGCGTAGCGATCGCTCTGGATGCCCAGCGTGCGGTAGACGTCGCGGGCGCCGTAGAGCGTCCAGGCGGCCAGGCGGTCGGCGTTCATGCCCACCAGCTCGCGCCCCTCCGAGAAGAGGTAGTCGATCCACGCCAGTTCGCTGTCGACGACTTCCTCGACCAGTTGCCGGATGTCGTCGCGCAGGTTCTCCATGGCCTTGCGGCCGCGCTCGGTCGCGAGCTCGTTCTCGAGCACGGCGCGGTCGAGCTCGGCATGCACTTCGAGCTCGTCCTGGGCGATCTTCTGCACCGCCTTGCCGATGGGCTGGAACAGGCCGGTGTCGCAGATCGCGAAGGTGACCGCGAACGAGGCCATGAACTGGATGCGCTCCATGCAGTAGAGCGCGACCACCATCATGAAGACGGCCTCGTAGGTGCCCTGGCCGTTGTCGATCTGCCCGAGCGCGTATTGGTGCGAGGCGCGATAGCCGTCGCCAAAGACCTTGGCGACGCGCGCCAGGCGCGCGTGCGCCTGTTCCACGCGCAGGATCTCGTCGATGATCGAGGCGGGGTCGTCGAAGGAGTTGCGCACGATCTCCGAGTAGGTCGCGGCATGGATGACCTCGTTGTCGGAGATGCGCTGCCAGGCCGCCCAGAGTTCGCTCGAGGTGATGAAGGGCGCAAGCACCGGCGCGATCGCACGGGAGGCCACGCTGTCGGCCTCCCACTGCCAGGCCAGCGTCTTGATCATCATGTCGTAGGTGGCGCGCGAGCAGTTCTTGAAGTCGGCGTTGCAGCTCGAGTAGTCGAACTCGTTCTCGTCCCAATCGAGCGACTTCTGCGTCTTGTAGAGCTCCCAGATGCGCGGGTAGTGCCGGTTGACGGTGTCGAACAAGCCCTGCTTCTGGCCCAGGAAGAGCAGCGGGCGCTCGTAGTCGGTCTTGGCGTAGTTGAAGATGCTCTCGCTCATGGTTCGGCTCCGGTCGGTGTTCAGAGGGTGCAGCCTTCGCAGGCGCTGCCATCGGCGGTATCGGCGGCGTCGGCGGTATTGGCGCTCTCGCGCGCTGCGCTGCGCGGGGGTTCGCCCGGCGCGTGCGCGCGCGCGGCCTGCAGGCCGTTGGAGGTCTTCTGGTTCATGTAGTACTTGGACTTCAGGCCCAGGCGCACGCGCTGCAGGTAGTCCTCGATCATCTCGGCCGAGCCGATCCAGGCGTCGCCCACCACGCGGCGGTAGAAATCGGCCGAGATGCCCTGGTCGGTCCACTTCTGCACGATGGCGTAGACCTCGATGAGGTCGCGCGTGGGGATGTCCCAGGCCGACTGGTAGTGCGCGGCGAGCGTGTCGCCCTCGGGCGCGGCCCAGTAGTTGACGCGCTGGTTGTCGGTCTTGATGAGCGTGAGCTCGCGCACCGGGTAGAGGCCGTTGGTCGTGCCCGAGGCGTTGGCCGAGGTTTCGGTGGGCATGTGCGCGATCAGCGCCGAGTTGCGGATGCCGCCGTGGGCGACGATCTCGGCGCGCAGCGCCTCCCAGTCGTAGCGCAGCGCGAAGGGCGCGATCTTCTCGACGCCCGGGTTGGCGGTGTCGATCGGCAGCCAGCCCTGCGGCCAGCGTGTCTTGTGCATCCAGGGCGCGTTGCCCAGTTCCTGGCCCAGGCGCAGGCTGGCGCGCAGCAGGTGGTAGCAGTGGCGCTCGGCGACCTCGTGGATGAACTGCTTGCCAGCGGTCGTCGTGTAGGCGTGGCCGTGCCGCGCCATCAGGTGTGCCAGGCCGAGGATGCCGACGCCGGCGCTCAGCCGCTGGCGCGAGGTGTAGCCCACGTGCGGCAACTCGTAGTGCGCCAGGTGGATGCACTTGTCGATCATCAACAGCGCGTAATAGGCCACCTCGGCGTACTGCTCCTCCGACTCGATGTTGGAGACGACGATGCCGGCCAGATTGCAGGTCGCGACCTCGGGTGCGCTCTTGCGCACGACGGCCTCGATTCGCAGGCCGTCGACTTCGTCGCCCGCCTGCAGATCCTCGGGCCACTGCGGCCCGCGCTGGGTGTCCACCTGATCCCTGCCCGGCAGTTTGCGGCGCGTGCCGTCGATGAGCTGCACGTCGACAAAGGAGATGTCGCCCTCGGCATACAGCTCCAGCATGTCGTTGTAGGCACCGGTCGGCAACGCGATCTCGGCGCACAGGTTGGAGCTGTGGATGGGATCGAGAAACGGCGTGTGCCGGTTCATCTCGTACAGGTTGTGTTCGTAGACGCGCCCGGTCTCGTGCCACTCGTTGCTGGCGGTGATGAGCAGCTCGCGCGCGTTGACCCAGGTCTTGGCGAAGCCGGGGTCGCTTTCGTAGCGCTCGTAGAGCTGCTCGAAGCGCGCCTCGTCGGCGCTGTAGAGCGCGGCGTGCAGGTCGGGCGCGCTGTGGCAGTTGAAGAGGAAGATCTCCTCGTTGCGTGCAACCTTGCGCGCGAAGAAGCGGTTGCCGCCCCAGGAATAGTCCATGCCGCGGATCTTCTTGTCCTCGGTGGACATGGGGTTCTTCAGCCGCAGCAGCGTGTCGACCTCGGGGTCGAAGATCGAGAAGTAGCTGGTGCAGGCGCCGCCGCGGCCGTTCTGCAGGTTGCACTTGACCTCCGACACCAGCGCGCGGAAGTAGGGCAGCTTGCCCTGGTGGCGGATGACGCCGCCGCGCACCGGATCGTTGAGCGAACGCGTGGCCATGTGCGCGCCGATGCCAGCACTCATGTACGTCATGGTGTTGGCGATGTGGTTGCCCACCGCGATCGAGCGCGCCGTGTCGGCTACCGTGTACAGGCAGCAGCTGGCGTAGCCGCGCAGCGGCGTTCCCAGGTTGACGTGGTTGGGCGTGGGCGCGTTGATTCGGTTCATCGAGAGATGCTCGTAGAAGCGCTCGAGGTCGTGCATGCGGCGCTCGCGCGGCTGGTCCACGGCCAGCGCCATCGCCATGCGCATGTAGATGAACTGCGGCGTCTCGAAGTAGCGGCCATTGACGCGATCGCTGATCGCGTACTTCGTCAGGTGCGTGTGGATCTGGTAGTGCGCGTAGCCGAAATCGCGCTCGTGGTCGATGAGGTGCTCCACCTGCGCGTATTCGGCGTCGGAGTAGTCCAGGGGCTCCATGTAGCCCTGCGCGACGAGCTGTTCGTGCAAGGCCTGGACCGTGGGCCGCGTGTTGCCGCGGCCGTACAAGTCCTTGCGGATCAGGGTGGCGTAGAGGCGTCCGGCCATGCGGTTGTAGGACCAGGTGTCGAAGTCGAGGCAGGTCTTGATGAGCTGCTGCTGCAGTTGCCGCGACGTGCATTCGCCCTGCAGCACGGCGACGGTCTGCAGCACGACCGAAGGCCAGTCGACCTGGTGGCCCAGGGTGCGGGCACCCCACTGGCCCCATTGGTTGAGCTTGGAGGGGGTGAACGGCTCGCGCCGTCCGTCGCGCTTGACGATGGTTTCGAGCATGGGATGAGCGTCGCTAAGGAGAACGCGGGCGCAGTGAGGCGCGCACGCGGGCATTGCGCGTGTGTCGCAAAAGGGGATCGGACGTCGAAGGGGAGCGCTGCGTGCCGCCGTGCGGCCTGTGGCGCTCAGCGGCTAGGCCGCACGGCGCTCACGCACAGAGGCGGAGGGCAGCGCGCCGCCGGCCTGCGGCGCGTACGGCCGTGGGCGACAAGGGCAGATGCCGGCATGAAAGGACTCCCCGAAGGGAAACCGCCGAAGGCGGCTTCTTGACAACTCCACCTGCTCCCGCGCGCAGGGCCAAGAGATGTCGCCTCGATGGGGAAAACGCGGCGCACCGGGAGCGCCGTCCCGGCTGCGACGCGCTTCCCCGCGGAAGCGATCACCCGCACCGGGCATCGCCCGGTGTGCCGGCAGGTCTTCGGACTCGCGGACACGGGCCGTGACCCTCCTACTGGGCTTCGCTTCCCGGATGCTCGCATCCAGTGCGTGTGAAGCCGTTCGTTTCCGCTTACCGCTGCGGGGCAGTCCCGGATTCGCACCGGGTTCCCTTTTCAGCCCGAGGCCGCCGCAGAGCGCGGCTTCGGGGCACCGACGCGGGAATCATAGCAGCCGCCCTCGGCGCTCCATCGCGCTCCATTGCGCCCCATCGCGGCCTGCGCGGCGGAACGCGCTTGCGGTCGACCGCAAGCGCCCGGGATGCCCGCATGAGTTGTGCGGTCACGATCTTTGCCAAAGAATGCGCAGTCCTTGCCCGAGCCCCGCCATGGCCCCGATCGAAACCTACAACGACAAGGTCGTCCGCCTCTTCCTCTTCGCCTCGGCGGTGTGGGGGATCATCGGCATGCTGATTGGCATGTACGCCGCAGCCGAGCTGGCCTGGCCGGCGCTGAACCTGGGCGTGCCCTACCTGACCTTCAGCCGCCTGCGTCCGGACCACACCTTCGGCGTCATCTTCGCCTTCGGCGGCTCGGCGCTGATGGGCACCTGCTACTACGTGGTCCAGCGTACCGGCCACACGCGGCTGGCGCTGCCGCACCTGGCCGAGGCCACCTTCTGGGGCTGGCAGCTGGTGTGCGTGCTGGCGATGGCGACGATGCCCTTCGGCATCACGCAGAGCAAGGAGTACGCCGAGCCCGAGTGGTTCATCGACATCCTGATCGCCATCGTCTGGGTCGGCTTCGGCACCGTCTTCTTCGCCACGCTGGCGCGGCGGCGCATACGCCACATCTACGTGGCCAACTGGTACTACGGCGCCTTCATCATCGCCGTCGGGCTGCTGCACATCGTCAACAACGTTGCAGTGCCGGTGTCGCTGTTCAAGTCCTACCCCGTCTACTCGGGCGCGGTCGACGCGATGGTGCAGTGGTGGTACGGGCACAACGCGGTGGCCTTCTTCCTCACCGCGGGCTTTCTCGGCATGATGTATTACTTCGTGCCGCGCCAGGCCCAGCAGCCGCTGTGGAGCTACCGCTTCTCGATCGTCAATTTCTGGGCCCTGATCTCCGTCTACATGTGGGCCGGCTCGCACCACCTGCTCTACACCGCGCTGCCGGACTGGGTGCAGTCGGTGGGCATGGCCTTCTCGCTGGTGCTGCTGATGCCCAGCTGGGGCTCGGCGGCCAACGGCCTCTTCACCTTCAACGGCTCCTGGCACAAGGTGAAGACCGACCCGGCGGCCAAGTTCATGGTGATCGCACTCGTCTTCTACGCCGCCTCGACCTTCGAGGGTTCGATGATGGCGATCAAGACCGTGAACTCGCTGTCGCACTACACGGACTGGACGGTCGCGCACGTGCACTCGGGCTCGCTCGGTTGGGTGGCGATGATCACCATCGGCTCGCTCTACGCGATGGCGCCGCGCGCGCTCGGGCGCCCGGCGATGCACTCGATCAAGGGCATGGAGTGGCACTTCTGGCTGCACTTCATCGGCACGCTGTGCTACATCGTCGCGATGTGGATCGCCGGCGTCACCGAAGGCATGATGTGGCGCGCCACCGGCGTCGACGGCGCGCTGCTCTACTCCTTCCTCGACAGCCTGATCGCCGCACACCCCTGGTACATCCTGCGCTGGTTCGGCGGCGTGCTGATCTGGCTGGGCATGTGGGTGATGGCCTGGAACCTCTGGGTCACGGCGGCCGACGCGCGCCAGACCATCATCTCGCCGGTCCCGGTGCCGATCCCCGAACCCGAGCCGCTGCAGATGCCCAGGCCGCTGCCGGCGCACGGTTGAGGAGCGCACGATGGCCTATCGTCACTTCGAGTTCATCGAGAAGCACAGCTGGGCGCTCGGCATCGCGACCGCGGTCATGGTCTCGCTCGGCGGCTTGGCGGAGATCACGCCGCTCTTCGTCGAGGCGAACAAGCTGCAGCCCACCGCCGACATGAAGCCCTACGACCCGCTGCGCCTGGCCGGGCGTGACGTCTACGTGCGCGAGGGCTGCTATCTCTGCCACACGCAGATGGTGCGCACGCTGCGCTTCGAGACGCAGCGCTATGGCGCGTACTCGACCGCCTCCGAATCGGCCTACGACCGCCCGCACCAGTGGGGCAGCAAGCGCACCGGCCCGGACCTCGCGCGCGTGGGCGGCAAGTACTCCGACGACTGGCAGCGGGTGCACCTGATGGACCCGCGCGAGGTCGTTCCCGAATCGAACATGCCCTCGTACCGCTGGCTGTCGCTTGCACTCGTCGACGGCCAGGACCTGCAGGCGCGGATGCGCGTGCTGCGCAAGCTCGGCGACCCGTACACCGACGAAGACATCAAGAATGCGCCCAAGGTGGTCGCCGGTCGCACCGAGCTCGACGCGCTCGTTGCCTACCTGCAGGGCCTGGGCGTCGACAACGTGCCCAAGCCCGCCGCGGCGGCAAGCGCGGCCGCGGACGCCGGAGGCAAGTCATGAACCCGGTCTGGGGCCATCTGATCGGCGTCTTCATCGTCGTGCTGATGCTCGTCTTCATCGGCATCTGGATCTGGGCCTGGCTGCCCTCGCACAAGCGCAGCTTCAACGAGCTCGCGCGCATGCCGATGGATGACCGCGACGCGTCGGCGGCGATCCCGGCGGGCGGCAGCGGGGAGGAGCGCCGATGAGCACGTTCTGGGCCGGGTGGGTGATCTTCCTCATCTGCTTCAACCTCGGCATCACCTTCTTCCTCTTCCTGTGGGCGCCGCGGGCCAAGGTGCCGACGCTGCCCGACGGCACCACCGGTCACGTCTGGGCCAACGGTGCGCTGCGCGAGGGCATGGCGCGCCTGCCGGGCTGGTGGATCGCGATCTCGTTTGCCGGCTTCATCGCCGGTTTCACCTACCTCGCGCTGTACCCGGGTTTCGGCAACTTCAAGGGCGCGCTGGACTGGACGTCGCGCGGCCAGCTCGCGGCGGACACCGCGGCCAACGACGCGATGTGGAACGCTGCGACGGTGGGCTTCGCCGAGCGGCCGGTCGAGCAGCTCGCGAGCAACAGCAAGGCCCGCGCGATGGGCGAGGTGCTCTACCGCGACAACTGCGCCGCCTGCCACGGCCGCGCCGGGCAGGGCAGCCAGGCGCTGGGTGCGCCGAGCCTTTCCGACGACGACTGGCTCTATGGCGGCAGCGGCGAGGCCATCGTCACGAGCATCCAGGGCGGGCGCCACGGCGTGATGCCCGCCTGGCGCGAGCCGCTCGGCGACGACGGCGTCGTCGACGTCGCGAACTACGTGCTGAGCCTCTCCGGCGGTTTGCACGACGCGGCACGCGCCGCCGCCGGCAAGGAGAAGTTCGCGACCCTGTGCGCCGCCTGTCATGGTCCCGATGGCAAGGGCAACCAGGGGGTCGGGGCACCGAACCTGACCGACGGCATCTGGCTCTACGGCGGCGACCTCGACAGCGTCGAGCACTCGATCGCCAGCGGACGCAGCGGCACGATGCCGGCGTGGAGCGAGCGGCTGAGCCCGACGCAGATCCACCTGGTCGCCGCCTACGTCTACTCGCTCTCGCGCGACGGCGCCCCGAGCGGCGGGCAATGAGGCGATGAGGCCGTGTCCCGCCTGCCGTCCGACGCCTGGTACCGCCAGGGCATCGTCTGGCTCGGCGCCGCGGTGTTCGCGCTATCGATCGCCGGCTCGGTCTGGCTGATTCGCGTCGCCGAGCGCTACGCTGATCCGCCGCTGCCGCCTGCCGAGGCACCGGGCCCGCAGGTGCTGAAGGTGCCCGTCGCGCGCCCCGACGCCCCTTCGGACCCGACGCGATGACGAGGCCTGCCTGCTGGCACTGCGGCCAGGCGCTGCCCGCCGACCCGCCGCGGGCGATCGTCGGCAGCGTCGCGCACGAGGTCTGCTGCCAGGGCTGCAAGGCCGCGGCCGAGTGGATCGACCAGCTCGGCCTCTCCGACTACTACCGGCTGCGCAGCGCGCCCGCCGCCTCCGCGCCCGACCTGCAGGCCGCCGCGCGCAGCGCGTCCGCCTGGACGCGGCCCGAGCTCTCGCGGCACGTCGTGCGCCCGCTCTCCGGCGGGCAGAGCGAAGTGCTGCTGCTGGTCGACGGCATCCGCTGCGCTGCCTGCGTCTGGCTGATCGAGCGCGCGCTCTCGGCGCTGCCGGGCGTCGTCTCGGTGCAGGTCAACGCGGCCGCGCGCCGTGCGCGCGTCGTCTGGGAGCCGCAGCGGACCGACCTCGCCGCGATCCTCGACGCACTCGCGAAGACCGGCTACCAGGCGCTGCCGCTGGACGCGAAGGCGCTGGACGACGCGCGCCAGCGCGAGGCGCGCGACGCGCTCAAGCGGCTGCTGGTCGCGGGTTTCGGCGCGATGCAGGCGATGATGTACGCGAGCGCGATCTACTTCGGCGCGGTCAGCGACATCGATGCGCCGACGCGCGCGGCGATGCGCTGGCTCGGGCTGCTGGTCGCGACCCCGGTCGTCCTCTATTCGGCGCGGCCCTTCTTCGCCGGCGCCTGGCGCAGCCTGCGCGCGCGCACGCTCGGCATGGACGTGCCGGTGGCGATCGCGATCGCGCTGATCTACGGCGCAAGCCTCGTCGAGGCGCTGCGCGGTCAGGGCGAGGTCTATTTCGACTCGGTCAGCATGTTCGTCTTCTTCCTGCTCGTCGGGCGCTTCCTCGAGATGCGCGCGCGCCACCGCGCGGGCGACCTCGTCGATGCGCTCGCGCGCACGACGCCGGCCTACGCCGAGCGGCTGCACGCGGACGGCCGCATCGAGCGCATCGGCGCGCTCGAGCTCGTCGTCGGCGACCGCGTGCAGATCGCCGAGGGCGAGCGCGTCCCCGCCGACGGGGTGCTGGAGAGCGGCAGCTGCCGCGTCGACGAGGCGCTGCTGAGCGGCGAGTCGGCGCCGGTGCGCAAGGACCGCGGCGACGCGCTCGTCGGCGGCAGCGTGCTGCTCGACGGCCCGGCGACGATGCGGGTCACGCGCGTGGGCGCGGACACGGCGCTGGCCGGCATCGCCGCGCTCGTTGCCCGTGCGCACAGCGAGCGCCCGCGCCTGGCGCGCGAAGGCGAGCGCGCCGCGGCCGGCTTCGTCGCGCGCGTGTTGACGCTGGCGGCGCTGTGCGCGCTTGGCTGGAGCTTCGTCGACCCCTCGCGGGCGCTCGGCGCGACGCTGGCGGTGCTCGTCGTCTCCTGTCCCTGCGCCTTCGCGCTCGCGGTGCCGGCGGCGCTGACGCGTGCGCTCTCGGTGCTCGCCGCGCGCGGCATCTTCGTCGTCCACCCCGACGCGATCGAGGGCCTCGCGCGCGCCACGCATGCGGTCTTCGACAAGACCGGCACGCTCACCAGCGCCGAGCTCGCGCTCGAGCCGGTGCCCGGGGCAGAGCGGGAGACGACGCTGGCGCTCGCCGCAGCACTCGCGCGCGGCAGCACGCACCCGGCCGCGCAGGCGCTCGTGGGCGCGGCCGAAGACCTGCCGCTGCACCCGGTGCAGGACGTGCGCACCGTCCGAGGGCAGGGCGTCGAAGGTCTCGTCGACGGGCGCCGTCTGCGCCTGGGCCAGCGCGCCTGGGCGCTGGCGGGCGACGCCGCGGCGACACTTTCGAGCACGGCCGCGGCACGGACGGCGGCAGTCGCGGTGGCGGCAGCCGACGACGACGCCGTGATCCTCGCCGAGGAGGGTCGCGAGCTCGCCGCCTTCCGCCTGCGCGAGCATCTGCGGCCCGGCGCGCGCGAGGCCGTCGTCGGGCTGCGCGAGAGCGGCGTCGAGGTCGAACTCGTCAGCGGCGACGCGCAGGCCAAGGTCGACGCGGCGGCGCAGGCGCTCGGGATCGAGCGGCGGCACGCGCGGGCCTCGCCAGCCGACAAGCTGCAGCGCCTGCAGCAGCTGCGCGCCGACGGCGCGCGCGTGCTGGCCGTCGGCGACGGCATCAACGACGCGCCGGTGCTCGCCGGCGCCGACGTCGCGATCGCGCTGGCATCGGGCAGCGAACTCGCGCGTGCCAGCGGCGACATCGTGCTCGAGGGCGCGCATCTCGCGGCGCTTCCGCAGGCGCGGCTGCTCGCGCAGCGCACGCTCGCGGTGCTGCGGCAGAACCAGCGCTGGGCGCTGGTCTACAACCTCTCGGTCGTGCCGCTTGGGGCGCTCGGCTTCGTGCCGCCCTGGCTCGCGGCGATCGGCATGTCGACGAGCTCGCTGGTCGTGATCCTCAACGCGCTGCGCATCGGACGTGAGGGCGCGGAGTCAGCGGCAGCGTCCACGACCGCGGTGCAATGGCAGCAGGGGGCGGCGTGAGCATCCTCGTCGTGATGATCCCGCTTTCGATCCTGCTGCTCATCGGCGCCGGGATCGCGTTCTTCTGGGCCGTCGAGCACCACCAGTTCGACGACCTCGACACGCCGCGCCTGCTGCCGCTGCTGGACGATCCCTCGCCGCTGGCCGGCACGCACACCGAGTCGGGCGATGAACGCGAGACCACCGTCACGAGCGGCACGACGGCCGAGGCTCCCCGATGAACGGCGCACTCACCCTCGGCGCGGCGCTGTTGCTGGGTCTCGCCGCCAGCGGCCACTGCCTCGTGATGTGCGGTGGCATCTCGGCGGCGCTGGGCATCGCGACCGCCAAGGGCGCCGACGGCCGCCCGCGGCCGCTGCTGCTCGTGTGCTACCAGCTCGGGCGGGCGACGTCCTACGCGCTCGCCGGTCTGCTGCTGGCGGGGACGCTGGCCGCCGTCGTCGGCGCGATGGACAGCGAGGTGCTGCGCCGCGTGCTGCGCGCGCTCTCGGCGGCGGCGCTGCTGCTGGCCGCGCTGGTGGCGTTCGGCCGCGTGCGCGACCCCGGCAGCGGCTTCGGGCAGCGGCTGTGGCAGCGCATCGCGCCGCTCGGGCGTCGGCTGCTGCCGGTGTCCAGCGTGCCGCGTGCCTTCGCCTTCGGCATGGTCTGGGGCTGGATGCCGTGTGGCTTCGTCTACACCGTGCTCGTGATCGCGACCCTGCAGGGCGACGCGCTCTACGGCGCCGCGACGATGGCCGCCTTCGGCCTGGGCACGCTGCCGGCGATGTTCCTCGCCGCCTTCGGCGCGCAGCGCTTCGCCGGCTTCAGCGCCAAGGCCGGTGCGCGCCGCGTCGCCGGCTTCGCGCTGCTGGGCAGCGCCCTGCTGACCTTCGCCGCGCCCTGGCTGCCGCACTGGCAGTGGCTCGAGGCGAGCCTGCCCTTCCTCTGCCGCTCGGTGTAAGCGCTGGGCCGGCGCACCCGGGGCGCGTGGTGCCGCCCGCCGATTTCGTCGCTTGCGCCGGATGCAGCTGTGGCCGTCTGCGGGCCTCAGCCCCGGCGCTGCTCGAAGTCCTTCATGTACGCGACCAGCGCCTGCACGCCCTCGATCGGCATCGCGTTGTAGATCGATGCGCGCATGCCGCCGACCGAGCGGTGGCCCTTGAGCTGCTTGAGCCCCGCGGCCTCGGCGCCCTTCAGGAAGTCGGCATCGAGCCGCTCGTCGTGCAGCTTGAAGGGCACGTTCATCCACGAGCGGCA
>Ga0116144_10001542_pt1 | contig 27214 bp, 21 predicted proteins | sample AD_UKC035_MetaG_FD_89746 | JGI IMG/M metagenome (GOLD analysis project Ga0116144, IMG submission 89746) | Active sludge microbial communities of municipal wastewater-treating anaerobic digesters from USA - AD_UKC035_MetaG | ecosystem: Engineered > Bioreactor > Anaerobic > Digestate | place: USA...
CGTAAAGCCGTGAGGCAAAAGAGATACAGTTGACGGCGAGTGCGCAAGCACAGAATTAAGACAAGGCGAAAAGCGCAAGCGTTCTGACTATAACCTTGCCCGGAGCTGCCTGAGCCTGCCGTATGGCAGGCGAGTTCTCCGGGGTCAGATTTCGCCGTAGTTCTTACCTGTGCTGGAGCCCAGGCCCGAAGGGCTGTTTCCGTTTACGGCAAAGCACGGCGGGCCGAGCCCGGAAAACTGTATCCTTTTGTCCCATTTCATACGTAGTTCACTATGGTCTTACCAGAACGACTTTAATTATGCGCATATCAATAATACAAACTCGTTATATCATCTCCCCCTCACCTTAATCCTCCTTTGCTAAAGCTACGGACGGACAAGTCCTCTCTCCTCGTAGGAGAGGGAAGGAGTGAGAGGTTATGTCAAACATTGAAATTTTCAATGCTTCTGTAATTGTTTTTCTTCAAGATTTCTTCCACTTTCTCTATGTCGGACTCGGCAACCTTAAGTATAAGGGCTGCCTTTTCGCCTTCCTCCATTATAAAGCCGTAGGCATCTTCGATATTTATATCCATATCTTCAAGGATTTTTGCAACCTTGTGGAAAGCTCCAACTTTATCCGGCATTTCAACCACTACGACCTTTTGAAAAGAAACAAGGAAATTTTTCTCCCGGAATATGTTAAAAGCCTTTTCGTTATCATCCGTTATGAGTTTTATGATGCCGAAACTGCCGCTGTCGGCAATTGTCATAGCTTTCATGTTTATCTTTGCTTTTTCCAGTATGCCGGTTATTTTATTGACCTTTCCCGGCTTATTTTCAACGAATATGGAAATCTGCTTGCCCATTTACAATCTCCTTTTATCTATTACTCTTTGAGCCTTTCCCGTTGAGGATGGAAGAGAACCCGGTTCTACAAGTTCTATTACAGGAGTAACAAGAATAACATGTTTCAGTTTTTCCCTGAGATTTTCCTGCAAATATTTCAATTGGTTCAAATCCCCTCTGAAATAATCCTTTTTTATCTCAATCTGCACTGATAGTATATCAAGTCCTTCTTTCCTGTCAAGTACTATCATGTAGTTCTTGTCCACCTCAGGAGTCTCCATAAGCACTGTTTCTATCTGGGAAGGAAATATATTTACACCTTTTACTATGAACATGTCATCAGTTCTGCCCTTCATTCTGGCTATCCTGCGGTGGGTCCTGCCGCACTTGCATTTCCCGCTGATAAATTTCGTTATATCTTTTGTCCTGTAACGTATTATGGGCATTCCTTCTCTCTGCAGGGTAGTTAAAACCAGTTCTCCTTCCTCCCCTTCAGGCAATACTTCTCCTGTTTCCGGGTTGATTATCTCGGCAAGATAATGGTCTTCCCACAGATGGAGTCCTTTCTGACATGCACATTCAAAGGCAACACCCGGACCGTTCATTTCGGAAAGCCCGTAACAGTTGTATACCTTGATATTGAAAATTTCCTCAAGTTTTTTTCTTGTAGCCTCGGAATGGGGCTCCGCTCCCATAATCGCAATTTTTATACTGAAACTTTTTGAAGGCGCAAGGCCTTTCTCTTCGAGAACGTATCCCAAATGAAGAAGGTAACTGGGAGTGATATGTATGACCGTAGTTTTCATATCGTTAAAGAAATCAATCTGTTTCTGCGTATTCCCTGCTCCAATGGGAATAACCAGCGCTCCTATTTTTTCTGCCCCGTAATGCAAGCCGAGCCCCCCGGTAAACAATCCGTAGCTCATCATGTTCTGGAAAACGTCGGATTTCCTGACACCTGCAGAATAAAGGCCTCTCGCCACAAGGTTTGACCAGTTTTCTATATCACGGATTGTGTGGAAAACAAGAGTTGATTTGCCTGTAGTTCCCGAAGAAGCATGCATCCTGACAATGTTGTCCATGGGTACAGCCATCATTCCAACTGGGTAACTGGCTCTTAAATCGTCTTTAGTCGTAAAGGGAAATTTTCTTATGTCTTCCAAACTTTTTATGGACAGCTTTAAATTATGCTTTCCATAAAGTTTCCTGTAGTAAGGAGATTTGCCCGCCCTTTCGACAGATTCTCCCAACCGGTCCGTTTGTATACTTCTCAATTCGTCCCTTGATACAGTTTCTTCTTTTTCTGCCCAGAACATTTACTCTCTCCCTGAATTGCTTTTTGGTTCTTACCTTCTTATAAACATCCCTGTTTCGCTTTCCGAAACAAGGTTTTCAGAAGGTTTTTGCGTTAGCATGCTTACGACAACCATGGCTATTATCGATACGAAAAAGGCATAAAAACTGAAATGGAAAGGCAGCGGACTTTTGAACTTGGCGTATGCTCCGAATACCAGTGCCGCAAGATATCCGGCCACCATTGACCATATTGCCCCCTGCCTGTTTGCCCTCTTCCAGTAAAGCCCGAACAGTATGGGCACGACAAATGTGGCAAGCATGACGCCGATACCCATCCATATCAGCCATGCCAGAAGCGCGGGAGGCTTAATAGCAAGCAAAAAGCTCAATATCCCGAATATAATAACTGCTATCCTGCTGATAAAAGTTACATTTTCGCTTGTTGCTTCTTTCCTGAAAAGCTGTTTATAGAAGTCCCACCCGCAGCATGTCCCTATAACAAGCAGAAGCCTGTCTGTAGTAGACATGACCGCCGCCAGGATAACCACGGCAAAAAAAGACCATGAAGCTCTCGGCAAGGCATATTTAATGCCGACAAGAAATGCATCGTCAGGTTTTACGATTTCTACCACTCCGTTTACTGCAAGCGTCCTTACGGCCATTCCCGTCATTTTAATGAGGTACATTATCAGGATATACATTACAAAAACAAGAAGAGGAGCCCACTTGAAATATTTTCTTTCTTTGACAGCTATTACATTATTCACTATGTGCGGGGCCGAACCGAGCCCCATGGCAAGAAGGAAGAAAAATGAAACAAGAAACATGGGAGTGGCAAAGGCATAACCCGGACTCGGCGGATGCAACTGGGGATATGCCAGCCTCAACATGTTGGGATCGATACTGCTCATGGTTGAATTTACGACGGAAAGACCCCCTGCGCTGTTTATAACCATAGGCGCAATAAACAGTACGCCGAAGAATATTATAAATCCCTGGAAAAGAGTCGTCCAGGAAACTGCGTACAGGCCCCCGAGCAGAACATATACAACTACTATAAACGCACCCAGAAACAACGCCTGAATCTGGGGTATCCCGAGCAGCCATTTCAATACTATCGCTATCGCAGTATACTGCCCCACCAGGTATATTAGGGACGTGGTAAGAACAGCTATTGAAGATATTGTTCTTACTGCCCTGGGGCTTTCGAACCTGTAAGAAAGATAATCCTGGAGCGTCATAAAATCTTTTTTTCTGCATACACCGTACAGTTTGTATCCATAGAAAATAATGGCGACCGCGCAGGTAAGAGGCACGAAAATCTGTTCCCAGAAAGTCGGCCATCCCCCCACGTAACCAAGACCTGCAACCCCCAGAAGCGTCATACCGCTTGTTGTAGAACCGAGTATGAGCATGACAAAAAGCCAGAAACCCAGATTTTTGCCCGCAACTATGTAATCGGAAGCTGTTTTAATTTTCTTGCTTGCTAGAGCACCGATAATAAGCATTAAAGTCAGGTAAAGAAAAACAACTATTACACTCGGCATTCCCAGGCTTCCATTTTCCATTTCTTCCCCCGCATCCTTTTATTTGAAAGTTACCGCCCACCAGACAAGCCAAACAACGATAACGGCAGGCAATATAAAGAAAAACATCAAGAAAGTAGACAAAGGCAGGTTAAACATTTTCCCCCCCGAAAAGTTTTTTGAGTTTCTCCTGTGGCAGAGGTTTTGTAACCAGGCTGCCAAAAAAATAGACAAAACCGCAGCCTATGAGCACTATGAACTCAAGAGTTCCCATGCCTATCTTGCCCTTTGTCACAAAAATGCTTCCGATAAGGGTAGCTATCACGCCGTAAACCATGCAGAGAACAGCTCCGAAGGCAGTTGCCCTTTTCCAGTAGAAGGAAAACGCCGTGCAGAAAATAAATATGCCTCCCAGTCCGATGGAAGCATATCCCATGAATATTGCAAGCAGGGCCGGAGGTCTTTTGAATGTCCAATAGAAAGGTATGAGCAGGAATATGCCTATAAAAACCTTCGTCAGCTTCAGAAGCGTATTATGAGACATATTGGGCCGCCATACATGTATAATATCTCTCGTTACATTTCCGGCCATAACCATAACCATGGCGGACAAAGTTGAAAGCGCAGCGGCAAAAACTCCTACAACATATAAAGTCGTCACAGGCTTTCCCCCTGCCACTATGGAAAGGAAAGGAGCCGCAAGGTCTGCCTTCCAGGGCTTGACATCCAGAAGATGCGGACCGAAAACAGCCCTGCTGCAAAGCCCCGTTATGGCATTAAGAAAGATGGGAGGTCCGGCAACGAGAAAAACCATAAGCGTAATAAGCATGTAGTCTTTCTTATTCAGTTTTCTCATACCCAGGAATCTTGCCACATTGTGGGGAAAACCCGTAGCCATGGTCAGAAATATAAAGAGGGTTGCTAAAATGCCCACCGGACTGGAAAAAAGCTGCGTATTGCCCACGGAAGGCAAATCCCTTCTGATAAGGTCAGTAAGAGCAGGATTTTCCGCCGCAAGTTTCATATTGAGGGCAGAAGGTCCTCCCACGAAATTGAGGGCGACTATTCCAAGAATAAAACAGCCTATGCCCAGAAGAGCTCCCTGTAAAGCAAGGGACCACTGAGTTCCCGTGTATCCTCCCACAATCATGTAGATAAATACTATAAGGCCAGCCAGCAAAAGACACCAAATGGCAGGCAGACCGGTAACCGCATACCAAATGGTTGCCCCTGCCTTGAACTGGCCTACCGCATAAAGAATCATGAAAAATATCATGACAAGCGCTGAAAGGGACTGCACAATCCTGCTGTCAAACCTGATTCCAAGGGCGTCAGAAACAGTTCTTGCCCCGAATTTCTGGGCATACATCTGCATTTTTTCGCCCGTGAAAAAAAGGCAGGGCATTACGCCTATTATAGTCCACATTCCGCCAAACCACATCCCTGACCAGCCCACCTGGTATGTAACGCCCATCATGCCAAGGGTAGCCCAACCGCTGAGCCAGGTTGCCCCCAGAGCGAGCCCGGTGATAACAGGCCCAATATCGTTATGGCCCGACAGGAACGCCTCGAAAGACTTCGCTTTTTTCCGGCTGAAAAACCCCAGCAGGATACATACAAGGAGCATTAAACCTATGCCGAATATTGCCCATATCCCGTAGGACATGTCAGGAGTCGGAACCGAATGAAAGATATTTTCGTCTACAATAATGTTGATATCATTCATTTTTCCACCCCCTTATCCTCAGGAAAAGTCCAAGGACAGTGAACAAAGTGCTTGCTATCACTATGAGCCACCATGCAGACCAATTATTCATTTTGCCATCCTCCTGTTAGAATGACGATACGTCTTTTTCCTCAAGCAGCCTTATGCTTTTTCCGCGAAATATGTTCTCGGCTTTTTGTGTATCCTCAACCCGGAACACAACAACTGCCTTGTCCCCTGATTTCTCGACGAAAGCATATATATATTCAACATTAATACCGTTATCTTCCAACAATTTCATTATATCCAGAAGACCGCCTGGTTTGTCAGAAACCTCCGCCGCTATGACAGAAGCGGTATTTACGGCTATATTTTCTTTTTTTAGAACCTCAACGGCCCCGGCAGTATCGCTTACAATTAGCCTCAACATCCCATAGCTTGACTTCTCTGCAAGAGATAAAGCCCTTATATTTATGTTATTATTGCTTAAAACAGTCAAAACTTCGTTAAGCCTTCCAAGCCTGTTTTCGAGAAATACCGATAGCTGCATAATTGCCATGAAATTCACCTCCCCTGTAAAACATTTTTTAAATTCCTGTCAATAAATCCTGAACCGAAAAATTCTTTTTTCTATCTGTGAAATTTGAGGTTTATATCTGCCTCTGGTCTACTACTCTTTTGGCTTTGCCCATACTCCTTTCTATGCTTTTGGGTTCGACCAGCTTTACCTTCACAGATATGCCGAGAGTGCTTTCTATCTCTCTGATAACTTTTTCTTCCAGGTCTTCCAGTTTCTTTATTTCATCTGATAAAATCCCTTCTGCAACCTCCACCTGCACTTCCAGCTTATCAAGATGTTTCTCGCGGGTGACAATAATCTGGTAATGAGGCGCAACTTCCGGAATGCTCATCAGAACGGTTTCTATCTGGGAAGGGAATATGTTTACGCCTCTTATTATAAGCATATCGTCTATCCTTCCCTTTATCTTGCTAATCCTGGGCATCGTTCTTCCGCAATGCCTGCAGGGTTGAGACGTCAAAGATACTATATCACCCGTCCTGTAACGCAAGAGTGGAAGGGCTTCCTTTGTAAGAGTGGTAATAACAAGTTCGCCCTCCTTGCCTTCTTCAAGAACTTCTCCCGTAACCGGGTCTATAATTTCCGGCAGAAAATGGTCCGCGAAGACATGCAGTCCTTCCTTGCCTTCGCATTCCATTGCAACACCAGGACCTATTATTTCAGACAAACCGTATATATCGAGGGCCTTCATATTCCACTCTTTTTCTATCTGTTCCCTCATTCCTTCCGTCCACGGTTCGGCGCCGAAAATACCCACCTTGAGACTTGTGCCTGACGGATTAAAACCCGATTCTCTCGCTTCTTCCGCCATAAAAAGCGCATATGAGGGAGTGCATGTCAGAACGGTACTTTTGAAATCTTCTATCAGCATGAGCTGCCTTTTAGTTCCTCCTGAAGATATCGGAATTACGGCAGCCCCCAATTCGAGAGCTCCGTAATGGACGCCCAGCCCGCCCGTAAAAAGTCCGTATCCATAGGCATTCTGTATGATGTCGCCCTTTGTTACTCCTGCACATACAAGTGCTCTCGCCATGACCTCTGACCATACTTTAATATCGTTTTTGGTATATCCGACAACCGTTAATTTGCCTGTTGTGCCTGATGAAGCATGAAGTTCCGACACCTCTTCGAGGGGCACAGCAAAAAGGGCGAAGGGATAATTGTCCCGCAAGGTTGATTTCAACGTAAAAGGCAGGTATTTCAGGTCATCGAGGGATGAAAATTTTTCTGGGTCCACTTTTTTTTCGCTGAAGGCTTTTTCGTAAAAAGGCATTTTCCGCGAAACATATTTTACAAGTTTTTTCAGCCTTTCAAGCTGAACTTCCCTTAACATGGACTGTGAAGCCGTTTCCATCTCCCTGTTGAAATAATCCATTTTATTTCTCCTTTACCTTGAACTCTTCCGTGATATTTTTCCGAGGTGAGAGGTTTCGATTCACCGCTTTACCTCGCTTGTCCCGGGCATTTCCGGGAAACTCTTCCGTGATATTTTTCCAAGGTGAGAGCTTTCAATTTACCCCGTGCTTTTTAAGGAGGATTCTGTTTATCTTATTAAAAAATCCTGCAGGAAACAAAAACTCCCTTCCAGATTTTTCCCCGTATTAGCCTGATTTGAAATCCTGCATCTTTTACATTATAATATATCTTCCCGATTTATTAAATTTAAACTCTATTCATATATTTGTCAAGTATTTACGCTCTAAAAGGAAGAGTAATGGGCAAAAAATACCTGCTGGGGAACGATGCTATAGCTTATGGAATTGCAGAAGGCGGTGCGGAAGGAATTTTTGCGTATCCGGGAACACCTTCTTCCGAAATAACCCATAAATTGATAGAATTATCCGGTAAATACGGCTTCTATACCGAATGGTCGATTAACGAAAAAGTCGCTTACGAAAATGCCTACGGAGTTTCACTGTCCGGGAAAAGAGCCGCTGTCATAATGAAACACGTAGGTTTGAACGTTGCTTCCGACGCATTCATGACATCCGCATACACGGGAATAGTGGGAGGACTTGTAATAATAGTAGCCGACGACCCTTTTGCCCATTCATCCCAGAACGAACAGGATTCAAGGAGGTACGCATTATTCGGCAAAATCCCTTGCCTTGAACCATCTTCCATACAGGAAGCCAAGGAGATGGCTGTCTTCGCATTCTCTTTCTCTGAAAAAACCGGCCTGCCGGTAATGGTAAGAAGCGTAACGAGAATTTCTCACGGCAAGTCGGATGTTTCAATGAAAGAAATAAACTTTGTGCACAGAAAATCCTCCTTTGAAAAAAATCCCGCTAAATTCGTGATGGTTCCGGCAAATGCAAGAAAAGCGCTGAAGGCTCTTAATGAGAAGCAGGAATGCATGCGGAAAGAATTGGAAGAGATTCCCTTCTGTTGCGAAGAGGAAGGGAACGAAACGGGGGTGATAGTATCCGGCATCTCTTACCAGTATGTAAAAGAAATAAAAGAAAAGGATAACCTTCCTTTTGCCTTGCTGAAAATTTCTTCATATCCTGTACCTGAAAATAGAATTTCCCGTTTCCTGAAAGGAAAGAAAAAAATAGCAGTTTTTGAAGAGGGAGACCCTGTCTTAGAAGAAATCGTTTACATAATAGCAAAGAAAAGCGGCTCTGTTGCCGCCATAACAGGAAAGATGGATAAATTCCTTCCCATGGAAGGAGAATATTCTATCGAGACAGTTGAAGCGTCTTTGAAAAAAATAAGCAATAAGCCCCTGCCTTCCGAACCGGTAATACCGGTTTTGCCCGTGAGAGCTCCCGTGTTATGCCCGGGGTGTTCTCACCTGGGTTCTTTTTACATCCTTAAAAAGGTTTTCGGAAAAGACGCCATTTACCCCGGAGACATAGGTTGTTACACGCTCGGTATCCAGCTCGGAATGATAGATACGTGCCTGTGCATGGGAGCGGGCATCAACACGGGCTCCGGAATATCTCGTTTTGAAAAAGAAAAACCTGTCGTTTCTATAATAGGCGATTCGACGTTCTTTCACTCGGGCATAACGGGACTTATAAACGCATGTTACAACAGGTCCAACCAGGTCATAGCGATTCTCGACAACAGGACTACCGCAATGACGGGGCACCAGCCCCACCCGGGAACGGGAGAAACTGCCATGGGAGGAAAAAACGCTTACATAGACCTTGAAAAACTTGTTGCCGCATGCGGAGCGGACAGAGTTGTTACAATAGACCCTTACCGGATAAAAGATTCGGTTGAGAAGCTGGAAAAAATCAAGGAAGAAAAAGGCGTGAGAGTGATAATCTCCAGAAGAAGCTGCATCTTTGTGGAGAAAAAAAGCGTAACGCCATTTTACGTGGATACCGCAAAATGCACCGGTTGCAGGCTCTGCATGCAGATAAAATGCCCCGCAATAACTTTCGGGGAAGGAAAGGCAAAGATAACCCGGCAATGCAACGGGTGCGGCATATGCGCAGAAATATGCCCGTTGGGTTCAATAAGGAAAAAAAATAATGGGCAATAACAAGAAATGCGATATTATCATAGCGGGAGTCGGAGGACAGGGAGTCCTGCTCTGTTCCGATATTCTCGGCGAAGCCTGTATAATTGAAGGGATTCCGGTCAAAGGTGCGGAAGTCCACGGGATGTCCCAGAGGGGAGGTTCCGTAGAAGCCCATGTGAGAATTGGAGGCATCCACGGTCCGAGAATACCCGTGGGAAGGGCGGACATTCTTATTGCCATGGAACCTCTCGAAGGAGCAAGATTTTCGTATTATCTGAATGACGGCGCTTTTGCCGTAGTCAATACCGCGGCAGTTCCGCTTCTTGGACAGTCTTATCAAGTAAATGAAATTCTGGACATAATAAGGAATAAGACATCAAACCTAATTACCGGTGATTTTTCAAAAGCTGCAATTGAAACAGGCTCTCTGAAAACCCTTAACATATTTATGCTTGGCATAGCTTCAGGAAAAACGCCTCTGCAAAAAGAAAGTTTTCTCGCTGCCATTAAAAAAAGTGTCAAGGAAAAATTTGTTGAAATGAACCTTGAAGCTTTTAAATCCGGAACTGACATGGGCAAATGATTTTTCATCTTCCATTTTCTTCAACTCCCGCATCCGGACCCAGCATGCCGAAATCCCACGGACTCCCGATGGAAGACTGTTTTTCTTTCTCCGGAATACTGCCGGGTTTAAACTTGTGCGCAAGGGAAAGGGATGCCTCGGCTATCTTTTCTCCGGCTCCCGCTTCGAGAGCAGAAGTGCTGGACATGCCTGTCTCATAACCGCCTCCGGAAGGAAGGAAAGCTTCCCTGTCGGGAACATACCCGATTAATCCGTTTGCAAGCTCCACAATAAAAGTAAAAGGAAAAGGCGAAGACTTCTTTATCTCCAAACCCAGCCTGCAGAAATATTCCGCGGGGTTGGCAAGAAATACTGCAGGACCGACCTGTATAGCCTGTACTTCAGTGTTTACATAAGGGTATTCCCTGACAAGCCAGTCGAAAAGAACCAGGCCCCTTGCATAAAGCCATTCGCACGTGCAAACATCCTTTTTTGTCTTCTTCCCGGATTTCAATTCGTCGAGCCCCTTTTCAACAATTTTTATAGCTTCTTCAATCTGCTCCTTCCCGGGAACCTTTCGTTTCAACTGGAATTCTTTACTCATGGCTTTTACAGGAGCCAATTCGCCTGTTGGAGAACTGACAAGCACTTTCAGAGCTTCTGCCCCCACGCTCGTGCCCAGCCTCCTGGCAAACCAGTGGCCGTATTCCCTCGCCACCATCGACTGGTTATCCACCTGTGTGACATCTCCACAGGCGCCGTTGAGAAAAACAACCGTGGAATCCTGCCCCATGAAACTTCTTATTGTCTTATCGAGATAAAAAATCCAGTCGGCAGAAGCTCCCGCTCCCGCCATAACCGTGCCATGACAGGCATAATTTACCACCGCTCCCAGGAATCTCTTTTCATCAATGCTCCATACTCCTATCACTCCTACATCGGGGTCTACGGGGCCTGCCGGTTCCAGAATATCGGGATTGCATTTCCCCGGATGGGTGTAAACCCTGCCGTTTTTCATCCTTAACCTACGGTTAAATACAAACCTCCCTTCTTTGCCCACTCCCGCACACATGACAGCTTTTTCCCTTCTCCTGTCTGCCTCGCAAACCGCGGTAACGATTTTTGCATTGACCCATTCCTGGTAAAGAAGATTGGCAGAAGGGAAAGAGTCCCTGACAAGTTCTTTTACCAGGCCGGGCGCATTTTCAACAGGAGGAAAGAAACTTATATAAGGCCCCGCGGAATGGGAATGAGATGCCGCCATTAAAACGTGCGAACCGGGAATTCCTGTTTTTTTCTCTATGGAATCCCTGATGTTTTTCACGGTATCGTCGTAATTCAGGGCCGCTGTATCGACTCCTACAAGTGCAACCCTGTTTTCCCCGTCTGAGATAACTGCGGCGCGAACCTTCAGCCTGTCTTCTATATGTTCTATGTAAGCCCTCTCGAACCCCCCGGGCCTTTCCATGCCGACCAGGGGCGTAATATCCGTTTCATAAAATCCGGCTTCCATCTCATCTCCTTTACCCCGAACTCTTCCGTGTTATTTTTTCCAAGGTGAGGGGTTTACAGACCAATCGAGAATCGAAAATCGAGATTTGATTGAGGTTTATTCTCGGTTGCGGTCTATTTCCCATTTTCGATTTTCAAGTATTTTTTACTTCGTTTGTCCCGGGCTTGTCCGGGAAACTTATCTTTGATATTTTTTTATCCTTTTGCCTATTTCCCTTGAAAGATTCAGGGCTATTTCTTCCATTCCGGCAGGCGAAGGATGGACAAGGTCGAAAGTAAGCCCCGATACATTTTTGAGAAGTTTTCTTCCGTCAAGATGTATGACTTTTTCCGAACCTGTCTTTTTTACCGCGTTCCTTACAACCTTTCTGAACTGTTCATGCTTGTCATTTCCGACATCGGCAATATCCCGGTTGAAAGTAAACATGTCTATGCAGAAAATATACTTGCGGGGATGTTTTTTTACGACCGTGCCGAGAAAATACTCAACCCTCTTTCTGAATTCGTCAACCTCGAAACCTCCAACCATGTTTATACCCATCTCAAACGATGCGAAATCCCAGTCTTTCCTTCCGGCTATATAATCAGCCATCTGGTTTTCGTAATGGGCGCCGCCTCCAAACCCGAGGTTAAACAGGTTGACCTCCAATCTTGCCGCAGTATTCATTATATATGTCCCGGAAGGACTGACGGCTGCCGCTCCGTGGGTTATTGACGAACCGTATGCCAGGTAATTTGCCTTGGGCAGCTGGGATGCCAGAGGCGGTTCAAAATCACCTTCGATATCGATAATCTTTGTCACGTGGTAGGGCAAAACGACCCTTGTGAGCCCTGCATCAAAAGAAAGATGCATCTTTTTTGACAGGGACCTGAGAACATCAATGTTTGCAGGGATTGAAACAGGTATGACAGAAGGTTTGTCATTGATAAAATGCATGGATTTGAAGAAATTGCCCTGGTAAACTTCAGCTACGCTCTGGACATTGGAGGTCAATACTATCTTTGCTTCCTTGCTCTTGAGGTTAAACCTCATCTCGCATCCCGCAGACGCCTTTGCCGCCCCCATGGCCTGTTTATTCAGGTTTACCCTCAAGTTTTCCGGTATTCTCGTGATGGAGATACCGCCTTCTTCTTCTAACATTTCTGCCACATTATGCAAAATCATGTTTTTGTACAACATATTCCCATCCTCCTTTGCTCTTGATTAAGGTTTTTTGTATTGTGGATTTTAACATATTCGGATAAAATATAAAAAAATGTGTAATCTGCGCATTGATATTCCGGCAACAAGGGGAGAACCATGAGAATGATTTTTTTTGCCGCCGCATTATTTTTATCCTGCATCTCTTCGTTTTTTTTCCTGTCCGGATGCAAAGAAGAAAAGGAAGCTTCTGAATTGCCAGGCACGGTTTACGAAAACTGGCCGCAGGTGAAATTCAGGGACTGCAGGGTACTTCTGGCGACCGATGAAGAACTCGCATGCAGGGGGTTTGCAATTGCATCCCATAAAGATTTCGAAAAGACCGTTATAATATTCCCCAACATATCGGAAGGTACCACGTTTGTCAACAGGGACCAGGGATTCGGAGCCGTGAAAAGAGATCTGAAAATCGTCTTTCTCGACTCAAAGCTGAACGTGCTCAAGGAAGACATAATGATAAAAGGCGACGGTTTTTCAGTGGCCCCCGCAGGAGCATGTTTCGCCATAGAAGGCCTTCCCGAATGAAAAATTCCATGGCTGAGAGGTGTGAGACTTGAGAAGAGCTTGCCCTTTTACACCTTTTGGGGATTGACTCCAACATCGGGTCCAAGCTTGCCGAATTCCCACGGAGTGACTGCAGAAAGCAGACGTTCTTTTTCAGGCAGACTTCCCGGCTTCAGCATACGCGCCAATTCAAGAGAAACCTCTGCTATCTTCTCTCCCGTGCCCACTTCCATGTTGGATGTATGGGTCAGGAATGTCTCATAACCTCCGCCCGACGGCAAAAAGGCCTCCCTGTCAGGCACATAGCCTATGGCGCCGTTGGCAAGCTCCACCACGAAAGTGAGGGGAAAAGGAGACCCTTTTTTTATTTTTAATCCAAGACTGCAAAAATACTCCGCTGGGTTGGCAAGAAAAACCACCGGACCGACCTGTATAGCCTGTATTTCCGCCTCGACCCGGGGCGTCTTTTCTGCAAGCCAGTCAAGTATTACATAGCCCCGGGCAATAATCCAGTCCTTCGTGAAAATCTCCTTTCTGCTTTTTTTACCGCTTTTCAGTTCAAAAAGCCCTTTTTCAACAACCTCTTTCGCCTCTTCAATCTGCCTCTTTTCAGGAAGCCTTCTGTTGAGCAAGATAAGCTTTCTTTCCGCCCTGACAGGCGCCAATTCCCCTGCTGGTGAGCTGAAAAAAACCTTTAAGGCCTCGGCCCCCACGCTTCCGCCAAGCCTTCTTGCAAACCAGTCGTTATATTCGCGGATTATCATTGACCGGTTATCCGCCTGTGTTATATCTCCGCATGCCCCGTTGAGAAAAACAACAACCGCATCTTCTCCCATGCAGCTTCTGACAGTTTTTTCAAGGTAATAGACCCAGTCTGCCGAGGAGCCTTTTCCAGTCATTACAGTTCCATGGCAGGCATAATTAACGATCGCTCCAAGGAACCTGTTACCTTTTTCGCTCCATGCGCCGAGCACCCCCACATCCGGGTCAACAGGCCCTGCCGGCTCTATAATGTCTGGATTGCCTTTTCCCGGGTGGGTATATACCCTTCCGTTTTTCATCTTGAAACGCCTGTTAAAAACGAATCTGCCCTCATCTCCCTTCCCTGCGCACATGACAGCCTTTTCCCTTCTCCTGTCAGCCTCGCAAACAGCAGTAACAATCTGCCCGGCAACCCACCTGTAATAAAGGGGGTCGGGCGCAGGCGCATAATCAAGCAGAAGCTCCCTGACAGTCTGTGGGGCGTCAACAAGGTCTTCGGGATAATACCTCGCCAGAGGTCCTGCGGAGTGTGAATGGGAAGCAGCTATAAGTATGTTTGAAGCGGGTATCCCACACCTTGCCTTGATTTCCGACCTTATTTTCTTTATCCTGTCATAGAAACAGAGAGAAACAACATCGACGCCTGCAAAAGCAACCCTGTTTTCCCCGTCTGAGATAACGGATGCCCGCACTTTCAGCCTGTCATTAACCTGCTTTATATAATCCTTTTCAAAACCTCCCGGCATTTCCATGCCGAGAAGAGGAGTAATGTCGGTCTCGTAAAATCCGGCTTCCATTTTATTCTTTCCTTTTTTTATGCCTGCTATTCAAGGTCGGGTCCCAACACCCCGTAATTCCACGGAGTACCTTCTTGCGCAAGGGGCCGACTTGGAAGAGTTCCGGGCTTCATGCTCCCTGCCAGATCTATGCTTGCCTTCACTATCTTCTCCCCTGCGCCGGTTTCCAGGTTTGAATAGCTTGTAAGGACCGTCTCGTATCCTCCGCCGCTCTCCCTGAAAGCTGCCCTTCCCGGCACATACCCCACAGACCCGTTTGCAAGTTCCACCACGCAAGTCAACGGGAAAGGCGAAGATTTCTTTATCTTCAACCCCAGGTGGCAGAAGAACTCAGCGGGATTAGCCAGAAATACTGCCGGCCCTACCTGTACCGCCTGAACCTCGACATCCGCATCGGGATTTTTCTTCACAATGTAATCCGCAAGAAGCAGTTCCTTGGCAAAAGTCCATCTCGTGTCGTAAACGGATTTTTCCTTGTTTCCCATGCCCTCTTCGACTATCCTTTTACTTTGTTCAATCCTCTCTTTTGAAGGCTTCCTTCTTTTAAGCCGCAGTACTTTCTGCCTGAAGGCAACCGGCGTAAGCTCGCCCTTCTCCGCGGTAACCATGACCTTTATTGCTTCGGCCGCCACGCGGCTGCCTACAAAATCAGAATATTTTTCTCCCACCTCCCTTTCCGAAAGCGAAAGGTTGTTTACCTGTGTAATATCCCCGCTGGCACCGTTAAGAAAAACAACAACTGCATCTTTGTTCATCGCCCCCTGGATTCTTTTCTCAAGGTGGTATATCCAGTCTGCACTCACCGCACCGTAGTTTGTGGTACCGTGGCAGGCATAATTTACAACGCATCCGAGAAGACTGCCTTCCATATCCCAGGCCGCAAGCACCCCGACTTCCGGGTCGACCGGCCCGGCAAATCCGACTATGTCGGGATTGCCCTTGCCCGGATGGGTATAGGCGCGCCCCTGTTTCATCTTGAGCCGGCGGTTAAATGCAACCTTGTCCTCGTATCCGGAACCGCAGGAAACCAGAACATCCTCCATCCGCCTGTATGCCTCGCAAATGGCGGTTACAGACTGCCCGATGACATAATCATAGTAAAGCGGGTCAGTCTCCGTGGAATACTTTGAGACAAGCTCCCTGATAAGTACGGGAGCATCGGCATACTCATCCTGCCGAAACCCGAAGAAGGGGCCTCCGGCATGTGTATGGGAGGCCCCCATCATTATGGCGGCCCCATTTATTCCGATGCGTTTTTCAACTTCTTTCCTTATAATCTTCACAGGCTCGGCAGATTGTATGACACAGCTGTCGATACCTACAAGCGCAACGGTCTCATTGCCGTCTGAAAAAACCGACGCCCGAACCTTGAGGCTGTCGCGGAAACTCTTCACATACATCTTCCCGTAGCCGCCCGGTTGTTCCATGCCGATAGCAGGCGTTATGTCGGTTTCAAAAAATCCAGCTTTCATTTTACCTCCCGCACATTTGTAATTATAAAGCTTTCATGAACGTCCAATCATTATACTATAAAAGCGAGCATGCCATAAATAACTTGAGATTCCGTGGCAACCGGCAGGTTTGATAAAGAGTCATTTCTTGGAGTAGAAATCTGAGCCGTAATACGCAAAGGTATCGGACATCGCATTTATTTTGTCCCAGGAATGGCCTGCCGCTTCCGGCGCCGGATACCACTTTGCAATAAAACCTCCGTCGAACCTGCCGAAAGACTCCATCAGCCTTACCGCATAGTTTCTTACGTCCCTGACAGAACCTTTTATCATTGTATTCTGTATATCCACCGGGCACCAGAAACAGAGCTTCCCGCCAAAAGAACCCGCCAGTTTTTCAAGTCCCATGTTTTCCTGCTGGTCCATCTGTATGACGTTTAGCCCTGCTTCCGCCAGCCCTCCGAGAATTTCAGTTATGTGGCCGCAGCTGTGGAGAAAAGTGAGCATGCCCCTGCTTTTTGCGAAATCATATACCTTCCTGTACCTCGGCTTCCAAACTCTGTGCCATACCTCGGGTTTAATAATAAGCCTGTCCTGCACGCCCCAGTCGTCGCATGAAAAAATTCCGTCTGCACCGAGCTCCGCGAACCTTTCTATCGCAGTTACGGCAATATCGCACATCATATCCAGCAGCCTGCCGAATTCTTCGGGATGGTCATGCCAGTCGGTCCATGCTTCTTGGTGTCCCCTGAGATATTCAAGGCGGTGTATCAGGCTGAAAGGCACGTGAGCGAGCACGAATTTTTCTTCCCTGTTGTTCGCAACAAGCTCAACAGCTTTTTCATACCTCGCTTTTTTTGTATAATCGGGGAAACGGTAGTTTTCAAGACGGCTATAATCGGCAAGGGGATGAAACCTGACCTGTCCCATCGTCCTGTCGCCGGCAATTTTCCTCCAGATGCACCCCCACTCGTCCTCCCGCTCCATATCGTCGGAAACTGAGGGACTCCATAAAGGGTCCGGAGAAGCGCCCACGCTGAGAAAATCACTTCCCCATTTGGGCGGCAGGTCAAAAGGAATCCTGTCGGGTCTCCCGAAAAGAACTGCCCGTTTGACTCTTTCCCTCGATGTCATCGCGGTTCCCATGCAGGAAATCCTCCTTTTTTTATTTGCAAAACATAAAGATTGCTAATACTATATAATAATTGAAGGGCTCAAGTCAAACGCCAGTGTGCTGTATCCAACAGTTCTTTACATTTGAAGGCATGCCACAGCACACTGAGGGAGTGTGAGGGAGAGGCTCCCTCACGTCCGGGGGAGAAAATTAGGACGGGTGCTGGTGCGACGAATAAGGAGCACCGTATAGCACAGAGGGCGAGCCGGTGAGACCGTTGACCGAAGCCCGAAGGGCAAGAAGCTTGCCCCCTCCTAAAAGTGTCGTGTCAAGAGAAAAATCAATTGTTAAGAGCTTTATGAGACACGACACTATGGGAGCTAAAAATGGGAAAAAGCGGAAGGAAGAACAGAAGGCTTTTCTGCGACTGGCATATGCCGGATTTTCTGCCCGAAATAAAGCTTGACGCCGAATATTTTGTCAAAAAAGCAGTTGAAACCGGAGCGGAATCCATGACCTTCATGTGCAAGAGCGCTTTCGGGAATTGTCTCTATCCATCCAGGGCAGCTCTTTCCAACAAGTCTATCAAGGCAGACGGAGACATATTCGGAAAAGTATGCAGGCTCGCAAAAGAAAACGGGCTCGAATTCATCGCCTATTATAGCATGCTTCTCGACGATGCACTGGGGGAAGAACACGGCGACTGGCTTCAGGTCAATTATGAAGGGCAGAAAGTGAAAATGGAACATTATCATATGTTCTGCATGAATTCCCCATACAGGGATATGGTTTTCCGCCATATCGAAGAAATTGCGGGCCTTTTCGAAATAGATGGATTCATGTTCGATATACAGTATTTTAATTCAAGAAGCTGTTTCTGCAAGTGGTGCAGGGAAAAGTTTTCAAAAAAATATGGTTACGAACTCACCCTCCAAAACCTCGGCAGAGTGGAAAACATGCTGGACTTTTTCGAATTCAAAAAAGACTGCCGCAGGAACTTCATTATGACGGCGGTAAACAGGGCAAAGAAAATCAGGAAAAACCTTGTTTTCACATGGAACGGAGGCGGAGCGGACAGGAAGCTGGACAGTTGCGCGGATTTCCTCGGGGGGGAAGCCCATCCCCCGGCTTATCTTGAATGTGCTGTTACGGCAAAACTTTTTCAGTCGCTCGGAAAACCTTTTGACTTGTGGATGCCGGAAAGCATCGGGTCTTGGGGACACTGGTCGCTGACAACTTCAGAGACTCTCAAGGGAATGAGCGCAATTGCCGTTTCACATGGCGGTGCCATTGGAATAAATCATGTCGCGCCGCCGTGCGGAGACTACGCGGGCAGGGTTTTTCCCGGGGTGTATGACACTCTGGGAGAAGTGATGAAATGGGTAAAAGAAAGAGAACCTTTCTGCGCCGGATACAAGACAATTCCGGTTACAGCCATATTGATGTCAGATAAAAGCTGCCGGTTGGAACAGTTCTCGCTGATGCTTGAAAAAAGAATACCTCTCCATTTTTCAAGCGGCCGCCCCGACATGAAGAACATTCAGTCGGCCCTTCAGCTGTTAAAGGAAAATTCCATTCCCGTAGACATCCTGAATACCGGTATTGACCCTGAAAGAATTTTCGAATATGAGGCGGTTATTATCCCTGACATGGTTTATATTGACAGGAAAACAGAGAAAACCGTACGCAGATATGTTGAAAACGGAGGCCGAATACTTGCAACTTATACATCTTCCCTCTATAACGCAAAAGCAGGGTTGAAAGCAAACTTCGGTCTTGCCGACGTATTCGGCGCCGATTTCCATTCTTTTTCGGATTATTCTGTCATTTACATTGACAGTCTACATCCCTCTTTGAAGAAAGGAATACCCGACCTGCCCATGCTTGTGAAAGACGCAGGATTCCAGCAAAATCCCTATAACAAGGCCATTTATTGCCGTGTCAGAGAGAATGGCGCAGTCCTTGCAGAATTTACAGAACCTGTTATAGAATCTGACTGGAAGAAGGGCTATCACATATACCATGACCACGCTCCTGCCGGCAAAAAAACCGGAAACCCGGCAATAATATTGAATAAATTCGGCAAGGGCATTTCTGTGTTTATGCCTTTCCCCATTCTTCAGGCAAACTCTTTCCAGCCCAACCCCTGGTACAGGCACCTTGTAAAATCCATTCTTGGATACATGGGGGTTCCTCAGAAAATAAAAATAGATGCACCTGTTTCTGTAAGCGTAACCGCAACTTCCAAAGGCAGGGAAACCCTGCTTCACCTGATAAACATACAGAAGGAAACGAATTCCGTATTCCTTGATTCCTCTGCAATATCCATCCCGGTCAAGTGTTCGCTGAAAACGGGAAGAAAAGTAAACAGCGTAGAGAACGCAGTTACGAAAAAAAAGATAGGATTTAAAGAAAAGGAAGGAAGGGTTTCTTTTACGGTGCCCGGGATAAAAACATACGAGATAATAAGAATAAAATGCGGTTGAAAAAACGGGAGGCTGAACCCTTCCATGGCAAACAAAAAGCATTGCAGGGTGACAATTCTTTTGCATGCGTTTGTGTAAAAATTTCGACACAAGGACATGATAAGCTGTGGAAAAGGAAGGGAAATGGTTGACGTGCGAGTGCGCAAGCACAGATGCAAGACAAGGTGAAAAGCGCAAGCGTTCTGACTATCACCTTGCCCGGAGCTGTCTGAGCCTGCCGTATGGCAGGCGAGTCCGCTCTTCGCCAGGGCTTCGGCCGGATAAATTCTCCGGGGTCAGATTTCACCGTAGTTCTTGCCTGTGCTGAAGCCAAAGACGCAGCCTGTTTCGAGCACGGAAACTGCTTGCCTTCCTCTATCTTTTACTCTTTCGAAATTTCTTAGACTATCAACTATTAAATGTTCTATCTGGCGAATTTTATGAAGCCGGCATTCTCAATACGCCAGATTGAAACTCCCGTAGCCACCCAGGCAAACCAGTCCGCCTTCTTGTACGTTCCTATGTTGAAGGCAAGCTGTTCCACCTCCGAAGGATTTATTCCTATTAAGGACAAAGGTATCCTGACCTCGGAGGTCCATGTTTTACTGTCATCATCAAGAACAGCCCTTTTATATTCAACGGCAGCTTCAAGTTTCTTGACGCTCTCATGGGGCATGCCAAAAAGATTATTGACCGTGTACTCTCCATTGTAATTGAAGGTCATGGAATATATAGGCCCGGTTACCATGTCATCCGACCACCACTGCCTGCTGTGAGGCCCGTGCTGGCTTTCCGCCGCAATCTCAAAAGCCGGCATATGCTTTTTAACACGCGGAAGCATTCCTTCCTTGAACGGGTCGGGTTCGTGTTTCATTGCAACATAAAGGTTGTCCTTGTCATAAAGCAGCCAGGCGTAACTTTTCGCCCCTTCTCTCTTATCTCCGGTATAAAACTGGTCTATCACCATGGCTTTTTTCATATCCAAACCTTCCCATTCATTCTTTTCCAGCCTGCCGTCTATATTAACTGGTTTCTTTCTCAACGGGATGGTGTAATACAAGGGAGCGCTTACCCTTTTAACAGGCGCCAGTATGGTCTTTGAAAGTTCTTCTATGGGTTTCCAGTCAGGCTTGTAGTATTTGCCTATATCTTTTTTGCTTCTTTTTATGGGCCAGCTGGCGCGAAGTTCGCTCTTGTATACGCCTATATGTTCCATGGTTAAAGGTTCGCACCCGGTAAGCCCGTATACGGGAGAGCCATGCCTTATATTGAAATCCGCAGTTTCCCTGTCAATGAAAAGGGGGTCGTCTCCATCCCAGTTATTCCTTATTATATTGTCTGCCCTGATACCGCCTGCTACAGAAAGAAAAGGCCCGCCCGTATTAACATTTCTCTCTATAAAGTTATTCTGAGCCCATCCCACGGGCTTTTCCCTGTACATCAGGTTTACCAGCTGGGGATACCTGTAACTCCAGGGCGGCTGTTTATACCTTACGACTGTGAGGTGCCTCGATGCAAGGGTTGATATCCTGTCCGCAATAGGTGTTCCGTCGGAATTATTGAACAAACCGGATCTGTCGCCCTGCCCGATACTCCTGATTTCGGCATCCACGAAAACATTGTTTTCCAGCCGGTTCTCCGGCTGGGGGTTTGATATGCCGTTGGGAAACCTGTAAAAGAAATTCTTTTCTATGACAAGTCCGCCGTTGATTGCGTCTATATGTATGGCATTAAGCCCTTGCGACATATTAGGAGAAGAATGGTAGCTTAAATGGTGGAAAAAGTTATTCCTAATAACCGTGCCGCGGCTCATCAGGTACCACGGTTCCCCGTAAATATAAATGGCTCCGAGCTCCCTGCCTTCGTGGACCACATCATGTAATTCGTTGTACTCTATGACATGGTCGTTAGCGTTGAAATATATCCCCTGCATGGGAGCATCGTGTATGACGTTATGGGAAACTATCTGTCCCACTCCGTCTATTCTTACCCCCTGGCGGTAGCCGCCGTCAAACCTGTTAAAACGGTATATATGGTTGTTTTCCACAAGATGCCTTGCAGGAATAAGTTCTTTCCTGTAAGGAACCATTGCGCTCCTGTTATTCTCAAAATCAAGAGAGACCCCGCCTTCTCCCGTATCATATATGTCGCATCCTGCCACGGCATGCTCAAAACCGCCTTTTATGTTAACCGCCCACTGCCCGGTATTCCTTATCACGCTTGCCGCAACAAGGTTGTTCCTTCCATTTTTTATATCCACGCCGTGGCTGCGGGTGGCCTCAAAAGTAATCCCGGAAAATGCTGTATAAGACACACCATCCATTGATACCAGCGGAGCATTCAGAAGGGATACTATGACCTCACCACCTTCAATCTTATCCGGAGGGTAGAAATAAAGCTTGCCCGTTTCCCTGTCCAGGTACCATTCTCCCGGCGCATCAATCTCGCTCAGAAGATTATAGACATAATATGGAGCATTTTTGCCGACCGGTATCTTGTAAAGCCCGTATGTCTCACCCCACCTCGTATCGTTATGCAAAGATATTATCTTCTCCCTGGTATCTATGGATTTTAGTTTGACGTGGTCCTTTGAATAGACGTAGTACCAGAACCCGTGAAGCCATGCGTCTTTTTCTTCCAGCCACCTTTCAGGCCTGTCTCCGGAATAGACAAATTGGGCATACTGGAAAGGTCCTCTTCCCCTTGCTTCACCGTCAGGTTTGGATAACCCTGCAACCCTCGCATGACCCTCGTTGGGCCAGCGGGCAAGGCGCATCGCCTTCCCGTTGAAAAAGAGTTCCAACGCACCCGGGGTATCCTTGCCGTATCCTCCCCTGTTTGCCAGCTCTCCATAATCGGTTATTCCCTGGGCTTTCAAATCGGCAACCCATATTTTCCCCTTTGCTTCCCCGTGCAGTTTTTTTATTATATCCGGGTCAGCCAGAGGTTTGAATCCGGTTACCTCTTTCCCGCCTATGAGCCTTGCTTCCTCGCCGGGATAACTCCTGTATACCACTGGCGCATATTCACTGCCTGAATCTTTCCTGCCGAGAACAATTCCTTCCGTCAGAAAATACCTGCCTTCCCTGAGATATACCGTTATTCCTCCCGCAGGCATGCCTTTGCCCGACTTTATATTTCTTACCTCTTCCTGCGCCCTCTTTATCGTTGCAAAAGGTTTTTCTCTGGCACCCGTGTTATTATCGCTCCCCTTCGGTGATACGTATATTGCCAGTTTCGGGCTGTTGACCCGTTCAACAAGTTTGTCAAGCCTGCTCTTTACAACTGCTCCGTCTGCCAGTCCTTCTATTTCCTCCAGCCTGTTGCGCAGGTCAAGCCTGTAACCTTCGTGCGGAAGTTCGGAATACTCCTGCTCCTTCAATAACCTTTCGTATACGCTTCTTGCCCGTGAATATTTTTTTTCCTCTCTGTATGTATCACCTGTTTTCAGTCCGGCTGTAAACAGATGGTGGTCAAGAGCCCCTTTTATTTTTGTTACCTGTCCGTAAATCTCTCTTGCCTTTTCATAATCCTTCTGTTCAATATATAAATCGGCTTCATGTAAAAGGCCGTATATGCGGTAATAAACGGTAAGATTCGGGATTGCATAAATTTCTTTATATGTCTTATGAGCACCGGAGTAATCTTTATCCAGCCTGTAACTCTCGGCAATATTGAACAAGGCAAGCTCTTTCCCGAAGCTCGGAAGCCCCTTCAGCTTGTCATACTCTTTACGTGCACTCCTGTAATCACCTGCTTTGATAAAAGCGTCCGCCCTTGAAAAAACGTCCTGCTGGGATACCCCGGAAGGACCCCGGCCAAGGGATTCTATCTCTTTCTCGCTCAGAGCCCTGTTATATATGACCACTTCGTCCACATCAAGTTTTACAGACCCTACCCCGTGTTCTGAAAAACCTATCTTGAACGGGTAATCCGTTGAAACGTAATCGCCTTCAAATTTATCCACTTCCACGCTTTTTTTGTTAACAATGCCGGTCATGGCCTGCTCAACCTTCCTGCCGTTTACATATATCCCCATATTACTTCCGTCCCACGTGACAGCAAGGTGGTGCCATACGTTATCCGGCAGAGGAGCTTTTGTGGAAACATTCGTGGAACCGTCCGGCTGGCCCATGGAAAAAAGGAGTGTTGAATCCGGTTCGTAAGAGGTCGTTACGCGCCAGCCCCTGGTATATCCGGAGACTCCAAAGATTGTGCCGTCTTTACGTTTCATTGCCGCAATGATGCTTCCCGGGCCCTGCCTGCGGAACCAAATCTCTGCTGTAAACTGCTTGTCTGTTATATTGAAAGCTTCCCCCTGGTAAAATCCCCTGTCCAGCCTCACCGCCTTCTTCTCGGGCCACCTGCCTTCTATCACCTGAAGGTCGTCAAACACCTCTTTTGTAACAGGGTCTTTATATGGAACATAAGTGAGATTCTTGCCGTCTTTACCCAGGTCGGTTACCCCGCCCTTGCTGTCTTTCACATCCTCAAAGGTATAATATCTTGCTACGCCGGCATCCTGTTGCAAAGACTCTTTCCTTTTCAGCCACCGGCTGTAGCCTTCGCTTTCCGCATACAGGCTGAAAACCGGCAGCAACAATAGAATAAACATCCATTGGGATAATCTTGACATGAGCACCTCCTTTAAAAGATGCTATTTTTATACGTATTGGTAGGGGAATATTCCCCACTCGGATAAGATTTTTGCTTCGATGTTATAAAACTTGCCTATAGCAAGTCGCCTGACATTTTCAAGCTCAATGTCCCTTGCGGCGAAATAAAAGAAAACAGGTTCTATCCCGAAAGGAACAACCCTTCCCCTGCTTATATATTCCATTAAAGTCCTGTACCTTTCCATTTCATAATTCCCGGCATTTACAGGCACCGCTGTTTTATGGTATTGCGTATTTACAGATTTCCATAAAATGTCCTCGTTAAGGAACCTTTCTTTTCTTATATTGCCTCCTTCAACAAGGCAATTCTGCTCAAGAAGTCCATCTGAAATATTTTTCTGTATGAAAGAAGCAATGTTGACAAAATCTATCTCAATGCCGAAAAAGTATTCAATAGAAACGGAATTCTGGGTTTTGAGCAATTGATTCGCCACTTTGCAATAGGATTTTTTCAAAAGAAATGACAGGTCTGAAGCATTAGTTTCCCCGCGCTTGCCTATGATGGAAAGAGAATTTTTAAGATAATACGGTATATCCTTGTAATTATTGGTCTTGAGAGCTTCCCGAAGAACAAGAAACTGCACAGAAGAGTATTCCGAATATTTGTTTGCCTCTTCCCGGTTTTCTGCCAGAAGGTTCAGATTATGGTAATCATATCTCAGCACAAAATAGTTATACAGAGGTCGCGGGAGAACCCTGGACATCTCTCCTGTCAGAAGACCTCTTGAATCTTCAAAAAATGATGTCAGTTCTTCATAACTATTTATATGCCCCGATATGGCGTAAAAAGAGTTTTCGAGCAGTCCTGCAAATTCCTGGAAATTCTTTGCCTCTAAAAGTTTCTCCAGCGCATCTGTGTTCAGGAAACGTTTCTCAAGGGATTTAATCCGGCCGCTGAGGGATATAATATCCATTTCATATCTCCTTAATGATACTGAAGTCTTTCTGGAGAAGGGAAAACTGCCCCGGGTTATATACCGCAACGGCTGGATGGTACAAGGCCACTATCTTCACCCTGTTAAAAATATCTTCGGATTTCTCGAAAACCTTCCCGTGGAGACTGCTTATCGTACCCGTTTCCTGAATGGAAAACTTCGTGAAAATATTTTTTAAAGCGTGGCGTCCAAGGCAGCATATCACTTCCGGTTTCATTATATCTATCTGTTTTTCCAGGTACTCAGAACAGTTGTCAATCTCTTCATCAAGAGGGTCACGGTTATTGGGCGGCCTGCATTTTATTACATTTGTAATATATATGTCATTCCTGCCGAGATTTACAGAAACGAGAAGCCTGTCGAGAACATCCCCCGCCTTCCCGCAAAAAGGGATACCTCTCTTATCCTCGTTATATCCCGGCGCTTCTCCGACAAAAAGAATTCTCGATTCCGGATTGCCAGCGCCAAAAACAACATTGGTCCTGTCTTTCCAGAAATTGCATTTTTTGCAGCCGGCGGCTTTTAATTTAACCTCTTCTATCTTTTCCTTTTTGTCCATTATCCCCAAAAAGATACTCTCCTGCCTTTTCCCTTATGTAACCTGAAACGGCAGAACTGAACCTTTCCCAGTTAAACAGGAGTTTCCATTTGGCTCCTTCCAGAAGAAATGCATCCTTAAGTCCGGCATCTTTCTCCACGCGGACATTTTCAATTTCAACTTCCGCTGTCTCAGGCACTTTTATTGAATATTCTTTTCCCTTTATTTCACCCGCAAGCCCTTTGATAATTTCATTCATGTTATCCCTGAGATTCAGGTTGAACTTCTCTTCTATCTTTTTCCTGACTTCTTCTATAAGACGGTTCTGCAACTCAAGGATTTCCTTCTCCCTTTCCATCCTGAAATTGCTCAGTTTTCTTTCCATATCACTGTCTATCTTCTTCCTGGCGGCATCAAGTTTTTCCTCATATTCTTTTGCAATTATGCCCTTCTTTTGCAAAAAGGTCTCCTCCAGCCGGGCTTCTGCCTTTTTTAATGAATCTTGAGCCTTTCCCCGGGCATCCAGAATAATTTTGTCTACAAGGTTTTTTACCATTTTTTGATTTCGTTCCCCCTCAAATCTTTATCGAGAAAAGCAGAAATATTGAAATAACCAGTGCAAGAACGGCATAGGTTTCCACAAAAGCTCCGTACACCAATGCCTTCATGCTTGCTTCAGGCTGTTTTGATGCGACGGCAATGCCCGCAGCACAGACTTTACCCTGGTGGATTGCGGAAAACATGCCTGACACTCCAATGGGCATGCATGCAAGCATAATCTGGAGCCCCTGCAGGTTGCTTATCACTCCAATCTGCTCTCCTCCGAGTATCCCTATTTTTATAAGCACAAGAAACCCGGTCAAAAAACCGTAGATTCCCTGGGTCCCCGGAAGGGCCACAAGAAGAAGCATCATGCCGAACTTCTCCGGCTCTTCCGATAGAACTCCGTTGGCCTCCCTGCCGGCATATCCTATGCCTATACTGGAGCCTGCCCCGCACAAGAATACTGCAATTACTGCACCTGCCAACGCATATATGATACCTAATTCCATTTGTTTGCCTCCGTTTATGAACTCTTTTCTTTGATTTTTTTTATCAAGGCTGGCAAAACCTCGAAAACATCTCCGACTATACCCAGATTGGCAACCTTGAATATCGGGGCATCGGGGTCTTTATTTATGGCTATTATGTAATCCGAGGTCTGCATTCCCGCAAGGTGCTGTATTGCCCCGGATATGCCGCAGGCAATATATATCTTGGGTTTAACTGTTTTGCCCGTCTGTCCGA
>Ga0116144_10001552_pt1 | contig 27109 bp, 22 predicted proteins | sample AD_UKC035_MetaG_FD_89746 | JGI IMG/M metagenome (GOLD analysis project Ga0116144, IMG submission 89746) | Active sludge microbial communities of municipal wastewater-treating anaerobic digesters from USA - AD_UKC035_MetaG | ecosystem: Engineered > Bioreactor > Anaerobic > Digestate | place: USA...
ATCCTGTGGTTGTCATGGCCGGAGGCAAAGGCACACGCATGGACCCGTTTACGCGCATACTTCCGAAACCGTTGATCCCTATAGGCAATAAGCCCGTTATTGAGCTTATCATGGAGAGCTTCTATAAATTCGGTTTTCACCGGTTCATCTATTCTCTTAATTATAAGAAAGAATACATAAAGCTCTTTCTTAGGGAGGCAAAACTTCCCTATGAGATCGACTGGATCGAGGAAGACGATTATTACGGCACTGCGGGCAGCCTGTTTCTTCTTAAGGACAACATTAAAGAGACATTCTTTGTAACGAACTGCGACTCGCTCCTGAGCATCGATTACGGTGACGTCCTAAGGTGGCACAGGTCCAATGGCGCTGCCATCACCATCGTCGGCTGTCATAACGAGATAAAGATCCCCTTTGGCGTTCTTCACTTGAGCAACGGCGTACTCGAAGGGATCATCGAAAAACCGGTCCACGATACGATCATCAATACAGGCGTCTATGTTATGGAACCGGATACGCTGAAACATCTCGGCAGAAAAAAACATATGGACATGAACGAGCTCATCGAGAAAGTGTCCAAACGCAAAAAGGTCGTCGTCTACCCCATATATGGAGGATGGATCGATATCGGCCAATGGGAAGAATACAAAAAAAGCGTTGAACAATTCGGAGGTCTGAACCTTTCATGAAGAACCGTTACACTACAGTCCATTACAACGAAGAATTACGGCCTTATACCTTATATCCGGAAAAGCTCTGCAACCACCTTGCCGATCATTATTTCAGGAGAAGATCGGGAAAGCTGCTGGATCTGTGCTGCGGCAGGGGAGAGCATATGGAGATCTTTCGAAAGATAGGCTTCGATGCCTACGGGATCGATATGGATACCGTCGCAAGGGACAAAGGGCTCAACGTAGCCGTCGCCAATATCGAGAACGAGCCTTTCCCTTTTGATGACAATTTTTTCGATGTGATCATGATGAAATCGGCCATTGAGCATATCCGCAATATCGACCACGTGATGAGCGAGGCCTACCGCGTGCTGAGGCCGGGAGGGTCTTTTCTCGCGACAACCTGCGACTGGAAAAAGAATTACAAGGTCTTCTATGATGACTACACGCACAAAACGCCATTTACCAAAGCGTCGATGGAGGACATGTTCAAGATGTTCGATTTCAGGAATTTCTTCGTTGAGCACTTCTACCACCTTCCTTTTACATGGAAAAATCCATTCTTTAAGGGCCTCACAAGGATTTTTGCCTTAATGCCGCTAAGGTACACCCAGACCACCGAATTGACAGAATTCAAAAAGCTGATCAGATTTTCAAAAGAGGTACAGCTCCTCGGTTATGCCGAAAAATAATTTGAAAGGTACTGCATGAAAGACAATAAAAGGCTTCGCATATACCTGGGCGATCTTGTCCACAACTTCCTCGGCGGAGGGTCCTATATGTTCCCTCTCAATATAGGGTTTCTGTCATCATACGCGAAAAAGGTTTTTGGGGACGAGGTCGACATAGAGCTGTATAAATATCCGGGAGAGCTCATAGAAAGATTGAAAAGCGATCCGCCGCATATCCTCGGCCTCAGCAATTATACGTGGAGCGCCAACCTGAACAACGAGATTTCAGGGCTTGCGAAGTCTGTTGACGCAACAACCATGGTAGTGTGGGGCGGGCCCAATATCAATCAGACCAATGACGGATACGGTGAATTTTTCAGGAAAAATCCGATGGTTGATTTTTATGCAATTAATGAAGGAGAGCCGGGGTTTGCGAACCTGCTCAGGCAGTTCATTGAGAATGAAGCGGACATTAAAAGGAGCAAGCAGAGTCCGGTAGATGGATGCGTATTTTTCGACAGGGAGCCAATATGCGGGAAACGGCTTGACAGGATAGAGGACATCGATATCATCCCGTCGCCTTACCTTACCGGAACGCTTGACAGGTTCTTTGATTATGATCTGATCCCGATAATAGAAACGAACAGGGGCTGCCCTTTTACCTGCACCTTCTGCGCCCAGGGGCTTGTGTCCCAGCACAAGGTCAAGATGTACGGCATCGAAAGGGTCATCGAAGAGCTGGATTATATCGCGGACCACGTGAAAAGAACCAACCTTCTCTGTTTCGCTGACGCGAATTTCGGCATTGCGGGGAGGGATATCAAGATAGCAGAGCGGATCAGGCATCTTCAGCAAACAAGGGGCTATCCGAGACGGTGCACGATCAACTGGGTAAAGACGAGAAAGAGCATCGAGGTCGCAGAGATAATGGGGGAGGCGACATATCTCGTGTCATCCTTGCAATCGCTTGACCCGGTAGCGTTAAAGAACGTCAAGCGGAGCAACATAGACGGTAAATACTTCCGGGAGATCGTAAATCATGTCAACAGGGCCGGAGGGGTTTCCGGTACGGAGATCATCCTGGCGCTCCCGGGAGAGACGAAAGAGAGCCACTTAAAAAGCCTGCGGACCCTTTTTAGCTGGGATGTCAGCTATATAATCTGCTACAACTGTCTCCTCATCGACGGCAGCGAACTGACATTGCCGGACCAGAGAAAAAGGTTCCAGCTTGAGACAAAGTTCAGGCTTATCGACAGCGCCTTCGGGCAATATGATGGCATAATGTCCTTCGAGTGCGAAGAGGGCATCCGTTCGACGTCGACCATGTCCGAAGAAGAGATTCTTTTTTTCCGCCCCGTTCACTGGCTCATCCAGTTTTTCTGGAACTACCGATGCTACTTCGATCTGATGAAATTTGTCTATTCCAAAGGGATCAACCCCGTTGATTTTATCGTTGCGGTGATAGAGAATTCACATCGCGCGCCGCAGTCGGTCCGTTCTCTTTTCAACGATTTCCGCGACGAGGCAAAGAATGAGTGGTTCGAGACACCGGAGGAGCTTCGCAGCCATTACGGCAAGCCCGAAAACTTCTCCTTTATTCGGGACGGCGGCGTCGGTAAGATGAACGGCAAATATACATGGCGCGTTATCCTGGAATGCAAGAAGGATTTCGATTTGTATATCGGGTCTGTGGCTTCGGAAATGCTGCCCGAATGCAAAAGCGAGATCGATGATTTAGTCAAGTTTTCTTCACATACATTGCTTGATTTCAGCAGCGGAATAGATTTTGGCGCTACAGCGGAGGCGGAGTTTGTATATGACATTCCAGAGTGGAAGAGGGGCAGATACGAAGGAGCCCTTAAAAAGAAAAAGAACAAACAGCTCTTTTATTTCCCCGAAGAAAAAAAGAAGGCCTTGAACGTTCTCCTCGATCAATACCGGCACCAGAATATGAACGTCACGATGAGAAAAATGACAGAGCATATGCGAATCACCGATCTTTACTATGATATAAAGGCAATATGATGCAGATAGCTATCCCCTCTCCCCTTGCGTAAGAGGGTCATGGCAACATCGTTCCCTCTCCCCTTGCGGGAGAGGGTCAGGGTGAGGGGGAATGATACAATCGCGCTTCCTCTATGAGCAACAGATTTTTGAGTTATAGAAAAATGTATTCGAAGGGGGTTTGATGAAAGATTATTTGCGTGAGAATATCCGTTTCATCGTGAGGACGGAGATGCTTGTCGGAAATGAGATCGCGAAGGAACTGCCGAACCGTTTGAAGGATCTCGAGATGGGCAGGGCCGGACTGGTGATCGACAGCGGCCTTTATGAGAATAATGTATATGTGAAAGAGATCATCGAGCTTATGAAGGCGCAGCTGGAAAAGGTCGTTCTTCTCGTCAACGAGATGCCTGAGCCCACATACGATTATCTGGATAAGGTGAAGGTACAGTTCGAGCCCCATGACCTGGACTGTTTTGTCGGGATCGGGGGAGGGAGCACGCTTGATCTTGCAAAAGGCCTCGCCACCCTCAAGACCAATAAAGGCGATGCGATCAATTACAGGGGATTTGGCAAGGTGAAGAATGTGCCGCTGCCGGTGATCGCGCTGCCTTCGACGGCTGGGACCGGCAGCGAGGTAACACCATATGCAGTTTTCATCGACACGAAGGAGAAGTGGAAATTTGGCATCAATACGGAATACAACTATCCCAGGCTTGCGCTCTACGACCCGCATTTCCTTGACAGCTGCCCTTTCAATATCTACGCTTCATCGGGGATGGACGCCATGACGCACACGCTTGAAAGCTTTGTTGCGAAGAATGCGACAGCGCTGTCGAGGAATTTTTCGCGGCAGGCGTTTAAATTGCTGTTCGAGAACCTGAAGAAGATCGCGAAGGGCGACTTCTCCAATGAGACAAAGCTTAACCTGCTCGTTGGGAGCGGATGCGCGGGCATCGCATTGATGAACGCGGGTGCAGGACCCGCAGGAGCGCTGAGCTATCCTCTTGGCGTCTATTTTGATGTGCCCCACGGGCTCGCGGGCTCAGTATTCCTTTCTTCTGTGATAAAGCATAATGTAAATGCCGGCTACGCAGAATACGCGGAGCTCTTCGACCTTGTTTTCGACGAAAAGGCGCTTTCCCCACAAGAGAAATCGCTCCGTTTCGCAGACGAGTTAGTAAGGCTCTGCGAGGAGCTGCGCATACCCACTTCCCTTAAAGGCTTCGGCGTAAAGACCGAGGCAGACTTAAGGCAGATCATCGACAACTCGATGCAGCTGAAGGCGGCCTTTGAACAGAACCCGATACCGTTCGGCATTAAAGAGATAGAGGAGACGATCTATTCGCTCAAATAGATCCGGATCTTCCATAAGAAGGACGAGCATCGGTATCGGGCTTTCCCCGCAAACACGCTCATTCCGCTTCTGCGGCTCCATTCGCTCCCGTTCGGCTTCGAAACTTTTGCCTGACGGCAAAAGACCAAGCTTTCTCGCCTCACGACGGTTTGCTCAAGGAAAGCCCAACACCGATGCTCTCAATTAATGATCAGGGTCAAATATTCCAAAAAATAAAGACTTCTTACGTTTTGAATTTTGAACATTCGAATTTGTTCAGGATTGAGAAATTCGGATTTCGGATTTGCTATAAGCTATGAGCCGGTTCCTTGCCGGATTAAATTAAAATAAAGGGAGATATCATGAAATTTGACCGTTCAATGGAGATCTATAAGAAGGCGCTGGACGTTATACCGATGGGAACCTCGACGTTCAGCAAAAACCCGAACCTCTTTGTCATAGGCGCTTCGCCGCTTTATATACAATCGGCAAAGGGATGCATGCTCTATGACGTAGACGGCAACGAGTTCATCGACTACTCGATGGCGCTGGGGCCGATCATCCTCGGCTATGCGAACGCTGAGGTGAACAAGGCCGCAAAAAAGGGGATAGACGAGGGGCTTGTCTACACGGTCTCTTCGCCTGAAGAGTCCATGCTCGCAGAAAAGCTTATCGGGATCATCCCCTGCGCCGAGATGGTGCGTTTCAGCAAGAACGGCTCGGACGTGTGCGAAGGCGCAATAAGGCTTGCCAGGAACTACACGCAGAAGCTTAAGATCATGACCGTCGGCGGCTACCACGGCTTCCATGACTGGTTCATCGTTTCGACGCCCCGGAACAAGGGAGTCCCCAAGGTGATGGCGGAATGGATCCTGCCGCATGACTACAATGATATAGATGCAATAGAAAAGACGATCAGCGCCCAGAGCAACGAGATAGCCGCGCTGATCATGGAGCCGGTGATCAACTACGAGCCGAAGCCGGGTTTTCTTGAAAGGATAAGGGAGCTGACCGAGAAGAATAATATTGTGCTGATCTACGACGAGATGAAGACCGGCTTCCGCCTCCATATAGGAGGGGCGCAGAAGTATTTGAACGTTGTGCCCGATCTGGCAGTATACGCGAAAGGGCTTTCCAACGGGTTCCCGCTGAGCGCGCTTGCAGGTAAGAAACATCTCATGAAGCAGTTCGAGGACGAGAGCTGCTTCTTCTCAGGGTCCTATGCAACCGAGAAGGCCTCTCTCAACGCGGCGCTGAAGACCCTGGAGATACTTGAGAGGGATAAGGTCATAGAGCAGAACTGGAAGATGGGGGATATCCTCAAAAGAGGAGTAAGAAAAATAATCAATAAACACAACCTCCATGAATTTGTCAACATCGTGGGGTTCCCCCCTATGACGCACTTTGTAATGGTTGACTACAAGGGCTTTACCGTCAACGAGATCAGGTCGTTCGTGCAGCAGGAATGTGTGAAGCGTGGGGTCCTTTTTGTTGGCTACCACCATATATGCTTCGCGCACAGGAAGAAGCATATAGACCGCACCCTGAAGGTCTACGACGAGGTAATGTCCATGCTGAAGCAATCCCTTGATGATGGGAGCCTCAGGGATAAGATCGAAGGGAAGCCGATAAGCGCTTTTAGCGTGAGGTCGAACTAAGCAGGGTATGAAATTCCTCGTTATCGGATATGGCTCCATCGGCAAAAGGCACGCTGCCAACGTGGTTTCTCTGGGTCATCAGGCCGTCCTCCTCAGGCATTCCGGGAACAACATGAACAAAGAGGGGTTCAGGGAATATTACAGCCTCGAAGATGTGCTCAAAAATGAAAAGGGTGTTGACGGCGCCATCATATGTTCGCCGACAACAAGGCACCTGGACGACGTGGAGCGGTTGGTAGGCAACAACATACCCTTTCTCCTGGAAAAGCCTCCCGCTTATGAGCTTGAGCAGGCCAGGCGGATGCAGGGGGTCATAGAATCGGGCAAGTTCACCTCTTATGAGATAGGATTTAACCTGAGGCATCATCCGGTCATAGGGTTCATCAAAGATTTCCTGCCGAACGTCGGGAAGGTCTACACAACGAAGATCTATGTAGGCTACTACCTCCCGTACTGGAGGAAGGGGATCGATTACCGCGACTCATCGAGCGCGAAAAAGGAGCTTGGAGGCGGTGTCCATGTGGAGCTCGCTCACGATATAGATTATACGCTATGGTTGATAGGTTGTCCCGAGAAGGTGGTTGGATATATTAACAGGGTAAGCGACCTTGAAATATCTACAGACGATATCTGTTCAGCGTTGATGAAGTACGGCGACGGTTCCGTGGCTGAGGTGCACCTCGACTATCTTTCGCATAAATACCTGAGGGGAGGCCAGGTCATTGCCCAGAACGGGACCCTTGAATGGCAATGGAATCCGGCCGAAGGCAGCGTATTATTTTTTGGCAAAGGAAGCTCAGGTTCAAAAGAGGTCTTTTCAGTAGGGCCCGGCTACGATTTCAATACGACCTATACGGAGGAATTGAAACATTTTATCGATGTAATAAATGGCAGGGCGAAAAGCAAGGTGGACATTGCCGATGCCGTTGAAACGATGAAGGTCATTCATGCCATCGAGGTGTCTGACAGGGAAGAAAAATGGATCGCCATGAAGGAGATTGCTTTATGAAGAAGCTTGTTATTATTTCGGGAGGCCTTGGCGTCCTGGGCCAGAGTTATGCGAAGGCGCTGGAAGAAGAGGGCTATGACATACTTTTGCTCGATACGAAAGAGGTGCCGAAGGATGCAAAGATCTACGGTGAACTGTTCCAGTGCGATATCTCGGACGAGAAAGACGTCAAAAGATTGCAGGATCACCTGGCATCGATTGAGTGCGAGGTCTGTGGCCTCATCAACAACGCGTCATGCCAGCCACCGGGGTTTACCAATGAGCTCGATGATTATTCGACTGAAACCTTCCGCAAGGTCCTTGATGTAAACCTGGTAGGAAGCTTTCTGCTCACGAAGACGGTAATCCCCTTCATGAAAAAACAGGGGTTCGGCAGCATCGTCAACATAGGCTCGATCCAGGGCGTTGTGGCCCCCACGTTCCAGATCTACGAAGGCATGAACATCACGTCGCCGCTGGTATACGCTGTTGCGAAGGCGGGGATGATCCATTTCTGCAAATGGGTGGCTGCAAAATATGGAAAATGGGGGATCCGTTGCAACGCCATATCGCCCGGCGGGGTCGGGGATTCCCAGAGGGGCGGAAGCGAATTCGCAAAGATCTACGCAGCAAGGACGCCGCTGGGGAAGATGGCCGATTCAGACGACGTTGCAGAGGCAATAAAATTTCTCATAAGCGACAGATCAAAATACATCACCGGCCAGAACCTTCTCGTAGACGGGGGATGGACGATATACTGATCAGCTCTTTAGCCGTCAGCGGTCAGCTATCAGCAATAAATCCGGTCTATTTACTCTATCTGGTCTGTTTAGTTCTAACTTTGAACGTAGAACATTGAACGTTGAACGGATTTATAAGGAAGGCAATTAATGTATAAAGGAAAAAGGATACTGGCGGTTATAACTGCGCGGGGAGGGAGCAAAGGCCTTCCGGGAAAGAATATTAAACCGCTTTTAGGGAAACCCCTTATTGTGTGGACTATTGAAAAGGCGCTTGAGAGCGCCTGTATCGACAGGCTGATCGTATCCACTGACAGCGATGCAATCGCTGCGGTTGCTAAAGGGCACGGCGCAGAGGTGCCGTTCAAAAGGCCGAAAAGGCTCTCGGGCGACAGGGTAGGGTCCTACGACGTGGTTGCCCATGCCGTTGAATACCTTGCTCGAAAAGGAGATGTATTTGACTACGTGGCGCTCCTTGAACCAACCTCGCCTCTCAGGAAAAAGGCCGACATAGACAGCGCAATAACGAAGCTTATCGATAACGAAAAGAAGGCCGACAGCCTGGTCAGCTTTGGGCAGGTCACGCTGGAGCACCCCGCGGTGATTAAAAAGGTAAGCGGTAAGGGATATATGGTCCCCTATGTGAAGAACCCGGAAAAGGCGACGGGAAGGCAGGGATACAGCACTGCCTATTTTCCGTACGGTGTAATATACCTCACAAAAATAAGCGCCTTTTACAAATATCAAAGCTTTTATCAACCGAGAACGATACCCTATTTTGTGGAAAGATGGCAATGCTATGAGGTGGATGATATCTATGATCTTATGGTGATCGAGACTATTCTAAAAAATAGATCTCTTCATAATGATAATCGAAAATAGAGTAAGTTTGTAAAGATGAAAAATAACATGATTAAAAGAATAGTTTTTATTGTAGTAGGTGGATTAGGTGAAAGAGACTATAAAAGATATGGTATTGAGATATTACAAAATTATAAGTTTAAAGTCGAAGTGTGGGATTTAACAAATATACTGTATCCAGATACCCCTAAAGAAAATAAAGATTCCAAAGGATGCAAATATAGTGAAATAAGAGTATTTAAAGACAAAAAAGAGGTAACATGTAATTTGTTATCGTTAACATCAAGAGATTTTGTCATTAACATGTTAACTTACGATCCGTGGAGCCTAATGATCTACAGGATTTTAAGCAAATCTATAGCTGGTTACGCTGTCTGTTGCGCAAATAGTGTGCCGGTGCCTGAAGAAATAAAGAATTTTAATCACATGGCACGACGTCTTTTTGATATGGTGAGTCATGGTAGCTATTTTATTCTGTTAAAACAAATTTATTTAAGATTTTCTAAGTACTATAAAAAACTAATTAAACCTGCAGCAATAGCATTAACTGGTGGGAAAAACAGCTCTATAAGACAATACGTTATAAATGATAAGACTGAATTGATTAGAATACATACCTTTGATTATGATCTGTATTTAGATGAAATAAAGTTACCATATAAAGACAAATATGTTGCTGTTTTTTTAGATAGCATGTTTACCATGGATCCCGAGATGAGCATGCATAATATTAAACAAAGAATTAATTCTAAAGAATATTTTTACTTACTAAATAGTTTCTTTGATTATATAGAAAAAGAGTTAAATATTGAAGTTATTATAGCAGCACACCCACGATCCTTTTATGATAGCTTGCCGGACTGTTTTAACGGACGTAAATGTATAAAAGGACAAACAATTAAATTAATAAGAGAATCATATCTGGTCATGGCTCATTATAGCACCGCTGTCAATTTTGCAAATCTCTTTTATAAACCAATTATTTTTATGTCGTCAACAAAAATGCAAAACACAAGAGATGGTTATTTTATAAAAGAAATGGCAAAATGGCATGGAAAGAATCCTGTTGAAATAGATAGATTGGAAAATATTAATTTAAAACAGGAAATTTATGTAAATAGAGAAGCTTATAAACATTATAAAGAGTCATATATAAAAGATGAGAATACTATCAATGAGCCGTTTTGGGAAGTTGTTGCCAAAAGGTTAAAAACGGATTTTCAAAGTAAGGAGAAATATGAATAATTTTGACAACAAAACAATATTAATTACAGGTGGTACAGGTTCTTTCGGGAAACGATGTACTGAAACTATTTTAAAACGATATACGCCTAAGAGATTGATTATTTTTAGCCGAGATGAGCTAAAACAATATGAAATGTCCCGGCAATTTTCCGAAAAAGAGTTCCATTGTATACGTTATTTTTTAGGCGATATACGGGACAAAGAAAGATTAAACAGGGCGTTTCATAACGTTGATATAGTGATTCATGCTGCTGCATTAAAACAGGTACCATCTGCAGAGTACAACCCTTTTGAAGCTGTTAAAACAAATATTCTCGGCAGCCAAAATGTAATTAACGTAGCTATAGATCAAGGGGTTAAGAGAATTATATTTTTGAGTACGGATAAAGCCGCAAATCCGGTAAATTTATATGGTGCCACTAAGCTTTGTTCCGAAAAGTTATTTATTGCCGGTAATTCTTATGTCGGTTTCAATCATTCGATATTTAGTGTTGTGCGCTACGGAAACGTTGTAGGAAGTAGAGGAAGCGCAATACCTTTATTCTTAGAATACAAAGAAAAGGGTTATTTGCCGATAACAGATCCTAAGATGACGAGATTCTGGATAACTTTAGAGCAGGGCGTCAATTTTGTTTTGCAGGGTATCGAAAGGATGGTGGGAGGGGAAGTGTTTGTTCCGAAACTGCCAAGCATGAATATAATGGATCTTGCAAGGGCTATCGCGCCTAAATGCAAATACGAAGTTATTGGTATCAGGCCGGGGGAAAAGTTGCATGAGGTTTTGATTACCAGGGAAGATGCAAGGAGGACTATAGAATTCGATGAATATTATTTAATACAACCGGATTTCAATTATTGGGGAAAACGTTTTAATATAAATTCCGGTAAGTTAGTTTCAGAGAATTTTGAATACAACTCGGAAAGTAATCCACAAAAATTGACTGTTAATGATATGAGAAAAATAATATCTTGCTTATAGCATAGTAATAGTAACAATTCGTAAGACCTTATAAAATAAGGATATCATTTTTAATTATAGCGTACCAATCTTAATGAAAACAGCAATAATAATACAAGCGCGCATGACATCAACCAGGTTACCGGGTAAAGTTTTGATGGAAGTCCTAAACAAGCCATTGTTGGAAATTCAAATGGAAAGATTGATGAAATCGAAACATGCAGACCAGATTATTGTTGCAACAACTACCAACGAGGATGATCAACCAATAATTAAACTATGCAATAAATTGGGTATTGAATGTTTTAGAGGACCAGAAAATGACGTTCTTGCAAGGTATTATCTTGCAGCAAAGAAATTTATGGTTGATGTAATCGTGCGAATTACATCTGATTGCCCATTAATTGATCCGGTATTAGTTGACAAGATAATCGACTATTATAAAACAAACTACCCACGATATGATTATGTTTCAAACTGTTTAGAGAGAACATATCCCCGTGGTATGGACACGGAAGTTATTTCATATGTTGCCCTTGAAAAAGCATTCATTGAAGCCAGTGCGCCAACGGATAGAGAACACGTAACTACATTTATCCGGATGAATCCGAAGCATTTTAGACTTGCAAATATACGATATCAAAGAGATTATAGTTGTCATAGGTGGACAGTTGATACAAAAGAAGATTTTGAGTTAATAAAGTTAATTATAGAAACTATTTTCCCTCGCACCCGTTTGTTTACCTTGGAAGACTGTATAAAATTGATTGAATTGCATCCGGAATGGTCAAAGATCAATATGCATATAAAACAGAAAATGTGACAGGTCGTTAATCGATAAAGAAATGATTTGCAAAACAAAAAGGCGGTGCATTTATTTCCGAGCGGATTCATCAATTGAAATTGGCACGGGGCACGTAATAAGATGCCTTTCGCTTGCTGATGTTTTAAAAAAAAACGGGTTTAGCATCTATTTTATTTGTCGGGTAACTAAAGGCAATATAAGCCATATCATCAAAGATAGAGGTTATACAGTTTACGAGCTGCCCTCTAAAATAACGCGTAAAATGGACATGTTATTGACAGGGGAAATATTAAATAAGGTGAAAGGAAAACCCGATTGGTTGATCGTTGACCACTATAATGTCGATTTTACGTGGGAATCATACGTGAAGGACTATGTGGAGAAGATAATGGTTATCGATGATTTTACGAACAGGCGTCACAACTGCGATCTTTTATTAAATCAGAATTTATATAAAAATATGGAAAAAAGATATGGAGGGATGGTACCGGGGGGATGCAGGATGCTGCTCGGCACACGATATATCCTGCTGCGTGAACAATTCCTGGCCTTACGAAAGAGACGGAAGGGATTTAAAAAAGACATAAAAAGAATAATGATCCTAATTGGCGGTACCGATCCGACAAATGAAACCTTGAAAAGCCTTGAAGCCTTTAAATTACTGGACAGGAATGACATCGAAGTTGATGTTGTGGTGGGTGCGACCAATCCGAACAGGGACCGTATCAAAAAAGCTTGCGGCTCGATGCCTAACGTCCATTACCACTGTCAGGTAGATAATATGGAAGCACTGCTATTCAAGGCAGATATAGCGATCGGTTCAGGAGGTTCAGCGTCATGGGAGAGATGTTTTACGGGTGTTCCGTCAATCATTTCCAGTTTTGCGAATAACCAAATAGAAATATCTGAAAACCTTCACAGACAGGGCATCGCTGTAAACCTTGGATGGTATGAAGATATCACATCGGAAGACATTGCGGTTGCCATTAAAAGGCTTATTAATAATCCAACAAAAAGGATGAAAATGATATTAGAAGGGAAAAAGATAGTAGATGGAAAAGGAACATACAGGGTTGCTAATGCCATACAAGAGATGTCAAGAAAGAAATGAAAAAGGATCTCAGTAAAAACTTCAATATCGGGGATGTACAGTTGATCAGCTTTCTCAATCTCACCGGAGAAGAAAAAGAAATGGTGCGGCGGTGGAGAAACAACGCGGTTATATCGCAATGGATGTACCAGGATCACAGGATATCCAAGAAAGAGCATGCCGCCTATATTAAATACCTGGCAACATGCAGCGATACCTTTTGCTGGACCGTGAAAAAGAAAAACGTATATATCGGCGTCATCAATTTGAAAAAGATCGATCATAAAAATGGGAATGCTTATCTTGGAATTTATGCTAATCCAGATAGCGGTATCGCTAAACCGGGTGGACCATTGATCGATTGCCTCAAAAACCTTTCATTCAATATCCTCAAACTACACACGCTTAAACTGGAAGTTTTGAAGAACAATAGAACGGCAATCTCTTTTTACAAGAGATCAGGCTTTGTGCGAGAAGGTATGCTGCGTCAATTTGTTATGAAAGGCGGAAAATGGCATGATGTAATTGTTATGGGTATTATAAACGACAATGAAGGACAATGATGAACGACATAAAGATACAAAAAAGGTATATAGGAGAAAATCACCCTGCATTTATTGTTGCTGAATTATCCGCCAATCATAACCAGAGCTTAAGTACGGCCATAAAGACGATCAAGGCAATGAAAAAAGCAGGAGCAGATGCCGTGAAGCTCCAGACATATACACCCGACACGATCACAATCGATTCGGAAAAAAAATATTTTCAGATAAAACAGGGCACCCTGTGGGACGGGAAAACCCTTTACCAGTTATATATGACAGCCTATACACCATGGGAATGGCAGCCAAAATTAATGAATGTCGCCGAAGATTTAGGCCTTATATTTTTTTCAACGCCCTTTGACAAAACGGCGGTTGATTTTCTTGAAGATATGAAGGTGCCCGCATACAAGGTAGCATCTTTCGAAATTACCGACTTGCCGCTTATCGAATACCTTGCTTCTAAAAATAAGCCTGTAATTATCTCAACCGGGATAGCCACGATTGAAGAGATAGGAGATGCAGTTTATGCATGCCGGAAGGCCGGGAATAACAAGATCGCCCTGCTGAAATGTACATCAGAGTACCCGGCTGTTTTGAAAGATATAAATTTAAAAAATATTCCCTTGCTTGCAAGGCGGTTCAAAACGGTAATTGGTTTATCGGACCATACAACAGGTATTGCAGTCCCTGCCGCCGCTGTGGCACTCGGAGCATCTATTATTGAAAAACATTTTATTTTAGATCGTAAAGCAGGTGGACCTGACAGTGCTTTTTCCTTGGAACCAGATGAATTCAGGAGAATGGTAAAAATAATACGCGAAACAGAGGATGCTCTCGGAAGCTCAGAATATCAACTAACCCCAGGCATGGAAAAAAACAGACGTTTTTCAAGGTCCCTTTTTGTGGTAGAGGATATTCCTGCCGGCGGTATTTTTACAGAAATGAATATACGATCGATAAGACCTGGAGATGGTCTTTCTCCAAAATATATGAAAAAACTACTTGGCAAAAAAGCATCTAAAAAAATATCAAAAGGAACCCCTCTGGACTGGAAACTGGTAAAATGATTGATATCAGGCTATATTAAATATTGAGAAGAAACCTAAACGAAATGCATAAAAAAGTATGTATTTTAGATTATGGTGCTGGCAACGTAAATTCTGTATATAACATCTTTAAGATGTATACAGAAGTCAATGTGTCGAATAACTTGTCGATAATAAAAGATTCTACACATATTGTTTTACCGGGTGTAGGTGCCTTTGAAGCTACAGTTGAAAAAATCATTAAATTATTACCGATTGATGACATAAGGAATATTGTGTTTAATGAAAGGAAACCGTTTTTAGGAATATGTATAGGAATGCATGTACTTGCAACGACTGGTTTTGAATTTGGTGAACATCCCGGGCTTGGATGGATCCAGGGCAGGGTTGAAAAACTCGACCCGGGTGGTATGCCTCTTCCCCACATTGGATGGAATAATATCATTTGCAAAAAAAAATCATCGATATTGAAGGGACTCGAATCTAATCCGGATTTCTATTTTGTTCATAGTTATGTTTTTAAACCATGCGAACCTGAAACTATAGTTGCCACGTCTTTTTACGGAGAAGAGTTTTGTAGCATAATTCAATATGAGAACATATTCGGTGTACAATTTCATCCAGAAAAAAGTCAAAAGGCAGGAATAAAACTTGTCGAAAATTTTTTGAGTGTTCAATGAAAAAGAAAAGGATTATTCCTATACTTTTATTGCGCAATGGATGGCTGGTTCAAAGCAAATCATTTTCAAGGTATCAGAATCTCGGCAACCCCTTAACAGCAGTTAAAAGATTGAGCGAATGGGGTTCAGACGAGATAATCTATCTTGATATAAGCCGTGAAGCAAGATACGATTTGCGTCGGGATGACTTAGGGTATCCAAATAGACATGAGCTGTTTGAAATAATAAAAGATGTTTCAAAAGTAACTTTTATGCCGATAACGATTGGTGGACGCATCAGATTGCTTAAGGACATTGAAAGGAGGTTAATATTAGGGGCTGATAAAATTTCAATCAACACTGTTGCTATTGAAAATCCGGTATTTATAAGCGAAGCATCGTATGAATTCGGATCACAATGTATAGTAATTTCTATAGACGTTAAAATGGTGGATAATCAATATAGGGTTTTCGCAAACGGGGGGACGCTGCAAACGCATTATTCAGCGGTCGAATGGGCAAAAGAAGCAGAGGGTAGAGGTGCAGGAGAATTACTTATAAATTCCATCGACAGGGATGGCAGAAAGAACGGTTATGATATTGCACTATTGAAACAGATTACTGATAACGTCAATGTGCCGGTAATTGCCTGTGGAGGTGTTGGCGAATGGGAACATTTTGCTGAGGCTTTAGAGCAAACAAAAGTCGATGCCGTCGCTGCGGCGAATATTTTTCACTATTCGGATCAAAGCGTGTATTTAGCAAGAAAATATTTATATCAAAAAGGTTTAAACGTAAGGCCTCCAGACCTGATTACATTTTAGAGGTATTAATACATGTACAAAAAAATAAATTATTGTAAAAGATGTGTTTACCCTTCTACAGGAGTTAATTTGGCATTGGATGATGAAGGAGTTTGCAGCAGTTGCAGGACCTTTGAAGAATTTAATAAACTTGACTATAACTTTTGGAAAGAACGTCAAAAAAGATTTGAAAAAATCATAAATGAGGTCCTTAAAAACAGAATATCAGATTATGATTGTATAATTCCGGTGAGCGGAGGAAAAGACAGCTATTACCAAACTCATATTGTTGCCGGGGAGTATGGCCTGAAGCCTTTACTTGTTACTTACCATGGCAATAATTACTTACCCGAGGGTGATTATAACCGTGATCGTATGAGGCACGTATTCAACGCTGATCACCTTGTTTTTGGGCCAAGTGTAGAGGTTTTAAAAAAACTTAATAGGCTTTGTTTTCGAAAAATGGGAGATATGAATTGGCATGCGCATTGTGGTATTTTTACTTATCCTATACAAATAGCAACAAAATTTAAAATCCCTCTGATTATATGGGGTGAAATTGCATGGGATATTTCCGGCATGTACGATCCAGACGATTATGTAGAATTTAGTGCAAGGGTACGCCATGAGCATGGTTTGCGTGGTTACGAGTGGTATGATATGCTCGACGATCCTAGTGACAAATTAACTGAAAAAGATTTACTTTGGGCTAAGTATCCTCCTGATGATGAAATATTAAATGTCGGTGTCCGAGGAATATATATAGGCAACTTTTTTAAATGGGATGCCAATAAACATGCCAAATTAGTTCAGGAGAAATACGGGTGGAGAGAATCAAGAACTCCATTTGAGAGAACGTATAGACGAATATCGAACCTGGATGATAGATACGAAAACGGTGTGCATGATTTACTGAAGTTTATTAAGTTTGGTTATGGCAGGGCTTCAGACCATGCTTCGAAAGATATAAGGAATGGTTATATGACCCGCGATGAAGGCATAAAGATGGTTCGCAAGCATGACCATGCGGTTTCGCAAGATTTATATCACTGGCTTAATTATGTCAATATGAAAGAAGATGAGTTTTGGCAAGTTGCTGACCGTTTTCGTGATCCACGTATATGGTGGATTGAAGATAACCAGTGGTGGAAAGATAATATTTGGGGTGAGCCTTCTCCGTATGGCCCTATTCATATTTCCGCTGAAGAGCAAAAAAAATATCTTTAACCCTAGCGTTCGATTAAAAGAGAGGAAAACTTGAACAAAGCTAAAGTGATATTGCTAAACCCGCCTACTGCAGCAGAATCAACGGAACCGCTTTTGGGTCTTGGTTACTTGGCTGCGGGATTAAGAAAAAAAGGTCACGAAGTAAAAATTGTTGATGCGACTGCTCCTTTTAAGCGATTATCGCAGGAGGATGTTGAAAAGATTGTCATAGATTATTCTCCTGATTTTATAGGGATAACACTGACTATTGACTATATTCCTTATACATACGATTATATGAGAAGCCTGAAAAATCTTAAATATCCGATTATTGTCGGTGGTCCCCATGTAAATCCTCTCCCGGAAGAAGCGCTTGAAAATGGTGCAGACATAGTTGTATTGGGAGAAGGAGAAATTACCGTTGTTGAGCTTGCTGACTATTTTGCCGGCAATAGGGAAAAACTGGAAGAAATAAAAGGTCTATGTTATAGAGGACAGAACGGAGAGGTTTATCGCACTGAACCCAGACCATTAATAAAAGATCTCGACAGCATACCTTTTCCGGAATTTGATGACTTCCCCATAAAAAACTATACAGGCAGTGACGATCCTGATTCTAACCCAATATTCTGGAGTCTCTTTAGCAGTAGAGGTTGCCCATTTAACTGCATATTTTGTTGTGGTCATAATGTGTTCGGAAGAACTTACAGAATGAGAAGCGCTGAAAATATCTTTGAAGAGATCAGACAGCTATATGGAAAATATGGCGCAAGAAAATTTGCGTTTCAAGATGATGAAGTGATGATTAAAAGAGAAAGGGTAATAAAGCTTTGTGAATTAATAAAGTCGAGTGGAATGAAGATTAAAATATCCGTCCGTTCACGCATCGACAGTTTAGACGCAGAGCTCTTAAGAATATGCAAGGAAGGAGGTTTCAATAGGATAAGCTTCGGTATCGAAAGCTGGAACGATGATTCTTTAATGAAAATGAATAAAAGATATAAAGTAAAAGACATAGAAAAAGGAATTGAACAGCTTGTAGAAGCAGATTACTCAAATGTTAATTTTAACAATATAGTTGGTTTCCCATGGGAAACGCGCGAACACTATGAAAGAAATATAAAAATAATATCAAATATACCTGATTCGATACATTATTTTACGACAGTATCAACACCAATTCCTTACCCGAACACAGAATTATACAATATGTACCATAAGGAATATGGTTTCACCAACTGGTGGTTAAAACATGAAATGCACTGGCAACATTGGATGCTTTTTTCTAAAGGGAATTATCAACCTGCATTTTATAAAATTGCGCGCAAACTGCTTGTTTTCTATTCGCCCGACTTATACTGGCATTATTCTGAACGGCAACTATCAGATATTGAATACTTTTCGTGGAATCTGTTATGGTTCTTTTGCAGGAAACACTACGGTTATCTTATGTCAAAAATCATCATAGTGTTATGCCGTGTTTCTATAAAATTGTGGAAAATATCACCACAAACAGAAAAAATACTCTCAGGGAAAATATTAAAACATTTTATCAATAAGATTGAGCAGAAACTGTCATTTACAAATGTTGAATAGCAAATATTAAACTATGACAAGGGCAATTATTTTTCCTAAAATATCGGTAATAACGTACTTTATTTCAATAATACTAAGATATCTTAATAAAAATAATGACATCTATTTTATTAATATAAGTGATTATTTCAAAAATCACTCGTCAAAAATTAATTATCTCGATAAAAATTCTATAAGGTGGGCAAAAAAACTATATCAATCATATTCCGAACATGCAAGGGGAGATTTTTTATCTCACAATTATGTAGATTTAATCGATAAAGAGATTAAGCAATCTTCTTTGATCCATGCCATTGATCGGCTCCTGTCAATATCAGGTGAACTCAAAATTAAAATAGGCATATCATGGAAGAAAAACATTCATCATTTTACAGAATCTTTTGCTTATCAATACGCTTTAGGAGAATTTTTAAAAGATAATATGTCTTATAAGAAGATTGTTATTGTCTCTTCAAACTCACTGACTTCAATCATAAAAAAACATATCGTTCTCGATAAAAACATAACAGTAATTGTCATACCTGGGATGGAATTATTTGAATATTGTTTTAATAAAATGCAAAGCTTCGCGTTATTGGATTTCATTAAAAAAACAATTATTAATAAATTTAATTTAAGAAATAAGGCAGGTATGAATACCTCCAATACTGATTCAAATTTTAATTGCACTGACTGTGGGAAGTATGAAATTGCTTATTTCCCTCATCAGGGTATTTTTTTTGGGAATTTTTTTGCTAAAGATCATTTTTACAGCGAGGATGGAAATTCCCCGTTATATAAATCTAATATCTTGCATATCTCAATCAATGAAGCGAATAAACAATATATGGCAAATAGTCATCAGTATTATCAGGAAAACAATATTCCATACATAGACATAAATAAATTGCCATGCAACAATTGGCTAATATATAAAAAGTGTTTACGATTAATAATTATGATGAAGTTTAAATTAATTCAGGAGCTATGCAAATATGGACCTGATTTTATTGCAATGGCACTATTGACGATATTTAGAATATTAAAATATAACTATATTTTGTCATCTTTATCTAACCTAAAGATCGCATTCGTAGGATATGAAATACTTTTTCCGCGTGAGCTTGCAATGGCTTTATCATTAGCCGGTGTAAAAATATGCGCATGCCAGGAAAGATTTATAACAGCTTTTTCGCCTGAAACCGGGATGTCATATTATTTTCTTGATTATTACTTTGTTGCCGGCAAAATAGTTACAAATAAAGGTTTAAAAAGACATTTCATACATAAATGCCTGCCAGTTGGTCTTGTCAGAGTTGATAACCTTTATGAATACGAAAAAAGAAATCTACCTGACATTAAGTACGATTTAATCAAGAAAGATAAAAAGTTGATAATAGCTCTCGACTATCCTGTGCCATATGATGAAATTGAAGACGTAAATCGGCAAGTAGGAAAGATTGTACAATTAAGAACATTTTACAATGATTTGATAAAAACGGCCTTAAATTTTCCGTCGATTTATATTGTAATTAAAGGAAAAGGAACGGAATCCTACAATAGTCCATTTATAGCAGATATTGTGAATAAAATAAGAGAAATAGATAACATTGATATTGAACTTGATTTAAACAAATACAATCCGTCTTATATAATTGAAAAAGCTGATTTGACCATAGCCTGTCAAACCTCCCTGGCCGATGAACTTTTAGCAGCCGGCAGGAAAGTAATATTTTATGAACTTTCAAATTATTTAAATACAATTTTTAATTATAATAATTTACCAATAATTGTATCTAATTATGATGAGCTCGCTTATCACGTTAACAATTTTATTAACGGAATTTACTTAGACAATGCAATTGTAGAGGAGATTCAAAAAGAATTTTACAGTAATTGTTATCATGGAAAGGTCAGAAATAAAATACAAGACTTTTTGGTAGATGTATTGAAAGATAATAAAAGCATTTAATTTTACGTTCCCTTTTTGAATGAGATCATCAATAATATCGTACAGTCTCAAAACCTATGAAGCTTAAACGTATATTCGACAGATTTGTAGATCCCGACAGGAAGATACGGGACAGTAAGGCGTTCCAAAATATCGAAGCAGGTGCGTCTGCAGTTGCAGGGGTGGCGGGGAGTAGCCCTCCATGGAAAAGGGACGAGAGGGAATACTGGCGATCGCGCGAAATGGGCGAACAGCACGGGCCGGAGAATTATATTCAGGAAGACAACAGCACCTATGTCATGTTCGAAGGGCTCCTCAAGGCGCTCGGGCAGGAGGCCTCATTCCTCGAAATAGGGTGCAACGCCGGGAGGAACCTGAACTACCTCCTGAAACAGGGCTACACAGACCTCGCGGGGATAGAGATAAACGATGCATCAATAAACGTTGTGCTGAAGGAGCACTTCCCGGACCTTTATGAAAAGGGAACATTTTTCATAGGAAATGCTCTGGACGAGATAAAGAAGATACCCGACGAACGCTACGATGTAGTGTTCTCTATCGGCGTTTTCGAGCACATACCTTATGAGGACAAGGCGCTGTTCAACGAGGTTGCAAGGGTGTCGAAACAATATATTGCGATCATAACGAGCGTGAGGTCGAGGCTTTTTCACTACAACTACGAAAAGATATTCAGGAAACTCGGATTCACCACTATAGAGTACAGGCTTTTCTACGGGGAGAACCATAATTTCAACGTGCCCGTCGAGCCCTACGATGCCAAAAAGCACGCATTCGATTCGAAATTCCTTCGAATTTTTATAAAAAGCAGAAAGGATGGATGAGCATGGCTCCGGGACATCCCCCGCAAACACGCTCATTCCGCTCCTGCGGCTACATTCGCTCGCGTTCGGCTTCGGAACTTTTGCTTCGCAAAAGACCGAGCTTCCTCGCCTCACGACGGTTTGCTCCGGGATATCCCGACGCCATGCTCTCATTATAAACTATCAAATATTAAATGTTCAAAGCAAAGGCATGACATTTTTGTTTCAAATTTTGAACATTTTAATTTGTTTAGGATTGTCCCTCCTTCGTCAGGATTGAACCTTGCGATATTAGGATTTTTTTAATCCAGATATCCGATTACATATGCTCGTCCATTGAGTCCCCATGCAGAAAAAACATCTCAGTGATATGCAGATCATGATCTGGTTCCTGAGGCCTTACTGGCTGAAGGCCTTTTTTGTGTTCCTGCTGCTCTTTATCTATGCCCTGCTGGAGACGCTCAGCGTGGGCGCCCTCTATCCGTTCCTGAGCAGAATCCTTTCGAAGGCCGACTCAGCGGCGCAGTACGGCGGGAAGATCCTGGAATACCTTGATTCGGCCTCATCGTTGCTGCCTGTCAATGATGCGCTTGTCGCTGCGAGCCTTCTTCTTCTTGTACTGATAATATTGAGCCGTATCTTCGGGATCATATCGGAGAGCACCGCCCTCTGGTATCACTTGCAGCTTTACACTGACCTGCAGAACAAGATCTTCAGGAAGGTATTGCTGAACCAGTACAGCTATTTCCATATGAAGAAACACGGGGAGCTTATGTACATCGGCAGGGAGGCCTCGTCATCGGTCGGCGAGATGTTCTTCTATTTTCCCAAGGCCGGCGTTGAGTTCTTCAGGATCGTGATCATAACCGTGCTTTTGCTCACGATCTCGGTAAAGTTCACCCTTCTTATGTACGTCGTGATCGCCGCGTTCAGCGTGATCGTTTACGTTCTTTCCAACAAGATCATCAACCCCTCTGCAAAGAAGGCGCAGATAGCATATACGAATATTACGACGCTCTTCTCGGAATCCTTTTCCGGCATAAGGCAGATAAAGCTCTTCGACACTTACAGGTACTGGTTTGATAAATTGAAGAAGGAGCTGACCGTTGCGCGGAAGCAGCAGTTCACCTATACTGCCCCGGCATATTTCTCCTCCCATTTAATACTGTCTGTCGGCTCCCTCAGCACGATCGTCGCCATCATCTATGCCAAGCTCTACATGCCCGATGATTTTATAAAGATATTCCCTATCATCATTGTCTATGTCGGCGCGCTGATGAGGCTTATGCCTTCCGTAAAAGAGATAGCACATCAATGGATGGGGCTTAAAGGCCTTGCCCCGCGCATCCGCATTACCTATGAAACCCTGGCGGACACACGCTATGATACGGAAGATGGTGGAAAGGATTTTCCCGGTTTAGCAAGTGGAATGAAACTGGACGACATATCATTTTCATATCCCACGAGAGAAAATGTCCTGAAAAATATCAATATCACCATACCGAGAAACAAGACGATTGCCATTGTGGGAGAGTCGGGATCAGGAAAGTCAACCCTGGCCGATCTGCTCCTTCGCCTGTACGGGCCTTCTTCGGGGCAGGTACTGATTGATGGCGTCGATTACCAGGATTATTCTCGCTCTTCGTGGCTGAAGCACCTGAGCATGGTAAGCCAGGACACCTTTATATTCCATGCCTCTGTCAGGGACAACATCAGGATCGGCAAGCTCGATGCTACTGACGGGGAGATCACCGGTGCGGCAGCAGTCGCCAACGCGCACCAGTTCATCATGGAGCTTCCCGAGCAATATGACACGATCGTCGGCGACAGGGGGATTACGCTGTCAGGAGGCCAGTGCCAGAGGATAGCCATCGCGAGGGCGGTCATAAAGAACCCCGAGATCCTCATCCTCGATGAGGCCACAAGCTCCCTCGACAATATCTCTGAAAAGGCGATACAGGATTCGCTGAGAGAAGTGGAAAAGGACAGGACGACCATCATTATAGCCCACAGGCTTTCAACCATCGAGCACGCCGACAGGATATTTGTCATGAAGCAGGGCGAGATCGTTGAGGAGGGAACGCATGCGGAGCTTCTCGGGAAGAATGGCTATTACAACGCATTATATCAAAGAGAAAAAGGAGAAGAGAAGGTATGAGCCTGAACTATGAGATCCTTGACTGCACCATCCGCGACGGCGGGTACCTCAACAACTGGCATTTCGACAAGAAGATGGTCCGCGAGGTCTACCGCGCGCTCTCGAAGGCGGGGATCGACATCGTGGAGATCGGCTTCCGCGGCACCGAGAAGTACTTCAAGAGGGACGTATACGGCCCCTGGCGGTTCACCGATATCGAGGACCTCAAGGACGTGGTGCAGGGGATAAACGGGGCAAAGGTCGCCATCATGGGCGATTTCGGCAAGCTTGACACGGACGACATCACCGACGACTACCGGCAGTACGTGAGCATGGTCAGGATAGCCGTCCACAAGGACGGCACCTTTGACGCGATCAGGCAGCTTGAGGCTATCCAGAAGAAGGGCTTCCTCGTCTCCCTCCAGGCCATGGGGATCACAAGCTACACGCAGAAGGAGATAGCGGAGCTGGTCGCATTCCTCAAGGGCTCCTCCATCGACTACGTCTACGTCGCCGACAGCTACGGCTCGATCCTCCCCGACCGGATGCGCTCCCTCATCGAGCCCTTCCAGGAATTGAAACACATCAAGGTGGGGTTCCACCCCCACAACGGCCTCCAGATGGCCTTCGCAAACACCCTGGAGGCGATCAAGTGCGGCATCGACATCGTGGACTCCACGATCTACGGGATGGGCAGGGGCGCAGGGAACCTCCCCACCGAGGTCCTCCTCTCCTACCTCCAGCTCTCCACGACGGACAAGTACAACGTGATCCCGGTCCTCCACGCCATCGACAGGTTCTTCATGAACATCGAAACCGACGAGCCCTGGGGCTACCAGCTCCCCTACATGCTCTCGGGCATCTTCCAGTGCCACCCCTACTACCCGAAGACCCTCGTCGACTACCGGGAGTATTCCATGGAGGACATCTGGAGCGCCCTGGAGGTCATAAGAAAGATCAACCCCGTGGGGTTCTCGAAGGAGATCCTGAACGACATCGTCAAAAGCGGCATGATAGGCAGCACAAAGCACAAAAGGCAAGCGCCTGCCGAACCCGAAAGAACCGAGGCGCCTGAAAGGAACGTGGACGGCGGGGTCCCCTACATGGACCGCCATAAGGGGAGGGAGTTCCTTATCCTCGCCAACGGCCCCACCCTGAAGGAGTACCGGCCCAGGATAGAAGCCTTCATCAAAAAGCATAACCCCGTCATCCTGGGCGCCAACTACCTCTCGGGCTTCTTCACCCCCCACTACCATGCCTTCAACAACAAGAAGCGCTTCACCGACTACATCGACACCGTCTCCATGGACTCGGCCCTCATGATCGGGGAGAACATCCCCGAGGAGATGGTCCGCGAATACACGCCCCGTCCCTACGAGACCCTCTACTTCAACGACACCCTCGATGACTTCGGCATCGTCGACGGGATCATCCAGTCCAACTGCAGGACCATCTCGGTGCTCTTGATGGGCATCGCCATCGTCATGGGCGCAGAACGGATATTCGCCGTCGGCCTCGACGGGTACATCGGCACCGACGACAGGGGAGGGTTCCACTTCTACGACGAGAAGGTGGAGCCCGAGGAGAGGGACCTCGTCATCGAGCGGCACCGCTTCAACCAGCTCTTTCTTGAGCAGATCGACGCCTACCTGATCCACCACGGGAAGGAGGGGATACACATCCTCACCCCGACGGGGTATAAGGCGTTCTTTAAGGGGATAGAGAATTATCTATGAGCCAGAACAATGAACGATACGGTCTTTTAAAAAAACTTTTCCAGGAGAGAAGGTTCTTCAAGCTTGTCTGCGGCGCCGGGAACGAGGACCTCACGGAGGTGAGGAGGCTTGCCGCGATATATACGCTCGCCGGCGTGGCGATGCACGACCTCTCTGCGAACGTTAAGGTCGTTGAGGCCGCGAAGAAGGGCATCGAAGAGGCATACGCGCTGGCGCCCTTGCTGGGAAGGAAGATCGGGATGAGGCCGTACCTGAATGTGAGCATCGGCATCAAAGGCGATCCCCACGTCCGCAAGGCGCTGATCGACCGGAGCTCCTGCGTGGAATGCGGCGAGTGCATTAAGGCCTGCAGGCAGGATGCGATCTCAGAAGACTACTCTGTTGCAGAGCCCAGGTGTATAGGGTGTGGAGACTGCGAAAAGGTCTGCCCAGCAGCCGCGATCCGGTATATGCATAAGCGTGCTGATTTTGAAAATATACTGCCGGAATGCGCAAGGCGAGGAGTAGAGACGATGGAGCTCCACGGGGTTACAGACGATGACGAGGCGGTATTCCATGACTGGAAGCTTTTGAACTCGATCATTACGGATAATTTTCTCAGCGTCTGCCTCGACAGGTCGCTTCTGTCAAACAGGCATCTCATCGATAGGGTCAGGCAATTGCATGAAATAACCGGGGAACGGATGATCGTCCAGGCCGACGGGGTCCCCATGAGCGGAGAGGGCGACGACTACAATACCACGCTCCAGGCCGTTGCCTGCGCCGATATGGTGATGAAAAGCGGCATCCCTGTTGTTGTCCTCTTGTCAGGAGGAACGAACAGCAAAACGGGACTGCTCGCGCGGCAGTGCGGCGTCAATGCCCACGGTGTTGCCATAGGAAGCTTTGCCAGGAAGCTGGTCAAGCGATACGCGGCAATGGAAGATTTTGATTCAAGCATCGACGCGCAGAGAGAAGCGGTGTCTGTTGCCGAGCAATTGGTAAGATCAAACCTGGAGGCTATTGGTGGCTGACATCAGGATCAATAGCGAAGTGATAAGGGATATACGGCTATTCATCTTCGACAAGGACGGGACCTTGATGGAACTCAACTACTACTGGACACAGATGGTAGGCCTGCGGGCAGAGCTTATATGTAAAGACCTCGGGCTTGGTAAAGACCACGTCGAAAAGATCGCCTATGCGATGGGGGCGGATATGAAGACGGGCCGCTTGCGGCCTGAAGGGCCGGTGGGCCTGAAGAAGCGTGAAGTGGTTCTCCAGGCTGCCGTAGATTATTTGAACGGCATCGGTTGCAAAGATGTCCATGATCTGTGCTTTAACGTTTTTCAGCAGGCTGACGATATATCGTCGAAAGATCTGAAACGGTTTGTCAGGCCCATTGGCGGCGCCTCAGAGCTTCTCAGGAAGGCCGCGCGCTGCGGGTGCAAGACGGCGATAGCGACGATCGACCGGCGGGAACGGGCAAAGCTCGCGATGGAATGCCTGGGCTTCGCGGATACCATTGACCTCGTTATCGGCGCCGACGACGTCTCGCGGCCGAAGCCTGATCCTGAACAGATAAATTTAATCTTAAATGCCTTCAAAATAGATCGAGAGAATG
>Ga0116144_10001556_pt1 | contig 27047 bp, 22 predicted proteins | sample AD_UKC035_MetaG_FD_89746 | JGI IMG/M metagenome (GOLD analysis project Ga0116144, IMG submission 89746) | Active sludge microbial communities of municipal wastewater-treating anaerobic digesters from USA - AD_UKC035_MetaG | ecosystem: Engineered > Bioreactor > Anaerobic > Digestate | place: USA...
GACTTCACCTGCTTCCATCGCAGCTTCCAGGGACAACCCGGCGTGCCTGGTGGCGACATGCGTGCGGCCTACTTCCTGGCCTACGATGAACGGCGCTGTCGGCATGTGTCCTTGGAGACGGCACTGTCGGAGATGCGGGCCGGGCGCGAACTGGTCTCCGCCAGCTTCGTCATCCCCTACCCGCCGGGCTTCCCGGTGCTGATGCCGGGCCAAGTGATCAACGAGGAGATCATCCATTTCCTGCTGGCGCTGGATGTGAAGGAGATCCACGGCTACCGGCCGGAGCTTGGCCTGCGCGTGTTCACCGATGCAGCGTTGGGACGGCAGCGCACAGTGACGGCTTTGGGGGGACTACCCAGAGCGTCCGCCCCGACCGCGACCTCCAAGAAAGCGGCGAAGAAGGGCGGGAAGAAGCGCGAGTGAGCGCAATAGCCTTCGGCTTGGCCGATCCGCGCCACACTCCAGCGGCGGTGGTGTCCTTCCCCGAACTAAGCGGCGAAGCTCATGAGCAGGCGCATGCCTACCACCCCGATGGCCAGCACCAGCCAGAACCGACGTAACGTCCGCCGCGTGGCGCGATCCACTTCGACATGCAATCGTTCGTTGAGCTCCCGGCGTGACATGTCATGTGTATAGCCGATCCCATGCCGGAACCACCTGGAAGTGTATTTAGGTGCGAGATCGGGGAATTCTCTTCCCAGGTGTCCGCGGAGTGGATAGGTCCATCGATCGAATCCACAGCTGGTGTGGCTTGGAGTATACCAGACCGAGCGTTCTGTTCACCCGCTGGTCGGACCGGTTTGTCCGTTTCCCGGGCATCCGTACCTTGGTTCACACAACTTTGCCGATCGCACATATGTATCAGTAGTTCGAGCAGTGCCATGAGGCTTACCGTCGGTTTCTTCCAGGTCATTGCGTGCATGATCGTTCTTTGGATCACGTACATGGTGTTCGCGGTACTTGATACAGAATGGGGTTTCGATGGCATTATTGGATTGCTCTATCAAGCCATCTGGGGGGTGCTACTGTCGGGGTTGAGCATTTTGGTCGTTTCGATCGTCGGCCTTCCGATACGGCTTTACACCCCCTTACGGAAGTGGTGGTCACAGAGCATCTGGCTTCCCACTCTGATCCTCTTTTGTGGAGGTCTACTCCTGGTGCTTTCCATCTTGTTCTCGGCCGATCAGGTAGTGGAACCTGAGGGCGGTTCTGCAGTGTTAAAGCGCATCCCTCAACTTCGCCTTGCCGTTTCGGGCTGGTTCATGCTCGCATTCGGTGTGCTTCATCTTTTTCCGTCACCTGATCTTGACAAATGGTGGTCCTTCGCACCGAGAGGGTAATGAGTACCTTGACTTTAGCTGTCTGATCCTCCTCGTACCTTTCACTCGATCAGTCCCATCTTGTAAGTTTCCGTTCCATGGCCAAGAAGAAGACCCCGCCGCGTCGACAGCCCGTGAAGAAGGCCGCCCGCAAGGCAACGCCCACAAGGGCCGCACCCGCCGAACGGGTCACCAACAATAAGGCATCAGCGCGCAAGAATCCATCGAAGGGAAAGACGTCCCCCTCCCGCGCCATTAAGAAGCCCGCCCACCTCCTCAAAGGCATCAGCGACATCCGCCGCTTCTTCCACCGCAACGAGACGCCGCTCTACTTCATCAGCGCCACCAACTTCAACTTGCTCGGCGCCGATGAATGGATCAAGGACTTCAAGTTCATCACCTACATCGATTGCTTCGATGGGATGCATCCGAACCTGATGAGCCCCAAGACCGAGGAGCCGCACGAGGAGTTCCAGAGCATCGAGGACATCAACAACTACCTGCTCACCCACAGCGAGGTGCGCGACTACATCGAGCAACGGAAGACGAAGGGCCGGAACGGCAAGGCGCTCTTCCTCATGTTCGATGAGAAGACCGAGGCGCTGGCGAAGAAGGCCGGACTGGAGGTGATCTTCCCGAAGGCGAAGCTGCGCACCTGGCTTGACAACAAGGTGAACACGAACCGCGTGGCGGAGAAGGCCGGTGTGCCCTGCGTGCCTTACGTGCTCAGCCCCGTACGGCACTACGAGCACCTGCTCGCTGTGGCGCAGAAAGGCAAGCTCGGCAATGACCTCGTCGTGCAGACGCCCTTCGGCGACAGCGGTCACACCACCTTCTTCATCAGGAGTGAAGCGGACTATGAGAAGTACGCGAAGGAGATCGAAGCCGAGAAGGAGTGCAAGATCATGAAGCGCATCAACTGTCGGGGCGCGGCCATGGAAGCCTGCGTTACACGGCACGGCACCATCGTGGCGCCGTTGATGACGGAGCTCGTCGGCTTCAAGGAACTCACACCATACAAAGGCGGCTGGTGCGGCAACGAGATCTTCGCCGGCACCTTCACGCCGGAGATCCGCGCCAAGGCCCGTCGGTATGCGCGGAAGTTCGGTGACCAGCTACTGAAGGAGGGCTACAAAGGCTACTTCGAGCTGGACTACCTCATCGACAAGGACAGCGGCGAGATCTACCTCGGCGAGCTGAACCCACGCGTCACCGGGGCGAGCTCTATCACCAACCACGCCGCCTTCGCGCTGGCCGACGCACCGCTGCACCTCTTCCACACACTGGAATGGATGGACGTGCCCTACGAGCTGAGCGTGAACGCGCTGAACCGCCGTTGGGCCGATGCCGCGAACATCGACAGCTGGGGCCAGATGGTGATCAAGCACACGCAGGACGACATCCGCCGTGTGACCGAAGCGCCGCGCAGCGGGATCTGGCGCATGCGCGAGGACGGCAGCATCTACTTCTGGCGCATGGATACGCACCGCCGCTATGTGGAGAAGGAGAACGAGGCCTTCTTCCTGCGCATCACGCGCGTGGGCGACTGGCTTTACGAAGGCGCGGACATCGGCATCCTGGTGATGCGCGGGCGCATGATGACCGACGACTTCCAGCTCACCGAGCGCGCGAAGAAGTGGCTGGCGGCGATCCGTGCGGAGTACAAGAGCGTGGTGCCGGGCGAGCATGCGGGCACGGGGCATATGCTGGAGATCGGGGGGTTCAAGATGATGTAGAGAGGTTCACCACAGAGACACGGAGGCACGGAGAAAGCCAAATGCGAGGAGCATGAACCCCGGAGACACCGAGACACAGCGCGCGCGAGTCGCAAGTCTCAAATACAATGAGTTGAGCGAACTGATCATCGAGGCGGCCATTGAGGTACACCGTGAACTTGGACCGGGGTTATTGGAGAGCATCTATGAGATGTGCCTTGCCCAGGAGCTCCGGGAGCATGGGGTCGAGGTCACCCAGCAGATGGCCGTTCCGATCATTTACAAGGGCAGGCGGATGCCGAACGACCTGCGGCTCGACCTGCTGGTGGACGATCGCATCATCGTAGAAGTGAAGGCGGTTGAAGAGTTCCACCCAGTGCATCAAGCACAACTCCTGACCTACTTGAAGCTCACTGACAAACGAGTGGGCCTGCTGTTGAACTTCCATTCGCCGGTCATCACCAAGGGCATCAAGCGCATGATGAACGGCTATCTGATCGAAGGCGAATGACAAGTACGATCGACCCCGTTCTTCTCTGTGTCTCTGTGCCTCTGTGGTGAAGTATTCCCATGTACGTCCACCTGAAACTCGTCAAAGAACCCTGGCCCAGCGACCGCTGGCAGACCTTCTTCGACCGCGCGTGGCCGCTGTTCAGGATCTGGTACGAGAGCGAGGGCCTGGAAAAGCGCCCCGACCTGGTGACCTGCCGCAGCGTGCTGGAGCTGCACATGCCGGAGCTGATCCCGGTGTACAACAGCTTGTGCCGCCTCGCGAACAACGACGATGTCGCTTCGCGCTTCCTCAGCATGTGGTGCCCACCGCCTTACATGGCCGGCTGCTCCCAAGTGGCCTGGACCAAGGGTGCGCCCACGCTCATCCGCAACTACGACTTCGACCCGCGCTACTTCGATGGTCGCATGCGCTACACGGAATACGTGAAGCCTGTGATCGGCATCCAGGACAGCGGCTGGGGCCTGCTCGACGGTATGAACGCGGATGGGCTGGCCGTGGCGCTCGCCTTCGGCGGAAGGAAGGTGACCGGCACCGGCTTCGGCATCCCGCTGGTGATCCGTTACGTGCTCGAGACCTGCAGCACGACCGATGAAGCCTGCGTCGCGCTATCCCGCATACCGGTGCACATGGGCTACAACGTCACCGTGGTGGACAAGAGCGGCAAGTACGCAACGGTGTACATGAATCCGGACCGTCCGGCGCAGGTGGTCTATCAAGCGGTGGCCTGCAACCACCAGCATCAGGTGGAGTGGGATGAGTAGGCGGCCTTCACCCATACCATCGAGCGCAAGCACTTCCTGGAGCACAGCATCGCGCAGCCCAAGCTCACGCGCGCAACGCTCATCAAGCAGTTCCTCAAGCCGCCCTTGTACAGCCAACAGTACCTGCGCGGCTTCGGCACGCTCTACACCGCGGCCTATGATGTGGCCAAGGGCCGCGTGCAGATCATCTGGCCGGAGAAGCAGGTGGAGGCGAGCTTCCACCGTTTCGAGGAGCAGGAGGTGCAGGTGGTGCTGCTGCGGCCGGTGGGGAGGTATCTGGCGAAGTGAAGGGCGCAAGCGCGCTTGAGTTTTTACCGCAGAGGCGCGGAGAGCGCAGAGAAATGCAACAGTCATGAGCGGTGCGTGGACATACAATGAGTTGACGGAGCAGGTCATCGGTGCGGCGATCGAGGTACATCGCGAGCTTGGTCCCGGCTTGTTGGAAAAGGTCTATGAAGAGTGCCTGTGTCGCGAACTGGAGTTCCGAGGAGTCCCATTCAGGCGACAAGTGGCAGTGCCGGTCATGTACAAGGGCGAGCGCCTTGAATCGATCTACCGCTGCGACCTATGGGTGGCAGGTCTGGTCATCGTCGAAGCCAAATCTGTCGAAGCGTTGCACCCGATCCATGAGGCCCAGTTGCTCGGCTATCTGAAGCTCATGGACCAGCGCCTCGGCTTGCTCATCAACTTCAATGTCAAGCTGCTGAAGCAGGGCATCAAGCGAATCGCGAACAGGATGGAGGAGTGAATGCGGATCGAGCCGCCGAAGCGCGGAGGGCGCTAAGATGCCGTCGCGGCGCATTCCTCTGCGCTCTCCGCGTTTCTGCGGTGAATATGGCCGCGCGCGCGGCCCGTAATTTCGCACCATGCCCAGCACCCTCACCTCCCTCTTCACCCCCGCCAACCTGATCAACGGCAACTGGTCCTTCGAGGGCGATGGCTCCTTCAATACGGTGGTGGACAAATACCACGGCACCGAACTGGCACGCATCCCGCATGCCACGGAGGCGCAGATGGAGGAGGCCATCGCCGCCGCGTACGCGAGCCGGGAGAAGCTGGGGAAGATGAGCGCTGGTGAGCGCAGCATCAAGCTGGAAGCGCTGGCGGCGCTGATCACCCGCGACCAGGAGGAGCTCGCGAGGCTCATCGTGAAGGAGGGCGGCAAGCCCATCGGCTACGCGCGCACGGAGATCGCGCGCTGCATCACGACCGTGCGCACGGCGGCTGCCGAGGCCCTTCGCTTCGGGGGGGAGATGGTGCCGATGGACTTCGGCGCCGGAGCGGGGCGCACCGCCTTCACCAAGCGCTTTCCCGTGGGTGTGATCGCGGCCATCACACCCTTCAACTTCCCGCTGAACCTGGTGCTGCACAAGGTGGCGCCAGCGATGGCCGTCGGCTGCCCCATCGTCTTGAAGCCTGCGCCGCAAGCACCGCTGAGCTCCATGGTGCTCGGCCGCTTCATGGAGGAGATCGGTTGGCCCAAGGACGCGTTCCACGTGCTGATGTGCGGTGTGCCGGTCGCTGAGAAGCTGGTGAAGGATGAACGCGTGGCCATGCTCAGCTTCACGGGAAGCGACAAGGTAGGCTGGCACCTGAAGAGCATCTGCGGCAAGAAGAAGGTGGCGCTTGAGCTTGGGGGGAACGCGGCCGTGATCGTGGACGAAGGCACGGACCTCCCGGCGATCGCGAAGTCGGTGGCGATGGGCGCCAACCTCTACGCTGGCCAGACCTGCATCAGCACACAGCGCATCTACGCGGTGGAGAGCGTGTTCACTGCGTTCCGCGAGCTGCTCGTGAAGGAGTTCAACGCGTTGAGGTCCGGCGACCCGATGGATCCGGATGTCTCGGTCGGCCCGATCATCGACAAGGGCCACTTCGAGCGCATCGGCGCTTGGGTGGAAGAGGCGGTGAAAGGGGGTGCGACCGTGCTTGCAGGCGGCAAAGCGGTGGATACGAACTGCAACATCTACGCGGCCACCCTGCTCACCAACACCAAGGACAGTATGAAGGTGAACTGCGCCGAGGTCTTCGGTCCAGTGGCAGTGCTCGAAGAGGTCAAGGACTTCAACGAGGCCATCGCGGCGGTCAACGATTCCAACTATGGGTTGCAGGCGGGTGTCTTCACCACGAGCATCGCGCACATGAAACAGGCGCACGACGAGCTCGAAGTGGGCGGCATCATCATCAACAGCATCCCGGGATTCCGCATCGACCCCATGCCCTATGGAGGCATCAAGGACAGCGGCCTGGGGCGCGAAGGCCTGAGGTACGCGATGGAGGAGATGAGCGAGCCGCGTTTGCTCGTCTACTGAACGGCTCACTTGCTATCGTGGTGAACGAACCACACGTGGATGCACAGGTCAATGCGCATCGAGCGCACGTCTCAAGACCCTTCGGTTGGGACGGCCATCGCGCTAGAACCAAAGGTGCGAGCTCCAGGAGATCGCATGTGCAGCCTGCTAGATGGCCACCACTCGAAGTGTTGTGCACAGCGATCAAGCACCTTCCTCAACGGGACGGGTTCCACGCCGCCGGTCTTCAATTCCCGCGAGATCCGGACGGCCCGCTGGACGTGATGAATGAGTTCCCGCCAACAGCGCCAGATGGAATAGGAGGGATCATAGATGTGTCCTGGTTCGCTGCTCACGCCGTTCAGCTCGATCACCTCGAAGATCCCGGCCTTCAGGGCCTCCTCGCTCGTCGCGCGCACATCCAGGCGCCCGTAGTACACCCCTTCCACGGCATGGAACAGATCGCTGATCGCCTTCTCCAATTGCGGTGAGCGCAGATGACCCGCATCCATGAACGTCGTCCCCCTGCAATGATTCCCGATCGGTTCCACCTGGAGCACTTCACCGCTCTGGAGTATCCGATCCAGGCCGCCATTCGCAGAGGATCGCAACCGCTTCACCTGTTTCGAACCGCGGTATTCCCGGTGCAGCAACTCGGCGATGCTTCGCTGGCCATCCCCACATACCTGCAGGAATCGCTTTCCCGTGATCGACAGGAGTTCGGTCATGCCAGTGGCTGGCTCACGGGCGAACATCAGACCGTATTCGTGCTCCCCCTTTGCAAGTCGTTGCACAAGAAGGTCCTCGGTCGCGTTCGTGAGCATCTCCACCAGCCGGGTCTTATCCACCACGCGCTCCACGCCGCGGCCCCGCTCACCCACATCGGGTTTAACGATGAGCGGGAGCTGGATCCCCTTGCTGGCGACCAGCGGCAAGATGTCATGTACAGTGGTGCCTGCAGGCACCAATACCGTTTCGGGATAAGCCGTCCCGGGTAACAGCGCATAGATGTCCGACTTGCGTTCCCCGAAGAACCCGCCCATGTCGATACCGGGGTTCACGTTGGTGAAGAACGCCGCTCGCCTTGAACGCAGAACCTCGACCACATAGATCATGAAGACCGGCAAGTAGATCAGGTACCATGGCCAATACTCATGGTTCAGGCGATCGCGCAGGCGCTTCATGACCGGATCAAGCTGAATGTCGGTTGCTCATCCTGGACCAGCTAGTGGAATGGTCCACCCATTCCGCGCGTTCAGTCCCGCTCTCTTGGCGGCGGATCATGCTGGAAGACCTTATAAGGAAGCGCCATACACCTTGCTCATTCCGATCCGGTCGAGCTGCGGTCCATGCCTCCTGAGCGATGCCATCCTCAGCGTGAGCCATATCCATCCTGAAGGACACGAAACCATGGCGGACCCACCATGACGGTAGGAGCGCGACCATCAACGTGCGCGATGATTGCGTGTGGCGGCGGCAACGCCCAGCTCCAAGGGGAAGCCGACTTCGGGCAGGTCCTGCTCCACCACGATGCGCACCATGGCCAGGTGATGGACGCAATGATCGGCCACATACGTGAGTTCTCGGAGCAAACTGGTCTGCTGGGTGGTCCTTCGCTCCTCCAGTGGGAGCTCGCTCTCGAGGGTCAACGGTCGATCGGTATCCAGATCATGGAGCCGTTCAAGGCAGTCCCGTAGCGCGGCACGTGCCAGGGATACCTGCTGTTCGATCCCGTGATCGCGCACGCGACGATCGTAGTTGATCCGGCCGGTGGCCTGCTCCTTCAGTAATTGCAGGTAATACTCCAGGATGTGCCGCATGTGCTGACCGATGGTCCCACCGAAGAGCAGCTCACGTTGTGCACAAAGCTGCACGTCCGACAACTGGACCAGGAGCTCGTCCGCCTGGAGCAAGAGCGCCTTGTTGTATGCGATGGTCTGCGTCATGTGGACGATCAACGTTCGCCCTTCATGGCGGAACGGGGAAGGAAATGTAGCCATCGGTTCCGTTCCTGGATCAGCACCACGATCGAACAGAAAAGAACGATCAACGCCAGGAAGAAGAGGGTCCCCCCATCATCCATGATCTCGATGCCGAGGATGAACAGGTGGCTCAGCAAGGCGCCGGCCATGATACCGATGGCCAGGCATGCCCCCATCCACGAGGTGCGGGGGATCAACAAAAGCACCGCAGCGAGCAGCTCCGCCACCCCGGATCCGATCCGCCCCCAAGGTTCCATGCCGAGGGAGGAGAAGATGAACACCGACTCCGGCGCGGCGGAGAACTTGAAGAACAGGGTCTGCAGCAGGATGATCGCCGCGGCGATGGCTGGCAGCCTTTTGAGCAGCTGTTTCATCATCAATGCGGGGTGTTCGTGGCGTGTTTGAAGGCCTTCCAATTCCGATCGGCTGCTGACTGGAGCCTGACCTCGTCCTCGTTCCAATCGTCCAACGTATTCGTGAAGAACCGGTTGTAGAACAAGTACACCTTGCCGCCCTTCACTTTGAAGGTCTCGGGGTTCACCTCCACCTTCTCATTCCTGGCTCCCATGGCGTAGGCGCACCAGCCACCGTATTGCGGGAGATAGTGTGCAGGGTCGGCAACGAAGAGGTCCTTGTGCGCCTGGCTCACGAAGTGGAAAGTGGCCCCGTTCATCTGGTGAGCGTACCTGGCGTTGCCCTGGGCGGCTCGTCCGTCGACGAGATAGGAAACAGGGTCGCAGCCTTCCACCCAAAGGCCCTTTTCGACGTTCAGTCGGGGTTGCAGGTCGTTCTGGGCGAAAGCACAATAGCCCAGAAGGAGCAGGGCTGTGAGCAGGGAATTACGCATGGCTCGTGGTCTGTGGTACAAAATTGGACAAGGCCGGAACCTCAGAATGTCGGCCGGCCGACACGACCTCAGCGCACCAGAATGGACCGGCGTGAGTATCGCACGAGGCCCTCTCGTTCCAAGGTGCCCAGCAGCTCGGCCACGGTCTGACGTGTGCAGCCGATCAACTGGGCGATATCCTCCTGACGCAGGAGATTGGGAACGGCGCCATCGGCCTCGCGATCGGCCGCAAGAAGTTCGCGATAGCGTTCCAGGAACTCCAGAAGACGGGTCCGCACATCCTTGAACACCAGGCTGTCGTACTTCTGTTCCAGTGCGCGCAACTTCCCTCCGATGTGTGATGCCAACTTGAGCGATACCTGTGGATCGCGGGCCAGGACCTGCTCGAAATCGGCGCGGTTGAACATGCAGATGGAGACATCGTCCGTAAGGGCCACGGCAAACTCGACCTCGGACCGTCCGCGGCCTGCGGCTGGAAGATGGCCGAAAAGATCATGATCCCCCAGCACGTCCTTCACCACCTCGTTCCCGAGGTGGTCCACCTGCACGATCTTCACCGCACCGTGCTTCAGAATGAAGATGCGATCGGTGGTATCAGCCGTGAAGAAGATGTGCTCACCGCGCCGAGCCTCCCTGTACCTGGAAATGATGCACAGACCTTGGATGGCATCATCGGATAGCTGATCGAACAGGCGGTGGTTCTGGAGGTACCAGAACTTCTTCTCTCCCGCGCTCCCGATCGGCATCTCCTCCATCCGAACCAAAACTAGGGTGCCGCGGCGATCCCGGGCCCAGCCGGGCGCTATACGCCGAAAGCCTTGGTAAGGACAGGTATCCAAGCTTGCGATCCGTCAGGATCGGGATTAGTTTAGCCTTTCGCCTTGAAGGAACACCGAAGTGGTGGCATAGCGCCTTGCACACGTGGCTCCTGAAGCGACCTTGTTGCCATGGCACGAACCGTACCCTACCGCACCGCGATCGTCCTCATCACCACCGGAGCGCTGGTCGGGCTGTCCGCCACGATCGAACCACGCCGGGCCGGGACGGTCATCGCCAAGTCCGCGGTGCCGCTCAGCGACTTCGTGAACTTCGAGTCGGCACACGTGCATCCCATCGACAAGACGCCGGATGGGACGAAGCTGCTGGTGGTGAACACGGCGAACAACTCATTGGAGGTGTTCACACTCTCGTCCACTGGCATGCTGCACAATGCCACCATTCCCGTGGGCCTGGACCCGGTGACGGTCCGCGCAAGGACCAACACCGAGGCCTGGGTGGTGAACACGATCAGTGATGACATCAGCATCGTGGACCTCACGCTCAGGACCGTGGTGCGCAGCGTTACCACCGAGAACGAGCCGTCCGATGTCGTCTTCGCGGGATCGCCGCTGCGGGCCTTCGTGAGCTGCGCCGAACAGGAGATGATCCAGGTCTTCGATCCGGCGAACCTGGACACAGCACCCACGCACGTGCTGCTGAAAGGGGAACAACCGCGCGCGTTGGCTGTGAGCCCGGACGGGAGTACCGTGTATTGCGCCTTCTTCGAGAGCGGCAACCAGACCACCGTGATCCCAGGGAATCAGTTCCATGCGGGAGGCTTCTGCTCCGTGCAAGGTGGTGCGTGCACCACTGTTCCTAATGTGGTGGCGAACCCGGCAGGCCCATACGGCGGCATCGTTCCTGTTCCGAATTCCGGCGCCACTGGTTTCAACCCACCGATGAACGCGAGCAACCCGCCACCTCCGGGGAACAACAGCCTGGTGGTGCGCAAGAACGCCGCCGGACAGTGGATGGACGCGAATGGTCGCAACTGGACCAACCTCGTGAGCGGCGGCCTGCCGAACACCGGGCGTATGGCCGGCTGGGACATGCCCGATCGCGACGTGGCCATCATCAATGCGAACAACCCGACCACGGCGGGTGTCACCTACAAGCAGACCCTTGGCAACATCCTCATGAGCATGGCCGTGCACCCGAGCGGCGAGGTGTATGTGATCGGGACTGATGCCACCAATGAGGTCCGCTTCGAACCGAACCTGCGTGGGAAGTTCCTGGCGGTGAACGTATCGCGCTTCCTTGGCGCGGGCAGTGTGACGCGAACGGACCTGAACCCGCACATCAACTACAGCACGCACTCCTCCCCGCCTGCGGATCGCGTTCGTTCCATTGGTGATCCGCGCGGCATCGCCTGGAAGGCGGATGGCACGAAGGCGTACGTCACGGGCATGGGATCGAACAATGTCATCACCATCGGCACCACCGGCGCACGGACCGTACCCGAACCGATCAAGGTGGGAGAAGGCCCCACGGGCATCGTGATCGATGATGCTCGCAACCGGGCCTATGTCCTGAACAAGTTCGATGGCTCCATCAGCACCATCGACATCACCACGGACAAGGAGGTGGCGCGAACAGCCTTCTTCGACCCGACCCCGGATGTGATCAAGACCGGTCGCAGGCACTTGTACAACACGCACACGGGAAGTGGTCATGGCCACATCTCCTGCGGCAGCTGTCACGTGGATGGCAAGTGGGACCGCCTGGCATGGGACCTTGGCAACCCGGCGGGCGAGATGGTCACGGTGAACGATGCCGCCGGCAACAAGACCTACCACCCGATGAAGGGATTGAAGACGACGCAGTTCCTCATCGACATCATCAATCGCGGCACAGGCAAGTTGCACTGGCGCGGGGACAAGGAGAGCTTCCAGGATTTCGCCGGAGCCTTCCGCGACCTGCAAGGGACGGATGTTCCGCTCGACGCGGCGGGCATGCAGGAGTTCAGCGACTTCCTGGCCGCGACCTGGTACGTGCCTAATCCATACCGAACCTACCGTCCGGAGACCAGTGTGGCTGCCACAGTGGAGCGCATGAACAACCCGAACCGCGTCCGCTTCACGGGGACCAGCTTCCAGACCGTACCGACCGCGGGGGTGCGCCTCTTCGTGGCCGTGAACGTGAACTGTTCGCACTGCCACCAGACCGGCAGCGGTCGGGGTCACCTGCCCGGCAATGGCAGCAATACCAATCAGGGCAGCCAGGTGGTCATGACCAACAACACCAACATGGTGCCTGATCTACGGTCCGTGTACCGGAAGAACGGCTTCTTCTACAATACCACGGAGTGTACCAGCGGCTTCGGCTTGATGAGCGATGGCATCATGGAAACGCTCTTCAACAGCCCGGGGGTGAGCGGACACTATTTCGGGGACTACGAGCCTGAACTACTGAGCTGGTCCGGTGGCATAGACCCGGATAACAGTCCGCAGAGCCACACCTTCGACCGCGTCCATCCGGTACAGGATGCCATGCCCGCCGTGGGCCTCCGTCACACCATCAATGGTAGCGTGGGCAGCACGGCACAGCTCACCACGATGAAGAGCCTGGTGAACGACAAACCGGGTGAGTATGCGATGATCGTGAAGGGGATCTGGAACAACGAGGCACGCGGCTTCTACTACCTCGGTTCGGACAATTACCAGCCCGATCTGAACGGAGCCGCACCGGTGACGCATGCACAGCTCGTGAGCGCGGCGCAGACCGGCTCCGCACCGCTCACCTGGACCATCGTGCACCCGAACACCAAGGTCCGCATGGGCGTGGACCGCGACAGCGACGGCATCTTCGACTACACCGATGGTGACGCGGAGCTGGACCTGACGGTCTTCCTCGAAGGCCCCACGGTGGTGAACACCATGCGCACCGACCTGTTGAACGGTGGATTGCTGCCCGCCGCGGACCCATACGGGCTCGGCGCCACGGCGTCCACCGATCTCCTGGAACGCACCGGCCTTTCGCGTCCGGTCGATTGGGTCATCGTGCAGTTGCGCGATGGAGGGGGGAGCAACGTGGTGGATGAGCTCGCTGCGATGGTCCTGGCCGATGGTCGCGTGGTGGATGCGAACGGACGGAGCCCATTGTGCTTCGAGGACGCGCCACGTGGCAGTTACCAGGTGAGCGTATTCCACCGCAACCACCTCGGTGCCATGACCGCCGCCAGCACGTTGTACGGAACAGGAGTGGTGAAGCTCGACTTCAGCGACCCGGCGCTGTTGATGTACGGGACGGAAGCGCGGAAGGCCGTGGGGGCACTGCACACGCTATGGGCGGGCGATTGCAATGCGGATGGTACCTTGAAGTACGCCGGTATCACCAATGACCGCGACCTGATCCTCGCCCGGATCGGGGGAGTGGTGCCCACGAACATCGTATCGGGCTACCTGGATGAGGATGTGAACCTGGACGGTCAGGTGATCTATGCGGGTGCCAACAATGACCGCGACCTCATCCTGCAGAACATCGGTGGCATCGTTCCCACCAATACGCGCGCGGAACAACTTCCTTGAAGCGCCCGACCGGAGAACAGAAGGGGCCGCCTCCTGCGAGACGGCCCCTTCCCGTTCACACCCACCAACTCACTGCTTCACGATCGGCAGGGCGAGGTTCGCGTCATCACGCAACACACGCAACCAGTAGGTTCCTGCATCGAGGTCCTGCAGGTCGATCACGTAGCGGTTGGAGCCGACACCGAGGATGCCCGGTTCCAGGCTCCGCACTTCGCGACCCTGTGCATCCACCACGGTGATGGCCGTTCGGCCAGCCTCCAGGACGTCCAGTTGCAACTGCACCGCATCAAGCGTCGGGTTCGGGAATATGGAGCTCACGCGGATGGACCCGTTCTCGCTAATACCAGTGGTGATAGGAAGTGGGACCAGGTCGCCACCTGAAGGAAGTGCGACGTACAGCCCGAATGCAGCACCATTGCTGTTCATGGACGGATCCAGGAAACCGGAGGCAAGCACGGTGATCGCATTGCCCGCCAGGCCAAGCGAAGCCAGGGGGGCTTGATAGGCCGCCACGGGTGTTCCATTCGCAGTGATGGTCAGCCCGTAGTCCGATTCCAGGAGCTCGAGATAGCCGGCGAACTCGCCATAGGCGATGTCATCCACGATGGTGCCTGCCGGCACGACCGTCTCCTCCACATCCACCACAGGAGCATCGGTGCTACCGTGGAAGACGAGCACGTCCACATTACCGGGGTCGGTGCTCTGCTCGCGCGCATCGGCCTGCACGTAGATATCGAAGGGTTGGACAGGTGAGTATCCGCTTCCGGATACGATCCCGTTCGCGACCAGGATGTAGGTTCCTCCTTCCTCCAGTTCGTAGGTGAACCGGGCCAATGCACCGGTGGTGTCCGTGCTGGTGGGCAGGGCGATGCTCACATCGAACGGCACACCGGCCTGCGCATCCACGAACGGACTGGCCGTGCGGAACACGAAGTCATCCAGCAGGAGCGTATTGTTCAACCAGACATCGACCTCCGCAGCGGCGAGATCGGCGCTGTTGTGGATCACTTGAACGCGCGCGGTCGGGATCGCCACGGCTGGTAGTTCGACCAGATCGCCACCGCTTGGCAGGGCCACCCATATGCCGAAGGCCGGTCCGTTGCTGTTCATGGTAGGATCAAGGAAGCCGGAGGCTACCGCTACCAGCGCACTTCCACCGAGTCCGAGCGTTTCCAGCGGGGCAGCATACGCTGCAACGATGGTGCTGTTGTTGGCGTCACGCACCTGCAAGGTGAAATCCAGGGTAGGCAGTTCCAGGTAGCCATCGAATGAACCATACGCGATGTCATCCACCACGGTCGTGTTCACCACCGCGCTTTCATACACATCCACCACAGGGGCGTCCGTGCTGCCATGGTACACGAGCACATCGGTCATCATCGCACCACCCTCGGCTGCTTCACGACCCATCGGGAAGACCGCCAATGAGAATGGGGTCGCCGGGCTGTAACCGGTGGGGCTCACCGTTCCGCTGGCGACGATCACATAGGAGCCGCCGTTCATCAACGTGAACTCCTCGGTGTAGATGGCCTCGCTCGCACTGGTACTGTTCGGGAGTGCGATATCCACGGTGAAGGGGACACCGGCGGGCGCATCAATGAACGGGCTGGCCGTGCGGAACGCGAAGTCATCGATCAACAGGGCCTCATCGAGGTAAACGTCCACCGAGGCGGCGGCAAGGTCCGCACAGTTGTGGATCACCTGCACGCGAGCCGTACCCGTGGCCACCGCAGGCAACTCCACCAGGTCACCACCACTTGGAAGGGCTACCCAAATGCCAAAGGCGGGACCGTTGCTGTTCATGGAGGGGTCGAGGAAGCCGGAGGCTACCGCTACCAGCGCACTTCCACCGAGACCCAGTGTCTCGAGCGGTGCCGCGTACGCTGCAACGACCGTGCTGTTGTCGGCCGTACGTACCTGTAGGGTGAAGTCCAGCGTGGGCAGTTCCAGATAGCCATCGAAAGAACCATAGGCGATGTCATCCACCACCGTCGTGTTCACCACCGCGCTTTCGTAGACGTCCACCACAGGAGCATCGGTGCTGCCATGGTACACGAGCACATCGGTCATCATCGCACCTCCGGCGGAGGTTTCACGACCCATGGGGTATACGGCCAGTGAGAAAGGTGTCGCGGGCGAATAACCGGTCGGGCTCACCGTTCCACTCGCCACGATCACGTAGGTCTCACCATCCGTCAGGGTGAATTCCTCCGTGTAGATGGCTTCGCTCGCGCTCGTGCTGTTCGGCAGCGCGATAGCAACGGTGAATGGGACGCCGGCCGGTGCGTCGATGAAGGGGCTGGCTGTCCGGAAGGCGAAGTCGTCGATGAGCAAGGTTTCATCGAGGTAAACATCCACAGCGGCGGCAGCAAGGTCCGCGCAGTTGTGGATCACCTGGACACGGGCGGTCTGGGCGCTAAGGCCGAGTCCCGCCAGAAGCGTTGTTGTAAGTGTTGCAACGCGTTTCATGGCATCATGCGGTTAGGGGTTTAGTGCGATAACAGCTCATCGTTCATTTTGTTCATTATCGCGGACAAATGGTTAAACATTCCTGACATTGACATGACAGAACCACGCCAAGTGCCGAGAATAGGGGCGTGCTCAGGCCAAGGCCTCCTTGAACGCAGCGACGGCGCGTTTCCGGGCTTGGTCATGATCCACGATCGGGGCCGGCCCTTTCCCCGCCACGTGGTCCGGTGCCCATTTCCGCACGTATTCCAGATCGGGGTCGAAGCGTTTTAGCTGGGTGGTCGGGTGGAACACCCGGAAATACGGTGCCGCGTCACAGCCCGTACCAGCCGCCCACTGCCAGTTGCCGTTGTTCGAGCTCAGTTCGAAGTCCATCAGCCACCGAGCGAACCAGGCTTCGCCCCAGCGCCAGTCGATCAGCAGGTCCTTCACCAGGAAGCTGGCCGCCACCATGCGAACCCGGTTGTGCATGTGCCCTGTCGCGCGCAGCTGGCGCATGCCGGCATCCACCAAGGGATAGCCTGTGCGGCCCTCGCACCAGCGTTCGAACATCCCTTCGTCGTTTTGCCAGGCGATGCGGTCGTAGGCAGGTCGGAAGGCGCCCTGCACCACATGCGGGAAGTGCCAGAGGATCTGCATGAAGAACTCACGCCAGATCAGCTCGTTGAGCCACACATCACTGTGCGATCCGGCAAGGCGCACCAACGCCCGAGGAGATACGGTACCGAAGCGGAGATGCACTCCCACGCCCGTCGATCCATCCTTCGCAGGGAGGTTCCTGAGGTCCGCATAGCGCTGCAGCTGTTCGACCGGCGGCGGGAAGGGTGGCACCTCATAAGAGGCGCGTGCGAAACCCATGTCGCCCAAGGTGGGCGTAGCCTGCGCGTTGCTCCAGGGCTCGAGTTTGTCGAGGTGCCGCTCGGAAGGGAAGTGCTCCAGACCAGTGGCTTCAAGAGCGGTGCGCCACTTACGGCCGAAAGGCGTGAACACCGTGTAGGGTGTGCCATCGTCCTTCAGCACGTCGTCGCGCTCGAAGACCGTCTGGTCCTTGTAACTGTGCGCCGTACAGCCCTTTGCACGGAACATCTTTTCCACCGCGGCATCGCGCACCAGGGCGTCCGGTTCATGGTCGTGGTTGTAGTGCAGCGCGGTGAATTGGTGTTCCGCGAGCAGCTCCTCGAAGACCACCACTGGTCGGCCATACTTCACCATCAAATGGCCGCCGTGCTCCGCGATACGTTTGGCGAGTTCATTCACACGATCGTGAATGAAGTTCACCCGCCTGTCATCGCGATCCTCCAGCTTGCCCAGGATGTCCGGGTCGAAGATGAAAATGGCCCTGACCCTCGCACCTGCCGTCAGCGCACGATAGAGGCCATGGTTATCCTCCAACCGCAGATCGCGCCTGAACCAGAAGAGGCTGGAGGGCTCCCCGCTCATACGACGGTCGTGGCAAGATGAGCCATGTCCCAGGCGCGCGCATAGCACAAGGGGAACCAGACCGTGAAGCGTTCAGGATGCGCCGCCAGCTCCTGTTCCAGGTCGTGCCGGGCGACATAACGGACCGCCGAAGCCTCGTGCGGGTCCGGAACCGGTGCGCGGTCGCTGACCCCAACGATCACATGGTCCAGCTCATTCTCGCGCAGACCGCCTTCCAGCGCCGCGTCATAACGAAAGTGGAAGACCTCGAGCAGGGCGCAGGAGAGGCCCATCTCCTCCATCAGCCTACGACCGGCCGCTTGAACGGTTCGTTCGCCAGGCCTCGGATGGCCACAGCAGGTGTTCGTCCATAGTCCCGGGGAGTGGTACTTGCCATCCGCCCGGCGTTGCATCAGGAGTTCCCCCTTCGTGTTGAAGACGAACACGGAGAATGCGCGATGCAGCAGGCCGGCATGATGAGCGGCCAGCTTCTCCATGTGGCCGATCTCCTTGTCGGTCTCATCCACCAGCACCACCTGTTCGATCATCGCTCAGGGCAGCACCAGGGTGAAACGACGTTGCACGTAGGACGTGACCAGCATGCCGAACTTCCTTCCATTGGATATCCGGATGCGCTCCTCACGGATGCGTCGAGCAGGGGTCCGCTCGATCTTGCGCAACAGGGCCTTGTAATAGATGCTCGCCAGCCGGACCCCGTTGCGCGCTCCGATCGGCAGCTCGCTGATGCCAAGGTCGGCAGCTGCCAGGTCCTCCCTGATCTCGGCCTCGATCTCCTTCTTCCGTTCCTCCGTCATCGCACCGTTGGCTCCGGGGAAGTAGGAGCGTCCCAATCGTTGGGAATCATCCCGGATATCCCGCAGGAAATTGATCTTCTGAAAGGCCGCACCAAGACGCATGGCGGCTGGCTTGAGCTGCTCATACCGCTGCCTGTCACCCTCACAGAAGACATGCAAGCACATCAAGCCAACGACCTCGGCGCTTCCGAGTATGTAGGTCTCGTAAGAGGTGTCGTCATGTTCGGAGCGATGGAGGTCCATCTCCATGCTGGCCAGGAAGGTCCGGATGTGCTCGCGTTCGATGCCATAGCGGTGCACGGTCTGCTGGAAGCTGTGGAGGATGGGGTTCAAACTGATCCCCGCGTCGATGGCCGCCCAGGTATCACGTTCGAAGGCCTTGAGCAGATCCGCCCGCGGATGGTCCAGGAAGGTGTCCACGATCTCATCCGCGAACCGGACGAACCCATAGATGGCATGGATCGGACCACGCAACGCGGGTGCGAGCAGACGAACACCAGCGGAGAACGAGGTGCTGAACGAGTTGGTCGTATGCCGGCTGGTCGCCGCACAGACCTTGTCGAATATCTCACGGTTGTTCATCGGGAATGGTCTTTCAGCAACTGCCGGGCAACGATGCCACCGGAGATCAGCGCAGGAGGAACGCCAGGTCCGGGAACGGTGAATTGACCAGCGAAGTACAGGTTCTTGAGCTTGCGGCTCCTTATCGAAGGGCGGAGGAAGGCGGTCTGGCGCAGGGTGTTGGCCAGCCCGTATGCATTGCCTTTGAACGCGTTCACATCCTGGATCAGGTCGCTCACCGAACAGGAGGAGCGATGGACCACATGCGGACGGATCTCCTCGCCAATGATGCGTTCCATGCGCTCCAGCACGAGGTGGTAGTAGTGTTCACGGATGGCCTCCTCGTCATCCAGTCCGGGTGCGATCGGTATGAGTATCACCAGATTCTCCATACCAGCAGGGGCAACGCCGGGATCGGTGACCGAGGTGCAGGAGGCGTAGAAGAGCGGGCGGCTTGGCCATCTGGGGTCCTTGTAGATCTCCCGGGCATGGGGGCCGAGGTCCTCATCGAAGAAGAGCATGTGATGCTGCGCGTTCTTCAGCGTCCGCCCCACGCCGATATAGAACATCAGGACCGATGGAGCCAGGGTCCGATCCTCCCAATAGGAGGCCGAGTAGGTCCGGTACCCGGGGCCCAGAAGCGATTGCTCCACGTGGTGGTAGTCCGCAGCGGCCACCACTTGATCACAAGCGATGTCCACCGTATCGGTGAGCACCCTGGTCACCCGCCCATGCTCCACGGCCAGTTCCTTGACCGTGACACCCGTGGCGATCTCAACGCCCTGTTCCCGGGCCACCTGTGCCATGGCATCCACGACCCTTCCCATGCCACCCATCGGATACCAGGTGCCCAATGCCATGTCCGCGTGGTTCATCAAACTGAAGAGCGCAGGTGTATCCTGTGGGGTGGCACCCAGGAACAGGACAGGGAACTCCAGCAGGCTGATGAGCTTCGGGTGTTTGAAGTACTTCCGCACGTGAGCGCTGAAGGACCCGAACACGCTCATGCGCAACATGCCCGCCAGCGCGCGTGGCTGGATCAGCTCAAGTGGGGACAATCCGGGCTGCTGCACCATGCCACCCATCGCGAGCTCGTACTTGCGGCTCGCCTCCAGCAGGAACCGGTCAAGCTTGCCCGACGAACCCGGCTCCAATTCCTCGAAAAGCCGGTGCAGACCTTCCATGGTCGCCGGCACATCCATGCGCTGCCGGGGACCGAAGTAGACGGAATAAGAGGGGTCGAGACGCTTGAGCTCGTACAGGTCGCTCGGGTGATGGCCGAAATGAGCGAAGAACTCCTCGAACACATCGGGCATCCAGTACCAGCTGGGTCCACGGTCGAACAGGAAACCGGCCTCGCGGAGGACCCGAGCGCGACCACCGAGCTCGTCGTTCTTCTCGACCAGGGTCACACTCCTCCCGGCTTTGGCCAGATGGGCCGCCGCCGCAAGGCCTGAGAAACCACCACCGATGACCGCCACGCGTTCCTTCATACCGCTACGGATGATCCACCCATGACGGCCATGAGTTCCTGTCTGGCCTGATGAATGCGGCTCTTCACGGTTCCCAGTGGCACACCGACCTTCTCGGCGATCTCCTGGTACCGGAAACCATCTTGGAAGAGCTTGAAGGGCTCTCGGAACATGGGGCGCATGCGCTCAAGATACTCCGTGGCCTTGCGTGCATCCATTCCGGCTATCGGATCATGGTCCGGTCCACTGGCGTTGGCCACCCCCGGCCGATCGATATCACCTTCCAAGGTCCTGGACAGACGCTGGCGGCGATAGCCATTGATGAACTGGTTCCGGGTGATCGTGGTGAGCCAGGCTTTCAGATCCGTTCCGTGCTTGAATTTATCCCTGTTGGACAAGGCCTTGAGAAAGCTGTCCTGCACCAGGTCCCGCGCCCTTTCAGCGTCGTGTGTCAAGCTCAATGCATAATGGAACAAGCCGCGCTGTGAGCGAACGAGTTGGTCATTGAATTCGTGCGTTGACATCACATGATTGTTTAATGTTCGGCATCAAAGATTAAACAACTTTGAGTGAAACACAACTATTTAGCCATCAATTGTCAACCATTGATCACCATATATTGAACAAAATGGATGGAAAAGTCCGACCGACGCAAGGTCGTGTTCAGCTGCGGAGCTCCACGACCTCGACCAGTTCTCGCAGGTCAGAGACGAACCGAACCGACTGGATCCCAGCATTCAGCGGGACAGCAAGTGCGTGGATCAACAAGCGGATCCCCGGGGCGGTGGTATGTAGCTCCGACGCCATCGTAAGGAGTTCCTCAAGTCCGGACCGTGTTGAAACGGAGGTCACCAACACATCCGGCAGCCGGCTTGCGATCACTGCGAACAGATCGGCCTTGGGCAGGGTTTGACCGAGATAGAGCACCTCGTGCCCGGCGCGCTTCAACAGATAATGCCCCAGGAGGATCCCGATCTCATGCAACTCGCCTTCCGGAAGGAACATGACCACGCTCACCGCCGGGCTATTCTGTACCGGCTCACAGCCGTCAATGGCCGCAATGACCTTCTGCCTGAGCAGGTTGGTCACGAAATGCTCCTGGCCCGGTTTCATGGCACCCACCTGCCACAACACACCGACCCGTTGCATGAAAGGAAGCATCACATCGAACATGCATCGCTCGAAACCAAGACGAAGTACGCCACCCGCCAGGAGACGTTCGAACCGCGCTCCATCGAAGGAAAGGGTCGCTGCTATGAGGCTTTCCACGATGTCGGGTGCCGCCCCACCCGTATTCTCCATCGCCAGGATCCTGTCCTTCATCTCGTCCTCGCTCAGCTCGGCGATGCGGCTGATCTTCAGGCCGTGGTCGTTCAACAAGGCGACGTTCAACAGGCGGCGCAGGTCATCATCCGAATATTCCCGGATGTTGGTGGTCGTACGGTCCGGCCGCAGCAGGCCATAGCGTTTCTCCCATATGCGTATGGTGTGGGCCTTGACGCGGCTCAACTTCTCCAGGTCCTTGATGCTATACGTGCCCATGCTCCGGTCCGATGTCCCCAACAACACCCGAAAGGTGTGGAAAGTTCACCACAGATGGACCTGGCGTTCAGATATGCGTGACATGAACCGAAAGGGGCCGGGGTTGCTGCAGCGCTTGAACACCGCCATCTGGTTCAATCGACGCCCTTTTCCAGCCGTTCCAGCCGTTCCACGATCCGATCCAGGTTGCGGAAATGGATGTAGCTCTTCCGGTACTTCTGCACCTCGTATGCTGGAGAACCCATGTAGGCTTCCCCGGCCTTGGTGTTCTTGCTGATCCCGCTCTGGGCCGCGACGATGGTTCCGTCCGCGATCTTCAAGTGGCCGATGATCCCCACCTGCCCGCTGAACATGCAGTTCCTGCCGATCTTGGTGCTTCCTGCCACCACGCCGCCAGCAGCATAGTACGTGTTCTCACCCACCTCCACGTTGTGCGCGATGTGGATGAGGTTATCGAACTTGACCCCCTTCCGCAGGATCGTGGAACCGAGGGTCGCCCGGTCGATGGCGCAGTTCGCCCCGATCTCCACCTCATCCTCGATCACCACATTACCGATCTGCGGGATCTTCGCACCTCCACCCGGGCCCGTGGCGAACCGGAAGCCATCGCTGCCGATGACCGTGCCGCTGTGGATGATGCACCTGGCACCGATCACACAATCGGAATAGATCGTCACGTTCGCGAAAATGGTGGTCCCATCCCCGATCGTCACGTTATCCCCGATGTATGCATGTGGGTAGATCCTCACGTTGTTCCCCAGCTTCACGTTCTCCCCGACGAACGCCAGCGCACCGACGTAGCAGTCCGTACCATGGGTGGCGCCGGCACTGATCACGGCCTGGGGGGAGATGCCCTTCTTATCCAACTTGATCGTGTTGTACATCTCCAGCACCCGGGCGAAGGCCCCCTGGGCATCCGCCACACGAACGAGCGTGGTAGAGACCGGCCCGGTGAGTTGGAAGTCCTTCCCGATGATGACCACGCTGGCCGTGGTGCTGTAGAGATACTGGGCGTAGGCCGGGTTCGCCAGGAAGGACAACGAACCCTCCCCTCCTTCCTCGATCCTGGAAAGGGTGCGTACTGCAGCGTTCGCGTCGCCCTCCACGGTGCCTTGGAGCAACTGGGCGATCTGGTCGGCGGTGAATTCCATGCGGGCAAGGTATCAACGGGAAGCCTTCGCCCATGGCGATCTTCGCACCATGTCCGGTCTCGACATCCGCGAGAAGGTGCGTCTGCTGCCCCATGACCCGGGGGTGTATCAGTTCCTCGACTTCAGTGGCCGCATCATCTACATCGGCAAGGCGAAAAGCCTGCGGAACCGCGTATCGAGCTACTTCGCCAAGCGCCATGACAACGGGAAGACGGCCAAGCTCGTGGCCAATATCGTCGACGTCAGGGTGATCGTGGTGGCCACGGAGTTCGATGCCCTGCTGCTGGAGAACTCCCTTATCAAGCAGCACCAGCCCCGGTACAACGTGGCCCTGAAGGACGACAAGAGCTATCCATGGATACGGATCCGCAACGAGCGCTTCCCGCGGGTGGAGGGCATGCGGAACCCGGAGGATGATGGCAGCGAGTACTATGGACCCTACGCCAGTTCGCGGGTGATGAAGACCGTGGTGGAACTGGTGAACACCATGTACAAGCTCCGCAACTGCAACTACGACCTGAGCGAGCGCAACGTGGAGCGCGGGAAGTACAAGCGCTGTCTGGAGTACCACATGGGCAATTGCAAGGCGCCATGCGAGGGGCTTCAAAGCCAGGAGGAATATGATGCGCACATCAAGGAGATCCGTCAGATCGTGCGGGGCCGCACGCGTGGGGTGGCAAGTCTCCTGAAGGAACAGATGCTGGTGCATGCGGAAGCCATGGAGTACGAGAAGGCGGAGGTGCTTCGCGAGCGGATCGGGCAGCTGGAACGCTATCAGGCGCGCAACACCATCGTGCATGCCGACATCGGCGATGTGGACGTCTTCGCATTGGCGAACGATGCGGGGGGCACCTGCGTGAACTACCTGCGCGTGATCGACGGCGCGGTGGTCCACGGCATCACCGTGGAGCTGAAGCCGAAGTTGGAGGAGACCGAGGCCGAACTGCTGCAGCTCGCCATCACGGAACTCCGCGAGCGCTTCCGCAGCACCGCGCCTGAGGCCATCGTACCCGTGGATCCCGGGATCGAGATGCCCGGACTGCGCTTCACCGTACCCCAACGCGGCGACAAGAGGGCGCTGCTCGAGCTGAGCGAACGCAACGCGAAGTACTTCCTGATGGACAAGCGGAAGCAGGAACGCATCGTGGACCCGGAGGCCGCCACCAACCGCATCCTGGAACAACTGAAGCAGGACCTCCGGCTCTCGGAGCCGCCCCGCCACATCGAGTGCTTCGACAACAGCAACACGCAGGGCACCGACCCGGTGAGCGCGTGCGTGGTGTTCAAGGATGCCAAGCCGAGCAAGAAGGACTACCGCCACTTCAACATCCGCACGGTGGAGGGTCCGGACGACTTCGCCAGCATGGAGGAGGCCGTGGAGCGTCGCTATTCACGCCTGCTTTCCGAGGGGGAACCACTGCCGCAGCTCGTCGTGATCGATGGCGGCAAGGGGCAATTGCATGCCGCCATGAACGTCTTCGACCGCTTGGGTATTCGTGGCAGGGTGGCGCTGGTGGGCATCGCGAAACGGCTGGAGGAGCTCTACTTCCCGGACGATCCGGTGCCGCTCCACATCGACAAGCGGAGCAGCAGCTTGAAGGTGATCCAGCATATGCGGAACGAGGCGCATCGCTTCGGCATCACCCATCATCGTGGCCGAAGGAGCAAACGGATCATCAAGACCGGTCTGGAGGGCATCGCCGGTATCGGCCCGAGCACCGCGCAGAAGCTGCTGAAGCGCTTCGGGAGCATCAAGGGGATCCAGGAAGCCCTGCCCGAGGACGTGGTGGCGGAGATCGGCGCGAAGAAGGCGGAAGTGGTCCTGAAGGCACTGGCAACGGCGCAATGATGGTCTCGGTCCTGCTCCCCTTCCTGAACGCGAAGGATACGCTGGACACCAGCATAGCCAGCATCGCACACCAAAGCTTCAAGGCGTGGCGGTTGTTGCTGATCGACAACGCCTCCGTGGACGGCAGCCGGGCGATCGCCTTGGACTGGGCATGCCGGGATCCTCGCATCCAACTGATCGACGAAGCCCGCATCGGCATCGCCTACGCGTTGAACACCGGGCTCGCGCACGCGGAAGGACCGTACATCGCCCGCATGGACGCGGACGACATCTCACATCCCCGGCGATTGGAGGAACAGGTCGCCTTCCTCAACGCTCATCCGGAGGTCGGTGTGCTGGGCGCGCGAACGTCGTTCGTCAGCAGCGTGGCCGAATGCCGCGGTATGCGGGCCTTCGTGGATTGGCAGAACACCATCCTCACGCCACACGAGCACTTCGTGAAGCGCTTCGTGGATGCACCGCTCGCACACCCCACTGTGATGTTCCGGCGCCACTTGGTACAGCAGCATGGCGGCTATTCCACCGGCCCGGTCCCCGAGGATCATGAACTCTGGTTGCGTTGGATGGATGCAGGGATCCGCTTCGCGAAACTCCCGGAGGAGTTGCTCACCTGGTGCGACCATGCCACGCGATCGAGCCGCACCCACCCCCACTACGGCCCCGAGGCCATTATGGCCATCAAGGTGAAATGGCTGACGCACTGGTTGGAGCGCCACTTGAACGGACGTCCCTTGATCATCGCAGGAACGAGCCGGCTCTGTCTGGAGCGCGCGCACCTGCTCTCCGAACGCGGGGTGCCCATCCACGCGTTCACCGATGTCAGTGGAAGACCCGCATCAGGCTATCCGTTCATACCTCATGATGAACTCCCGTCGTCGGGAAAGGCCTTCGTCCTCTCCTTCATCAGCCAGCGCGGGACAGGTGATCGCATCGCATCCTACTTGAGCGGTCGTGGCCTGGTCGAAGGAGCGGACTTCCTGCTCGCGGCTTGATGGCGATTACCTTGGGCACATGACCCTGGAACGGATCAACGCGTTGCGCAGCCACTTCGAAAGTGGTCGCACCCGTGACCTGACCGGGCGACTTGTCGCATTGCGGAAGCTGCGAAGCGCCATCGTACGGAACGAGGAGGCCCTGCTCGCGGCAATGCATGCCGACATGCGCAAGCCGCGCTTCGAGGCCTATCTCAGTGACATCGGTCTGGTACTCGCCACCATTGACAAGGCTATCGCGAAGCTCAGGGAATGGGCCGCACCTGTTGCTGTACCCACACCGCTCGCCTTGCAGGTCGCCGAGAGCTCCATTCACCGGGAACCGCTCGGGGTCATCCTTGTCATCGCACCATGGAACTACCCGGTCCTCCTGTTGCTCAGCCCCCTCGTGGGTGCGATCGCCGCCGGGAATTGCGTGGTCCTGAAGCCGAGCGAAGAGGTGTCGAACACCTCGGCCGAGGTGGAACGCATCATCGCGGAGGCCTTCGATCCGGCGCACGTATGTGTGGCCCAGGGTCCAGGACATGAAGTGGTGCCGGCGCTCATGCAGGGCTTCCGTTTCGACCATGTCTTCTTCACCGGAAGCGGGCCTGTCGGAAGGCAGGTCCTCGCGCAGGCCGCACCGCACCTGGTGCCGGTCACCTTGGAACTGGGCGGAAAGAGCCCGGCGATCGTGGACCGAAGCGCTGATGTGAAGGTGGCGGCAAAGCGCATCGCATGGAGCAAGTTCTTCAATGCGGGGCAGACCTGCATCGCCACGGATCACGCACTGGTGCATGCATCGGTGATGGATGAGTTCGTTGATCACCTGACCCATTGGGTCAAGAACGCCTTTGGTGATGATCCGCAGCGGAGCCCCTCCTTCGCGCGGCTTGTGAACGACCGCCGCTTATCGGTCGTCCGCTCGTACCTGGATCAGGGTCGTGCGATCCTCGGCGGGCAGAGCGACGCGAACGACCGGTACATCGCCCCTACCGTGCTGCTCGATGTTCCCTTGGATGC
>Ga0116144_10001557_pt1 | contig 27014 bp, 8 predicted proteins | sample AD_UKC035_MetaG_FD_89746 | JGI IMG/M metagenome (GOLD analysis project Ga0116144, IMG submission 89746) | Active sludge microbial communities of municipal wastewater-treating anaerobic digesters from USA - AD_UKC035_MetaG | ecosystem: Engineered > Bioreactor > Anaerobic > Digestate | place: USA...
CCGGCGCGCTGTTTTCCAGATATAATGCGCGCTCGCCGGCGAAATAGATTTCGGCATGACTCAACCACACATCCGGGCCGACTCCGTGGAAGCGAATACCGGCCCAACTTCCCGGCGTCTGCCGCTCGGAAGTCAACAACACCGGCGCGTCCGCTGTCCCACAGGCGTAGAGCGCGCCATAGACCTCCAATCCAGCCCCCGGCTCGAAGACCAACTGCGCGCCGGGTTCGAGCAACAACCGTTGCTCTGGAGAGATAACCAGCGTCTCGCGGATGAGGTATTTGGCGCCGGCCGTATAGACCGTGCTGGCGGACAAGGTGCCGCTGACCTCCCAAGGGGTTTGTAGCGTGAAACCGGTGCGATCCAAGGCGGCACACTGCGCCGCTACCCGCGCCGCAGGAGGCTTCGTCACTTCGCGCGTCATGAAGGCGATCAACAGCGCCGAGATAATGGCAACATCCAGCATCCCAAAAATACCGATCAATGTCCGCGCATCAAGAAGGCGGAATCTCCGGCGGGACGTGGGGGCGGCCTCTGCGGAAACGCTTGCTTCCTCAGTGCGTTTGGCGCTACGCTGCTTCGCGCGCCGCCCGCGTTTCTCTTTGACGGCTGCGACGGGCGCGGATTCCGGCGCAGGTTCCTCATCAAATAGTTCGACCGCGCCCCCCGGCGCGACGAGTTCCGGCGCGGGCGCCGGTGGTTGGAAGTATGACATCCGTCGGCGATCCAGCAGACTCACGCGCTGCGGTGGGGCAGATTCGGTCACAGGAACGGTAAAGGGGGCGGCAGGGGCCATCGGCGCCGGCGTTTCCGGCACACCTTCCAACACCTGCTTCAAATCATCGTCCAGGATGAATGCCGGCGCGATCGGCGCTTCTTTCTCGAGCGCCGGCGGCGCGCCGGCGCCCAGCTCGGGGGGCGTCACTTCGATCTTTTCTTCCTCGCCCCACAGTTGTTCAAAGTTCCATTCGGTCCCCTCATCTGCCGCCTCGGACGCAACTTCCGGCTCTGCGGGCGCCGATTCACCGGACAATCCCAGGGCAGTGTCGAGGCTCCAGCCTGCATCAGCGTCTTCCGCAGTCTCTCCTTGCCAGGGTGGGATAAGGGCGGATTCCTCCTCGTCGGCAGTGTCGCTCCAGGCGGAGGTGAAGTCCCAAATGGCTGCGGCGGCCGGGGCTTCCTCCTCGGTTGAAGTCCCGGCGTTCAACGGTTCCAGCCCCCATAAAGTTGCCGGCGCAACCGATTCTTCTTCCGCTTCTTCCGTCTCAAAGGTCCCCGGCGCCCACAGAGGCGTTTCGGCGGTCGGCTCCGCTTCGGCCTCTTCCTCCCAGACGGGCTTCAAATCCCAGGGAGATTCCGGCTCCGCCTCGGTTTCGGCGGCGGACGTGGCAGCCCATGACGCGGCAGCATCCCAGGCGGGCGCGGCGGTCCACGGCGTCTCTGATTCCGGCTCGGCTGCGGCTTCGGCCTCAGAAGAGGGTTCCGCGGCCCATGACGCGGCAGCATCCCAGGCGGGCGCAGCGGCCCACGGCGTCTCTGATTCCGGTTCGGCTGCGGCTTCGGCCTCAGGGGACGGTTCCGCGGCCCATGACGCGGCAGCATCCCAGGCGGGCGCAGCGGCCCACGGCGTCTCCGGCTCTGGTTCCAACTCGACGGCGGCGACCGGTTCAGGCTCAGACACGGATGACGCGGGCGCGGCGGCAGTCAATGCCTGGATCGCCCGCTGGATCAAGGTGTTCTGAGGGTTGATGCGCAGGGCCTGTTTCAGACAATCCACGCGCCGCGCCGGATCATCCATCACCTGGGCCATCCAAATCCAGGCGGTCTCGTTATTGGGGTCACGCTGCACCGCGCGCACCAGGTGCGCACGCGCGGCCGCATGGTCGCCAGACTTCGCTGCTTGTATCCCTAGTTGGAGTTCGTCCATACCTTGGCTCCTCCGAAAATAGAAAGAAGCTCACGCAAAGGCGCAAAGACGCCAAGTGAGAAACAAAACTTAGCACGCTTGACGGATTTGCGTGAAATTTTCATCCTTGTTGACAAGGCATACTCTAACTATATTATGCCCTGAAATGGGCAGATACGCAATAATGATGGGAGTTTTTTCCTTCTCGCCGGAAACGAAAAAGAAAAAAGGTAAGGGCTATACCTGCCCTCACCTTTTTTCGGCGGATGAAAAGGCCCCCTAGCTATGGGGCGCGCAAGATCAAGGGTAGATAAACGATTGTCTCCAAAGAAGTCATTAACACGGCCTGCGCGCGCACGTCCGGGGTTTCAAGCAAATTGGCCGTCACAGTCAAAATCTGCGGGGACGACAGCAGTAAAGTCCCCGTAACGGGAATGACGGTGGTTATGGTCAACGGAACACGGTCGCCGGGCAGCAGGAGGGTCTGCGTGGGCACAATCCGCACCGGCCACGCACTCGGCGATGCGGCCAAGGTAACGGTCGCGGACAGCACCCCGGTATTGCTTATGGTCAGATGATGAGACACGGACATTCCGGGCTGCCCCATCCGGTGAGACACCGGCGGCGCGATGTGCAGGGCGTAAGGGCTGGCGACCCTGGCCGTCAGCGTCAGCTCGACCGGCGCCATCAGTTCCGACCAGAACGCAGCCACATGGCAGGTAAACGAAGACAGGCCGGCATCTCCTGGAACCACAACGGTCCACGTGAAAACGCGGGCGGCCTCGGAGTCCAACGCCAGGTTATCCCAGAGCAGCATCCCCGGCGCGAGTAAGCCGGTGCCGGTCGCGTGAGATAGCAGTGTGACCGACGGCGGGAGTGTGAGCGTCAGGGCGCCTTCGGTCATCGGCAGAAGACTATCATTGAGCAGCGTCAAAGTGTAGGTGACGGGAACGTCGGGATACACGTGCGACGGTTGAGGCGTCAGGCTCAGGTGCAGGCGCGCGGGGGGACGCGAAAGCCCCAGCCACGCCAGCCCGCCGCGCAGGATGGCGATGCGCGTCGCAATGTCGGAGACGCCCTCCAACCCAAAGGCGAGGTAGATGAGGCGGGGCGCGCCCTCCTCCACGGCCAACCCCGCCGCGCCGGTGGTGTAGGTGAAGACCGGGGTTGCCGCCGCATCGTAGGGCGCGATGACGTCCGGAGCGCTTTGATTATCGGCCCCATCCCCACCCGCAAGCGTCGCCGTGATGCCGGTGTAGAACGAGAGGCCAAGCGTTTCCATCACGTTGGCATTGTCTTGAATGAAGCCGGCATGGAGGACCTCTCGGAAGAAGTTGCCGGCGTCATCCTTGATGTCCATCCCGATGTTTTGCCCGGTCAGAAACAGCCGCCCCCCATCCGCCAGGTAGGCGGCCAGCGCGGTTTGCTCGGCGGGGCTGAGGCTATCGAGGGCGTCATCGCCGGTGAACCACAGCACGCCGGTATAGCCCGCCAGGGTATGGCTCATCACCGGGCCTTGCGTTGCGACCGTCCAGGTTACGTAGGGAATCGCCAGGGTATCCAACGCCGGCAAGAGGTAGGTTTCATAGGGTCTCCCGGCGTCATCATCCACCACCAGGAGGGCGGGCGTGGGCGGCAGGCGGAAGGTGTGCGTCACCCACGCACCCGCGTCAATCGAGACGGAGACCGAACGCGCCTGATGCGCGGCCGCTGTCGCCGTCAGCGTGTACATGCCCACCGGCAGTTCTAAGGTCAGGGTCGGGGCTGCGGTCAGAGTCCATCCCATTCCTTGCAAAACAATAGCCGCCGTCAAGGGCTGCGCGGTGCCCAACTCGGCCACCATCAGGGAAAGCATCCCCTGGGGGAGACGCGCCAGGGCAAAGTCTTGTTGCATGATTTGGCCGGCAGTGGCAGAAACGCGCGTAGTATCGGGCGCATACCCCCAGAGCGAAGCCGTCACCGTGTAAATCCCGGCCTCCAACGACAGGGCATAGTACCCGGCAGCGTCGGTATGGGTCATATAACGGGCCGCGCCAGCCTCCGCCACAATCTCCACGCCGGGCAGCGGATTGGTGGTCCCCGACACAACAACCGTGCCGGTCAGCCCGCTGCCTTCCATCAACTGCACAAAGGCGGCGGAGACCGGTCCCCAGAACCCTTGAGCGTCCTGCCCGCGCACGTAGACGAGGTGGCGCCCCGGCGTCAGGCCGGTCGTCGGCGCCAGGCCCTGCGCGATTTCTTCAACCGCGTCGAAAGCGCCATCTGCCGCAGCTAATGCAATGGGGACGCCGCCCATCCACGGAGGCGCCGCCAGATACACCTCCGCCGCCACAACCGTCTGTCCTGTGCTCTTGCTATCGGCGTCATTGAGTACAGCCTGCACGGTGAGAGGCTGCCCGATCAACAACGACGCGGGCGTGACTGTGACGACGCGGGTATGTGGGCCAAAAGGCGTAAGATAGGGCGTGCGCGCGACTTTGGCGGCATAGAGAAGCGCCTCCACGTTGGGTTGGATCAGTGTGTCGTAGCGCGAACAGGCCGGGTAGAACCCATCCCCACTGTTCCCAATCTCGAACGTATAGGCAGCGATGCCCAGTTCGCCGTAGGCCCAGTCGTCGGTCGTGCCGCTGGTGGGGTACAGACCCACCGCCTGGTCTGGCTCATACCCATTAAAAGCCGCCAGTCGTCGCCCTAACATTTGCAACTGGAGATGGTTGGGCGCCGGCGTGGAGACATCCCCCCAGGGCCAGAGAACCAAATTGCTGTAGCTGTGCAGTGTGATGAACACCCCGGTCGCATCGTCCGGCGCGGCGTCGGCAACATCAGAGCCGCGCTGGTCTGGAAAAAGGGTGGCGACAAAATCCTCCAACTGCGCCGTTTCACTTTCAGAGGCGGCGGACGGCCCGCGATAGGTGTCATCACAGGGATAGCTGCTGGCGCCCGGCCCGCCCCAGTGGAAGCTGGAATTGCGATTGAGGTCTATACCATAAGTGTCCGCGCTGCACGAGCCATAGGGCCGCGTATTTTTGCGCCAATAGGCCCACGGCTGGCCTGCCTCATTTTTAACGTGACCGTCAGGATTGGCGCTGACCAGGACGTAGATCAGGTGCGCGTCCAGCAACCACGTCACATCTGGATCTACGCCGTAATTTTCCAGCAAACGTTGAATAAAGACCAACGCCGTCTCCGGGGTGATCAACTCGCGCCCATGGATATTCGCCATCAAAAAGAAAACGGGTTTTTGCTCCGCGCCGGTGGCCTCGTTGGTCAAGCGCAACACTTGCAACGGGCGGCCCTCATAGCTCTGCCCAATGGTGAATGATTCCGTCAATTCGGGATATACCTCCACCCATTGCTCCAACTGCGCATAGATTTCCTCCACCGTGCGATAACACGCAAAACCGGGAATTGTCTCCGGCTGCGCCGGTGCGCCGGACGCCACCTGGAGTTCGAGGCCCCCGGCGGTCAAGCGCTCGGCATCCGCCGCAGAAACGTACGCCACCACGTAGCCGGCCCCGGAAGTTTGCGCATCCCGGTGAACCTCCCAGACATCCAGGCGCGCGGCCAATTCCGCCAATTCCGCCGGCGAAGCAAACACAATATGCACGACACGGCCATCGTCCGGGCCGCTCGCAGCCAGCGGCAAGGCGACTGCCAGAGAAACCCATAGCACCCCAAGAAACACCCACCCTCTACGCATAGAACCTCCTCTGAGAATAGCAAATAGCGAATAGCGAATAGCGAAATCGTAATCGCTATCGTAATCGCCATCGTTGACGGCATTTTCATCCACCCACTGGTGAACCACCGATTAATGACAAATTCCCTTGAAAATAGCCTCAACGAATTAACGTGAACGATTCGGAAGACCTGAGCACCAACGGCAAATACATCTGATGCAGTCGCACGGGAACGGTCTCGCGCGCCCATACCTGGCCGCACGCATTGGTGGCAGTCATCACCACCGGATAGGGAGTCAGCGCGGTCTCGGCGGTGAAGGTGTGCGACACGACCTGGCCTGCGCCGAGCGCGCCGCCGCCGAAGTTCCAGGCGTACGTGATCGGCGGCGTCCCCCCACCGACCGCGCCGGTAAACGTGACTGGTTGTCCCGCGATAGGTTGCGCCGGCGCATAAACGAATGATGGCGCGGACACCGGCAAGCAGCCCGCCGTGGTCGTGATGGCGCTGCTGATGCTCTCCCCGCCGCCGACGGCGCGCAGGGTGAGGGTGTCGTAAACGCCAGGCGTCGCGGTCGCCGGGACGGTGACGGTCAACACAACCGGGGCCATACCCTGCGCCGCCAGAGTCGCCGATAAAGGTCGCACAATTGCCGACCACTGCCCATCGAGGGCGGAAAACGTAAAAGTGTCGGTCACATTGCCCAGATTGGTCAACACAAAGGTGTAGGTCACGTCTGCGCCGGGGAAGCCGCGCCGAGAAGCCGCCGCCGGGGAGAGCGCCGCCGTATAGACCGAGTTGGCCGTCACCGTGAGCCAGGTTGTCGCCGATAGGGCAGCAGCGCTCTGTGACTGTACCGTCAAGACAGTCGTTTCGCTAGCGCCGCCCGGCGCCGAGGCCGGGATGCGCACCGGAACAGTGATCGGCGCCGACGCCCCGGCGGTAAGAGTGACGGTCGGTGTCAGCGGTGGAAGCGCCCAGCCGCCGAACGCGCTCACGGCCAACGTGTCCCGGCAGTTGCCGGTGTTGGTCACAAGGACCGCGCTCTCCAGCGTTTCGCCGGGGTCGCCGGCAAGCGCAGACGGCTGCGCCGCCTGGACGCCATACACGGCACTCGCGGCCACGGTCAGATAGGCTTGAGCCGTCCGAAAGCCATCCGCACCAGAAGTGACAGTGACAGTGAAGTAGGCGCGCGCCCCGCACAGAGCCTCCGGCGGAACCGTCGCCGTGAGCGACAGGGGGACGCTCTCACCGGCGGTCAACGGGCCAACGGTTAAGGGAAAGACCAGCGGCCAAGGATCGCCGCTGACCGTGATGTGGTAATTGTCGGTCTCCAGGCCGGTATTGGTGACCCACAGCGTATAGTGAAGCGCCATATTGGGCGCAGCCGTCTGCGTCAGCGTCAGCGGGGCGACGGCCACATTGTGGCGATAGATGACGGTCATTGTGATCGGCAGATTCAGCGGGCCGTAAGGCGCGCTGTTGTTGACGCGCAGGTGGGCCGAATAATCGCCGGGGGCCATGCCGGAGGTATCCAGTGTCAGCGTGAGCGGCTGATGCTCCCCCATTCCGATAGCGCCGGTGAGCGGCGCGGCAGTTAGCCACGGCACGTGATCCCAAGGGAGCAACGGCTCGCCGAGAGTCACTTTGAACACCTCGCCGGTGCTCTGATTGACCGCCCAGAGATAGCCGGCAGTATCCAACGCCAAACCGGCCTGCGCATAATCACCCAGCCCGGCGATGTCGAAGCCGCCCAGGAAGGCGCCGGCGTCGCGCATATCGAGGACGTAGATGTCGCGCCCAACGGCGGCGTTGGATAAAGCAAAGAGATGGCCGGAGACCGGGTTATAGGCCATGCCCGCAAAGTTCAACGCAACATCCCAGGACTCAAGGATGCGGCCGGTCCTGTCGAAGTGATACAGGATTTGGTCGTTCCAAGAGCCGCCAAAAAACGTCTGTGTGGCCGGATCGTAGGCCAGCCCGCGCACGGAGACGCCAAAATCAGGGCAGATTGCCCGCCCCGTTCCCGTGAATGTCACCGCGTCCAATTCATAGACGCAGTTGTCCTCCCCCACATTGACCTGCCAGACGGTATGCGCCTCCGGATCGTAAGTCATGTCCGCGGCGAAAATGGCGACTTGGGGGAAGGTGTCGCGTTCTTCCCCGGTGGGAACGCCCGCCACGGAGAATTGATAGTAACGCTCCCGGCCACCGCCAAAGCGCGCGTCGTTGATCCACACGGTATCATCCGGCAGAACGACGATGCCCCACGGACTGGTCAGGTGGCTCGTCCAACTCAACACCACCTCGCCGCCGGGCCAGGCCGGGACGGCGGGCGGCGCGTAGCTGCGGACCGTGCGCGCGTCCAGGTCATGAGGATGCTTGGGAGAGTTGCGGCGCACGGGGGTGGCAAAGGGACCGGTCACGCCGGACGGCGCCGGCGCATGAACAGTCTGAACGCTGAAGTCCAGTGGATACCCTCCGGCATTGGTCAGGGTCACAAACTGCGTGATCGTGATGCCGGCATCCACCGTGATCGGCTTTGTGAAGCCGCCCAGAGAGCGCAGTTGTCCGGCCGGCAGGGTGATGTCCTGGCGCACGGTTCTGCTCTGGATCACTGTCGGCGTTAAGACTACCGGCCCATACCCACCGGCCGTGGCCGTCAGCAAGAGCGGCCCGGCCGGCGCAAAAAGCGTGTAGAACGCGCCGCCGCCCGCTTCCAAAGGTTGGGCGACAACGCTTGCCGCAGCGGCGGTCACTTGGGCCGCGACCGCCGCCTGGGTATTGGCATCCCGCACCTCCCCCACGACCAGCCCGCCGGCCGCCGGGGCGCAAGTTGTCGGGCCGACAAAGACATCGTCCACCTGCCACCACCATTCGGAGCGCGCGTCGTAATAGCGGAAACGGATGCGCGCGTCGGGTTGGCCGGCGGCCAAGGCAGAAAGGTCTACGCGCGCCGTCTGAGGGCCGCGGTCACTGCCGCCGCTGCGCCGCCAGACGTTCGTCCAGGTGTCCCCGCCATTCACACTGACATCCACGTCGGCGCTCTCGCTCTGACCGTAGGAATACCAACGGAAGTCGTACTTAAATTCCAACAGCGCCGTCGAGAGCGCCGACAAATCCAGGGAGGGCAGGCGCAACTCGGCGTCCACCTCTTTCGCCGCCTCGTGGTCGCTGTCCACGATAGCAAACGCCCCCGACCCGCCGGTCAGATTGTCGCGCAGTTCAGGATCGTCGAAACGCCAGACGACGCCATCCCCGGCATTGTCTATGAGCGTTGCGCCGTCCGGCAGTCCATCCGCAAACCCTTCCGCATAGGCCGGCGCGCGCACGAGCGTATAACCGGGCGCGGCGCACAACGCCAAATCCGGCGACAGGGCAAAGTCACGCACTGTGTCGGAAATCAGCGGACCAACGGCGGCGGTTGCCGGTGTGTAACCCGCAACCCACGACGTGGCCGCGAAGGTGTACGCGCTGCCAGAGGCCAGGGTCAGGCTGTAAAAACCGGTGACGGGGTCCGACCACACGGCGTCGTTAGGGGCAAGCGGATTGAAAGGCGTTCCCGTAACCCGGACGCGCGCATAAAGCGGCCAACCGGTCCTCGCATCCGAGATGACCCCGGAAACGACAACCGGCGGCGCCGCTGTCATAGAGATGTTCAACGTTGTGGTAAGAGTCGCGTCAACTGTGACGTGGGGCTGTTGATAGGGCTGGTAGCCGTAGGCTTGCGCCGTGACAGTATACGCGCCCCCGGTCAGGGCCAGGGCATAATAGCCATCGGAGGCGCTGACCGTGGAGACAGCAGCCTCCACGCCTTGCGCTGCAACCACAGCGCCGCCGACCGGCGACCCCGTGGCGGCATCGCTCACGACGCCGCGCAGCGCTCCCAACTGGAGTTGCGCGCAACTGGGGAAACGGAACGCGCCGATGCGCGTGCTCCAGCTTGAGACGCCGGTAGACTGCATATACTCCTGCGTGAACCAGAACGTGCAATCGTCCAGCGGATCAATTCCCATCATGCTGTAGTCGCCCCAACGGCTGTAGGAACTTAGCTGGACGCCGCTGCCGACCACCAACGATTCTTCCCCCTGCGGCATCTGGTTCAAAGGATCGTTTGCCAACCGGCCCGTGTAACGCACCGAGGGGTAAACGTTGCTGCTGGACACGCTGTAGCCCAGGGCCATGTTGCCCGCCGCGTCCATCGCCAGGCTGCCCATCCAGCGGTGCTCCGCATCGGGCGCGAAAGTGCCCTGCTGATAGATCACCGGCGCGCCACCCGGGTCGCGCACTTCGTACCAGCGCACCCCGGCATGGCCTCCGGCATCTACGGTATGGTTGACCACCAGGGACTCGTGCGCGCCGTAGTTACGATAGGCCAACCGGTACATCAGGCGGTCGCCGAGGCTGTCCAGGGTATAGGAAGTGCCCGGCTGCGGAATGTTGTAGCCAACCGGCGTCCACTCGGCTACGGGCAGCGTGTGGTTTGGCTGTCCATTGAGACCAAACGTGCTGTTGGCAGGCGTGGCCCAGTCCACATGAAACTCCCAGATGCGCATAGCATCGTCCGGGCCAATCCATGTACCGTCGTCCACCGCCACAAAGTAGTTCGGCGCGCCGGACGGCGGCGGATTGGCTCCGTCCATGTCAGACGGCAGCATCCCCCCAAAATCGGGGTTGACGCCGTAGAGATCAAAGTACTGGAACGTGGCGGTGGGATCGCCAAGCAGCAATTTGCTGCGGTCGAAGACGAACACCCCCGCCCCACCCCAGGAGGAACCGCCGGTGAATTGGTTAGCCGTCATGTAGTAACCGTCGGGCCAGACGCCAAACTTGGGGTAATCGTTCATCTTGGTAGCACTGACCTGGAAAGCGTAACGATACCACGCGCCGGTCGGGTCGGCAGTTTGGGAGATGGCAATACACTGGTAATATGGCCCACCATACGAGAATTGGCTCATCAGCCAGCGATTCGCCATCGTATCAAACAGCGTGATCGGGTCGCCGTGGTTGGTCGTCTCGCAAACGCCGCCAAAACCCTGCCACAGCGTCCTGCCGCCGACCGGTCCATAAACCTGCACCGGCGTTGCCGTGGTCACATCCCAGATAGCAAACGAGAGGTTCACCCACTGCACGTAATATTTTTTGCCGGTCGCCGGGTCATACCCGATGTCCCCCTGGGTGTCAGGCGGATGAATGTTATTGACGTTGTTCACGCCATCGAAGCTGTACAAGGGCGCCGGCATAGATAGCGGCCCCAAGCGCGCTTGCAGCACCGGGTCTTCCTGCGTGGGCGCCAACCGGAAAGTCGGCAAGGGCAGGCTGGTCTCCCGGCGCAATTCGCCGCGCGCGGGCGCCCCCCGATCCGCCATCTCGCGCAGGGGGGGCGACAAGTCGGCCCGCAGCGCCGCGCCGACAACCGCCCGCAAAGGGGCGGGGGGCGCGGCAGTGACATCGCCGCGCGTCACGAGCGGGAATAGGAGCAAAGCCAATAATCCGCCCAACCATAGTTTCTGACGCCAGTCTTTCATCATCGTCCCATCTCCATTCAAGGCTCGCCGCCCGTCTTTCTCGCGGGCCGCGCTTCCGTCATTATACCCGTATCCAACCACCGCGCGATAGCAATTCCAGACCGGCGCGTACAAATGGACCTGGCAGAGCGTCAAACAAAACAACCCGTGAGCAAACAAACACGGGCGGCGCTGTGTGCGCCGCCCGTGTTGGTAAACACCCTTACTCCCCTATCGTCAGCAGCCGCCCGTCGCTGCGACCGAAGACCTCCGGGAAGTAGAACTCCTTCGCCACGGTGGGCATGACGTGGTAATCGCCGGGCAGCGTGGCACGGAAGGTGTAGCTGTACTCGTATGTCCCCGCCGCCAGATACTCGGCGAAGAGCACCACCTTCTCGTCGCGCAACTCGCTGCGGCTGTACCAGTTCCACCACCACCAGTAGCGGGAGCGAGAGCCGGTCCCGCGCAGCGTCGGGTCCATCGCCAGCAGGCTCGTCGTCGCCAGGCCCGTGTCAATCGCCTCGCCGCCCGCCGGGAGCGGGTCCTCGACCACCAGGTAGTAGCGGTCGTGGGGGACGATAATCGTCAGGTCTACCCGGATCACGTCCCCCAGCGCCACTTCCCGCACATCCGGGCACGCCATTTGCGATTCGCTATTCGCAATTTTCTCTGCCACACACGCCGCCAGCGAGTACCGCCGCTGCACGATGATCCCCCGATCTGCCGGCTCCACCTTGTCCACCGGCTGGTAGACTTCGAGGTGCGCCGTATAGTAGAGACGGCCCGGCCCGGCAGTGCGCGCGATGGTGAGCGCGTTGGTCACGTCCGCCCGCAGTTCGGCGATGGGGATGACCTTCTTGACGCTCTCGCGGATCGTCTCACGGGTGGCCGTCCCACGCCCCTGCTCGCCGTCGTTGAGGTAGAACGCGAACTCGTAGTTGGCGTCGAGTTCGCCCGTTTCCACCATCCAGTCGGTGAGCGCGATCAGCGACCACGCCGTCTCCTGCGTCGTCTCCCAGATGCCGGCCCGCCGGGCCACCATCAGCCAGCGGACGACGTTGGGGATGAGCGCGTTGCCAGGGTCGAGCTTCGTCAACGTGTCCAGAATGATCGCGGTGGAGCGCGTGTCGGTGTTCATCGCCCACCAGTCGTAGTTGGACTCTTCCCAGTGCGCGCCCGTCGCGCTGAGGATGGCGGCGTTGTTGAAGTCGGAGAGCAGCGTATCCAGGCGGGCGTCGTTGGCGTCGTAAAGCCAGAGCGCCTGCGCCAGGTAGCCGCGCGCGTAGGTGCTGAGCTTGTCGCGGTTCTCGAACAGTTCGTCCAGTGTGGCGCGCGGCGCTTCGCCGGCCTCCGCCAGCACGTAGAGCAGCCACGCTTGCCGGTTGGCGTTGCGGTAATGCTTGTACTCGGCCACCGGCACGAGCTGCTGCTGCAAGTAGGCGACGCCGCTTTTCAGCACGTCTGACTTGATCTCCCACCCGGCATCCTGCGCCTTGAGCATCGCAAAGACCACGTAGGCGCTCACATACGGGCTGCTATACCAGTCCCATCCCTCGCGGCGCGGCCACCAGCCCCAGCCGCCGTCGGGATTCTGCTGTAAGTAAAGTTTGCTCAGCCCCTCGTCAATCAGACCGGGCAATTTTTCCGCCAATTCGGGGTTCTGAATCCCCAGCGACTTGAGCGCGCTGTACGTCAACACGTTGGGCAGGAAACGGCTCACGGTTTGCTCGGTACACTCGTATTCGTAATGTTCCAGGTATTCGAGGCCGTCCTGCATCCCGGCGGCCAGGCTCGGATCGAGCTGGACGGTGAGCGCGCCGCGCCGGTCATCGTAATCCGGCGGCAAGGCGACGCCCTCCGTCACCGCGCCCTCCTCGATGAGTTGCCCCGCCGTCCCCACGATGTCGGGCGTGGTGTAGCGGAACACCCGCAGCGAGCCGTCCGGCCCGGTGGTGAGACGCGGCTTGCTGGCGTCGCTATAGTCCCCGGCGACCGCCGCGAAAATTAGTTGTGCGTTTGCCACATCATCCACCGTGACCCACCACGTCACCTTGCGCTCGCTGCGCGCCGGGATCGTGACCGTCTGGCGCGGCGGCGTCTCGGTGCTGACGCCCACGCCCTCGGTGCTGAGGGTCACTTCGACGTTAAGATCGCCGTCGGTGTTGTTGCTGACGTTGGCCGCGAGCTGCGCCCGGTCGTCCACCACGAAGAAGCGCGGCGCAACGGGGCGGATGAGCAGCGGCTTGGTGGCGACCAGGGCCGCCGTCCCCTCGCCCACGAAGGTCTGCGCGTTGTGCCCCACAGCCCGCAGCGCCCACGTCGTGAGGTTATCTGGCAGCTTGAAGACGAAGCTGGCGCGTCCCTGCCCGTCGGTGACAACGCGCGGCGACCAGAAGGCCGTGTCTGTAAATTCCTCGCGGATTTCCACCCCGGCCGGCGGCGCGACGCTTTCGGCGCGGCCGCCATCCGCTTCTGCCTGCTTTTCTACCATCATCATCGGCGAGGCCGTCGCCTGCACACCCGGCGCTGCCGGCGGTGCGGCGAAGGACTCCTCCGCCTCCGCCACATAGCCCACAGCGATCTGCGCATTCTGATGCAAAGACAAATCCAGATCTTCCGCCAGTTCTTTGAGATAGCGGTTGACCGACACACTCAACGCGCTGGCCGTGGTCACCTGCAACGACCGCCGCGCGTAGAAGCCCTGCACGATGTCGCTAGTGCGCGGCATCAGGCTAAGCACGGCCTTGTCCACCACGTCCAGCGAAAGCTCCACGTCCGCCGCCGGTTCCCCGTTGGGCAGCGTCGCGCGGAGCGTGTACTGCACCTCATCGCCCGGCTGCGCCTGCGGCAGATCAGTTTCTAGTTGCAAGTTCAAAGTTACCGGTTGCACTTCAACGTCCAATGGCAGTAATCCCATCTTGAAGTCCGCCAGCGCTCCCCCTCTCCCCCTCTCCCCCTCTCCTTGTCCCCGGCCCTTCACCAACACCACCGACACGTAGATGTTCGGGATGTCGCCCTGGGTGATCGGCAGGCGGTAGACGGCGCTGTTGGATTCCAGGCGCACCACCTCGTGGCGGCGGACGCCCTCACGCTCGACGGTGATGAGCGCGTAGTGCGGCCCCTCGAAGGGCGACGGGATGAGGATTTCGGCAGTCTCGCCGACTTTGTAGCTCGTCTTGTCGCTGATGAGGGTGATGCGGTCGTTATTCTCGCGCCGCCAGGAGACCTGATCCTTGCCCGCCACCCAGATGAAGATGGACGAGCGGATCGCCTCCGTCTCCGGCGTCGGCTCGGCGGGCATGGCGACGATGTGGTACGAGCCGCCCTGTGCAGGAATGAACGTGGCGACGGCCTCGCCCCGGTCGTCGGTCGTCACCGTCAGGGTGTTTTCCAGCGTTTCCTCCGTCTCCCACCGCCAGTACCCGCCGCCGAACTCATTTTCCATAAACGTGTTGATCCACTCGCGGCGGTACAATTCTACTTTGATGACCTTGCCCGCCAGTCGGTTGCCCGCCCAATCCACCGCCACCAGGTCAATGGGACTCTCGTCCCCGGCCTCCCCGACGTACTGCTGCGGGCTAAGGCCAATGTAGTACGGCCCCGGATGGACGATGACGGACGCGCGCCCGGAAATCGGCTGGTTGTCCGGTCCGGTCGCCGTTGCCTCTAGCGTGATACGTGATGCGTGAAACGTGAAACGTGAAACGTCATCCGCTGATTCGCTGATCCGCTGATCCGCCGATCCGCTATCCCGCGTCATCAAAGCCGCCTCCAATTCCTTGCCGTTCAGCGTGAGAGCCAGCTCGCCGTTGCCGTCAGTCGTCCCGCTGCCGCTGAGGATGGGTTCGGGGGAGGAGGGCGGCGTCCACCACCAGCAGCCTCGGCAGGAGAACGGATCGTCTACGTCATCGAAGCTGTAGCGCCCGCCCCAGGGGACGGAGAACCTGTAGGTTTCGGCCAGCACGTTCCACTGGACGGCGGTGTTCGCCAGCGGGCCGCCGAAGTAGTAGGCCGCCGCGATGGTCGCCGGCACGTCCGCGCCGCGCGGCACCTCCGCCGCGTCCGTCGTCACCATCACCTCGAACTCCGGCGCGCGGTAGGCCGCCACCAGGAAGTCCTGCTGGTGATACTGGTCGCCGAACTCCAACGTGATGAAATACGCCCCCAGACTGGCGCCCGCGCCCAGCGTCACGGAACCGTCAAACGTCCCCACCCCGCTCAAGGGGAGTGTCTCGCGGTAGATTTCCTCGTAGGCCGCGTCGCGGATGCTAACCACGACGTTACGCTCGCCCGGCAGTCTGAACGTCACGTCGTCTTCGGCGCGCAGCACGCCCTTGAAATTCACCGTCTGGCCGGGGCGATAGATGGTGCGGTCGGTGTAGATGTAGACGCGATAATCCTGCGCATACACGCCGCCGCCCATCCCGAAATCCCACGGACCGATCCCGCGCCCCCACCCCTCCGCCACGGCAGCAAAGGGCACGTCGCTGACCACGATGAGGTTGTTGCGATACTCCGGCAGCGCCAGCCGCGCGATCCCGTCAGCGTCGGTTGTCGCCGTCCCCAACGCGCCGTCGTAATGGCTGAAGTTGAGCGCGAGGTTGGCGACGGGCGCGCCGCTGCTCAGATCGGTCGCCCAGACCACGGCCTCCTTCGGCCCCGACTTGAGCGTGAGGTTGAGATTCGAGACCACCAGGACGTGGAACTGGCTGCGGGCGTACTCCTCTTTAATCTCCGGCGCGGTAACTTTGAGGAAATACACGCCCGGCTCCAGCGCCCCACCCGACTCGGTGAGGTTGAGCGCCGTGTACTGTTGCTTGTTCAGCGGGCTTTCGAGGGCCTGCCGCCACTCGCGCAACAATTCCGCGCCGTCGGGTAGCTTCTCCCGCCAGTCCCAATAGTGACCAGTGATGGCCGAAACCGGCACGGAGTACAACGCCAACTCCAGCCGGGTGAGGTTGACGTACCCGACCACCAGTTGCGCCGGGAGCGCGGCGTCATACGTCCCCACCATGTCCGGCACGCGCAGTTGATACGTCGGATCCAGCGGCGCGGTGCGGAACTTGACGGTGCGGCCTCTGGGGATAGTGTTGCCATAGGGGTCGGCGATGCCGTCGGTGATGACGACTTCGTACTCGCTGGACGGCTGCGCGCCGAAGTACAACGTGAAGGTGTTGTCGTACTCGGAGAAGTACGTGTACACCTGCGTCGGCGACAACGGCGGCGTCATCGTGAGGTTGGGCATCACCGTGTCGGGGTTGATGCGCGTGTTGAAGCGAATCTGGAACGCGGTGTGCGGCGGCGCGTTGCGCTCCAGGTTCTCCGGGTACGTCGAGACAATCTCCGGCAGCGGGACGGTCGTGAATTCCCATGCGAACGGCTCCCGCATCCCCTCGCCGCCCGCCGCCGACGTGACGCCAGTATCCACCCGCAGGCTGTACTTCGTGTTGAAGTCCAGCGCCTTCGTCGGCGTGAACGTCACCGTCTGGTCGTTGAGCGCAAACTCCCCGCTCACATTGGGCGACAGCAGCCCCGCCCCCGTCATCGTAAACTCCCGCTTGAAGGACTCCAAATCCACCGGCTGGTTGAACTGCACGGTGACGGCGGTATTGATGTCCACCAGCGTCTCCTGATTGCGCGGGCTGACCCAGGTGACTTGCGGCGGGATCGTCGTAAAAGTCCAGGTGTAGTCCTCCGCCAGCACCGCGCCGCCGATGTCCGTCAGCCCGGCGGCGACAGTCGCGCGGTACGGGATGCCGCCGGAAAACGCGGTCTCCGGCTTGAAGACGTAGATCGAGGTGTTGAGCCATTCGCCCTTCCCTGCCACCGGCGGATCAAACGCGAGCGGCTGCGGCAGCCCCTCCATCTGCTTGAGCGAGGTCAGGGGGACGACGGGCCGGTTGAAGATGACCGTGATCGCGGCGTCCGTTTCCACGTCCACCGTGTCGGGGTTGGGGATGACCTGCGCGACTTCAAGGTAGCCGGCCGTCGCAAAGCGGAAGGTGAGTGGCTCGCGCAGCGGCTCGCCGGTTTCGGCGGCGGCGTCCTGCGTGAGGATCACATCGTAGACGGTCTCGCGCGCCAGGGTTTCGGCCGGCTGGAAACGCAACGTGCGCGCGTCCGCCCAGGAGAGATCGCCCTTCACGGCGGTCTCCTGCCCGGCGACGACTACTTTGAACGCTTTCGCCACGGCGCCGGCGTTCATCGGCTTGTCGAACACAATTTCAATCGCGCCGTCGGGCGTCAACGATTCGCCGCGCTGCGGGCTGCGCTGCACCACCACCGGCGCGAGCATCCCCGCCGGCACCGGCGTGTAAGCCACCACCGGCTTGGGCGGCAAGGGCGTACCCGTCGGACGCGGCGTGCTCGTTAGCGCGGGCGTCGGCGTGAGCGTCGGCGCGCCGCCCGGCGCCAGGCTACACGCCAGCGCCAACAACATCAAACCAGACAATAGCGACCAAAGTAGCTTATTGCGAGACATAATCCCCTCCTAAAAGAAACGTTGAGACGTTAAAACGCAGCATCTCCCATAACCTTTTCCGATCCTAAACGCTGAGCGTTCCCCAAAAGTTCCCGCCAAGAACATCCACGCGCCTATCGCGCCTACCCCCGGTTCACCGCCGTCAACCAATGCGGACGGTTGGGGATGTAGACGGTGACAGCGACCAGCTCGGCGGAGCCATAGTCGCATACCACATGGACCGGCGTCTCCGATTGGCGCACCGGGCCAACGATCAACACCCGTTGGCGCTCCGGATACTGCTCGATGATGTCGCCATGAAGCACAGCATAGAGAACATCCTCCGCGCGCAGCCCTTCCTTGTGCGCCTCGCGCAGCGCGTGCTCCGAAAGCCGGAAATGCTCTCGCAGCGACAACAGGTCTTCGGTGTCGGAAATGTCCATAGTCAGAAATCGGCGGATCGGCGGATCGGCGGATCGGCGGATCGGCGGATCGGCGAGAAAGTGGATGAGTGAATCGCCACGCCTAATTCCTAACTCGCCACGCCTAACTCCTAACTCGCCACGCCTAACTCAGTCCTCAGTCCTCAGTCCTCAGCACTACAAATACATCGCGTCCATATACACATCCATAAACTCCGGGTGGACGGTCAGTTCGATGTATTCCACTTTGTCCACGATGGATTCGGCCAGGCGGCGGCGCGCGCCAGAGATGAGCATTTCCCGCGCGCCCGTCCCGGCGGCGTTACCGACCTGGTGGAAGCGCTCCAGCGGCAGCGGCGGGAACATGCCGATGTGCGTGGCACTCTCCAAATCCAGGTACGTGCCGAACGCGCCCGCCACGATAAATGCGCCCAGCTCCCGGTAGGTGAGGCCGGCCTCGCGCAGCAGCACCTCCACCCCCGCGCGGATCGCGCCTTTGGCTAACTGGATTTCGTTCACGTCCTTGCGCGTCACCAGGATGTCCTGCCCGTTGCCCGATGCGGCCTGCGGCACGAGGACAAACGCGCCGCCGCCGTCCCACGCCACGAGGCGTGGATGCTGCGGCTGGAAGCGCCCAGTGCGCCCCACCACGCCGGCCCTGCGCAACTCCGCCACCGCATCGAGGATGCCGGAACCGCAGAGGCCCACCGCCGGTTTGCCGCCAATCGTCTGCACGTGGACTTCGCCGCCCGACATCTGGACGTATTCCACCGCGCCGGGCGCCGCGCGCATTCCGGCGTGAATGTGCGCCCCTTCAAATGCCGGGCCGGACGCGCAGGAGCAGCTCAACACCCGCCCGTCCACCGCCAGGCTGATCTCGGTGTTCGTGCCGATGTCGAGGGCGATGGTCGGCATCGGCGCGTTCCAGGCGCCGGTCGCCAGCAGCATCGAGACGTGATCCGCCCCCACGTAGCCGGCAATGTTCGGCGGCAGGTAGACTTTGGCCCCGGCAGATAGCTCCAGGCCCAGGTGAACCGCGCACAAGTCCAACGCCTCACTCGCCGCCGCGATGTAGGGCGACTCCCCCAACTGCGTCACGGGCAGCCCGGCAAACAGGTGATGGATGGCGGTATTCCCCACCACCACGGCGTCCACGATTTGATCGCGCACCACGCCGGCCTCGCGCGCCAACTGCCCGATGAGGGCGTTGAGGCTCTCGACGAGCCGCTGCTGCAAAACCCGCCGCCCTTCCGTATGCTCGTTGGCGTAGGCGATGCGGCTGACCACATCTTCGCCGTAGGCAATCTGTGGATTCATCATCCCGGCCTTCGCCAGCGTATGCCCCGTTGCCAGATCCACCAGATAGCCGGCCATCTTCGTCGTCCCGATGTCCACCGCTAATCCTACCAGAGACTCCCCCGGCGGCACAGCGCCGACGACTTCAAAAAGCGGTGGTTGCCGGCGCAGCGCCAGGCGCACGGCCCACTGCTGTTGCCGCAGTCGCTCCGAGAAATCCCGCAGCACCGGCTGGGAGAAGAAGGGACGCGGCACACCCTGCTGCGCCAGGACGCTGCGCAGACGCATGGTGTCCGCGCGCAAGTCGTGCAGGTGCGGCGGCGGCACGGTGACGTCCACCGGGCGCACCACGGGGTCTAACTCGACTTCGCTTTCCTGCCCCTCCACCTGCAAACGCTGCGGCGTGCTCAACGAAGAGGGTGGGATGTCCACCTTCACGTCGCTCAGGGGCCGCGCCTGGCACGCCAGCCGGTATCCGGCGCGCAGTTCCTCTGTGTGGAAGAAGCGCGCCTCCACCGTCGTCGGCAGCGTCAGGTCGCCCTCGATCAGATGAACGCGGCACTTGCCGCACGCACCCGCGCCGCCGCACACGGCCACGATTTCCACGCCCGCTTGCTGCGCGGCGTCCAGCAGTGTTTGATCGGCGCGCACCGTCACACGGCGTCCCACCGGCTCTAAATCTACCGAGAAAGTTGGCAAGATAGACTCCTTTGATTTTTCCCAAAATTAGTATAATGCCAGTGTGAGAAGGGTCAACTGAAATTAGAAATCAGTAATAAGTAAGAAGTAATGAGTAGTTCCCCTCGCTACTCATTTCCCATTACTCATTTCTCGTTACATTATAGGAGGCTGCCAATGTTACTTACTGAACTACGCGAGCGCGTGTGGCGCGCAAATTTGGAATTGCCCAAGAACAGGCTGGTGACGTGGACCAGCGGGAATGTGAGTGGGCGCGATCCCGAAACGGGGCTGGTGGTGATCAAGCCGAGCGGCGTGATGTTTGAGGAGCTGACGCCGGAGAATATGGTTGTCGTCAACCTGGACAATCAAATCGTGGAAGGGACGTTGGGCGCGTCGTCGGACACGGCGGCGCACACGTATGTGTACCGTCATCGCCCGGACGTGTTCGGCATGGTGCACACGCACTCGAACTACGCCACGGCCTTCGCGGCTGCCGGCAAGCCGATTCCGGTATACCTCACCGCCATCGCCGACGAATTCGGCGGGCCGGTGCCGTGCGGGGGGTACGCGCGCATCGGCGGCGCGGCCATCGGCGAGGAGATTCTGCGCAGCATCGGTCACTCGCCGGCGATCTTGATGAAGAATCACGGCGTGTTCACCCTCGGCAAGTCGCCGGAGGCCGCGCTCAAGGCCGCCGTGATGGTCGAGGATGTGGCGCGAACGGTGTGGCTCGCGTTGCAGATCGGCCAGCCGGATGAGCTGCCGACGGAGGAAGTCGCTGCAAATTACGACCGGTATCAACACCGGTACGGCACGGCGAAGGCCAGCCAAGGAGGAGGGGATGAGGGGTGATTGCAAGCGTGAGTTGACAGTAGCCCGGCTTTGAGTATGATGCTAATGGTTTGATCAATATTAACTTTTAGGGAGGAGAACATGACAACTAAAAGCCAGCGTAAGCGGTTAGCCATTCTCGTCGGCGGTGGCCCGGCGCCAGGATTGAATGGGGTAATTCATTCCGCCACCATCGAAGCCATCCGCAACGGGATGGATGTATTTGGTATTTACGAGGGGTACAAATATTTGATGCAAGGGCAATTGGTCGGGGAGCCGTTGACCATCAACAAGGTCAGCCGCATTTACCGCGACGGGGGGTCTATCCTGTTCACTTCGCGGGCCAATCCGACCAAGAAGCCGGAATATTTGGAGTGTTGCGCACAAAAGTTGGTGGACGAAGGCATCAATTACCTCGTCTCCATCGGCGGCGATGATACGGCTTTTTCCGCCTACAGCATTGCCCGTTACGCCAAGGAGCAGATGGGCGTGCCGATGCAGATTGTCCATGCCCCGAAGACCATTGACAACGACCTGCCGCTGCCCGAAGGTATTCCCACCTTTGGGTTTGAGACGGCCCGCGAGGTGGGCACGCGCCTGGTGATGAATTTGATGGAAGATGCGCGCACCAGCCAGCGATGGTATCTGGCGGTGGCGATGGGGCGCAGCGCCGGGCACCTGGCGTTAGGGATTGGCAAAAGTTCCGGCGCCACCATCACCGTCATCCCGGAAGAATGGGGGCAAGAGAAGGTGCGGCTGCAAGAAGTGCTGGACACTCTGGCCGGCTCCGTCATCAAACGCTTGGCCGACGATAAGCAGGACGGGGTGGCCGTGATTGCCGAGGGGTTGATGGAGCACATGGACGAGGAGGACATGAAACAACTCAGCGAGGACATCCCCCTGGATGAACATGGACACATTCGGATGGCCGAGGTCAATTTCGCGGAACGGCTCAAGGCGAAGTTGAGCGATTATATGAAAACATTGGGCGTCAAAAATGCGCCCACTTTTGTCAATATTGACATTGGCTATGTGCTGCGCTGCGCCGATCCCATCGCCTTCGACATTGACTACACCCGCAGTCTGGGGCAGGCCGCCGTGCAGTTCCTGCTTCAGGGCGGCAGCGATGCCATTATGACCATCCAGGAAAATAAGGCGACCCCCATCCCCTTTGTCTCGTTGATGAATCCTCAAACCGGGCGAACGGCGGTGCGGTTGGTGAATATTAACTCTTTTACTTATCAGTCGGCGCGCAATCTGATGATCCGTCTGGAACCGGAGGATGCGGAGGATGCGACGCTGTTGAGCAAAATGGTGGGACAGACGCAGCTCACGTTGGAGGAATTCAAGCAAAAGTTCGGCTACTTGATAGGCATCCCCAGACAGGCCGAGGCAGGACAGTAATTCACCACCATTGGATAGAGAGAGAACCATGACCACAGGGGAAGCTGCTGCACTGCCTCCCCTGTGGCGCTTGTAACGATAGGACGTTATCCCCACAAATCCTTGAGCATCGAGAAGGCTTTCCGCGAGAGCGCCTGCGAAATGACCAGTACTTCGAGCAGGACGATGAAACCGACAAAGAACGACACCAACCGCACCACCTCGTCCTGCGCGATGATCGGGATGAGCGGCGGCAGCGGCACAATCCCCTTTTCCCCTGTCACCCGGAAGAAGGGGATGAACAGGTCTGACGCAAGTTTGCCAACCAGTGAGCCGCCTATCGCGCCATAGGCTGTCAACACCGCGTATTCCAACACTACCTGCCCCATAATTTGGCTCCGCAGCAATCCCACCGCGCGCAAAATGGTGAAGCGCTTAAGGCGATCGCGCAGAGAGGCATACGTATAGATGAGCAAGCCCATAGCGGCCATCACCACCGCGGCCAGAAAGCCCACCGTCAGCGTGCCGAACACGCCAACGCGCTCCTGTTGCGCCTGCTCCTTCGCTATCAGAGCAGGGGCGTCCTGCTCGCCGGTCGGCAATACGCTCAGGCGCGTCATGGCGCTCAGCACTTCCGAGCCGGCGGCGCCTTCCTCCAGGCTCAGCCAGATGCGATGGGGCACAATCATCCCGAAATAGAAAGAGAGATAGTCCATATTGCCGATAAAGGTGATATTTTTTCCTTCCTCATAAACTGTGGGAAAGTATTTGTAAGTACCGGCAACCGTGAAGGACGAGTAGACGTTCAAGGCGTAGTTGATGCCTATGCGCACATCCACTTTGTCCCCGATCATTAAGTGATTTTGCTTAAAGATCTCTTCGGACACCAGGATCGCATTATCGGCCAGCGCCAGTTGATTCATCAGTCCGCCCAGGGATTCATTGGCAAAATCGTCACGGAACCAGGCGATTTGCGCAAAAGCCGTGCGATCAATTGCAAGAAAACGCCCGCGCACATCGCCACTTTCAATTAACTTGGCAGTCATACTGTAATCGCCCACCCGGGTAGCGCCCGCCACACCTGGCAAGTCGTTAAATTCAGCCGGCATGGGAATCCACTCGCCGGTGATCACTTCCGTGCTGCCGGCGGAAGCCTCGGCCATCGAGGAGGAGGATCCCGAAGACGGAGGAGCCACGCCCATGGCGACATCCGCGCCGACCTGGTAGTAAATCCGCTCGATCAACCACTTGTCGAGACTGGCGGCCATCGAAATCATATAGACGCCCAGCGCCAGGGAAACAATGACCAGCAACAGGGGGTTGATATAGACCTGGCTCTGCCGCCCCAATTGGCGCAGGGCCAAATGTGGGGTTGACCAGGGAATGAGATTGGCGAGCAGATCCAATAAGCGCATAATCCAGGGAAAAACTCGCAGTGAGAGCAGCGCGACGGTCAAGATGAACAACGCCGGCACCAACACCAGCAAAGGGTCTTGATACAAATCTTCGGGGCGATCTTGCACCAACATTGCCAGCGTGCCGCGCCGGGAGAGTTGTTGATAGGCATACCCTGTCGGCAACAGCAGGATAAAGTCCAGGTAGGCGCGTTGCCACCAGGGGCGCGACTGGGGGCGCGCGCGCTCCCGGTCAACCTCCACCACGCTCGAGCGTGTCGCCAGCGCGGTGGGGATCAAGCGGGAGAGGGTAGCAATACTCAACGCCAGCAGTGTCAAGGGGATATTGAGGCCGCGCAGCGACACCGGCAAAGGCGGGCGCGTCATCGTGAAAGACAGAAAACTGGCGGTGTACCCCATTGTCCGCGCCAACACCATCCCAAAAAGCACGCCCAGGGGATAGCCAATGATGAAAAGCAGGAGCTGTTCCATAAACGTGAGCGTCAAAATGCTTGAGACCTGCAAGCCGCGTCCGACCAGAGTGGCCGTTTCCCGCTGCTGCCAACTGGCAATGATAGCGGAGGTCAACACCAAAAAGTAGAGCAAGAAGCCAAACGCCGGCAGGTTAAAGCTTAACAACAAAATCGTGAGAACATCCCCGCGGGTGACAAATGATTTCAATGGATCCAACGGCGGCGTATTGATCTTCGCATCGGGAAGGTACTTGTTGATGATAGCCTCGGCCCGTGAAAAGCCCCGCAGATATTCCTGCGCATATTCGGGATACACAAAGTTGTCATCCAAAATGATGTGCCAGCTAATATACCAGCTTTTTGAGGGCACCATCGGTTCCAACACCTGGATATAGTCCGCGCGCCGCACCAACAAGGCGGATTGCAACGTGCCGTCTGGGTTTTCAAACCAGAAAGGGTCCGTAACATCCGTCGCGCGCCAGATACCACGCACGCGGATCTTCACCGAAGGCGCGTTGATGTTCTGCCCGACTTCAAATTCCTCGCCAATGTTGATCCCCATTTTCTCGGCGAGCTTGGTGTGCATCCACACATCCAACACATCGCCCGAAACTCCGTCCTCATCTATGGGGTCGCCCAATGCCATCGTCATGTGCGGGGCCACACCGGCAATGTAGACCATATCTACCGTCCCCAAGAAATTTTTGCCGGCGTACTTTTCCACACCTTCCACCGGCTGCAACATCATGTTGCCGGTGTGAATCTGCATCCCCAAGTGCCGCAAGGGCAAATCAACTTCGGTAGCCAACGTCTCGGCCACATGCTGCGCCAACTCTTCTGCGCCCAATAAGGCAATAGGAGCGCGACCAGTGGGAAAGGTATACACACTGGTGGAAAATGAGGGGCGACCGGTCATCTTGCTGAACGCTGCCAATTCCTGATTCAAAATGACCTGATCCACAGCCTGGGCGAAAAATGAGCCATTGCATACCAGGCCCACCGAAAGCACGACACCCAACAAAGCCAGAAACGTCAACCCTGGATGATGGCGCAAGCGTTCAAATGCAAAGCGCGCCAAAGAGAAAAACCTTAGAATCAATCTGAACATGCCCCTGTCCCCTTACGCGTGTTCTGCTTAGAATCTATCCGAAAACTATGGCAATGACGGGTCTTTATGGCGGGGTTTACACCCAAAGCCGCTTTCCAGAGGGTGTTTTTTCGTTGGCGGTTTACGCCCGCCAACGAAAAAACACTGCCTCAAGTCCGCAAATGGCGGGTCACAATGAATTCTCGGATGGGTTCTCAGTGTGAAAAACCAGTATAACACAAATTCTTCAAACCTTAACCCAAGCGCCGTTCTACTATGGGGCAGCCGCCAATGTCAATGTCCCAAATTTGGATGTGTCGGTCTTCTGGGCATGCGTCAGGTCGTTCCACGAGATCGGGGCGTCGGGTTGACTACTGGCAGCCAGGCGCAGGTCGAAGCCGATCTTTGTCCCCACGCGCGCCTCCGCGCGCAACGGGAACGCGGCCTCCAAACGGCGGCCCTGAGCGTCGGCCGTGACGACGAAGGTAACGTCCGCACACGTTGGACAGCCATCGCCCTGGAAGGTGTAGCGCCGGTCGTCGCTCTCGTAGGTCGGAGTTTTGCCGTTGTTCGTGTCCAGGAAGACCTCAATTGTGTCCAGGTATTGCGCCTTAGCCGGGATGTCTATAAACAGATACAAGGCGTCCGCATCCCACCGGGTTTGGAAGCTGACCACTGTGGTGCCGGTCGCCAATAACTTCGTCCAGGGACGTTCCGCCCATTGCGCGTCGAGCGCCCCATCAACCACAGGCGTGCCTGGCGTGCTATCCATTTCCCGGATTTCCACGGGCAGTTGAGCGGGATCCACCACGGCCCAATAGGCGTATTTGGCCTGCAACTGCTCGTCAAAGAGCAACGGCAAGTTGAGGCGGGGGGTGGGATGCGTCTTCAACCACGTCAAATCGTCGCCCAGACCCCAGAACGTTACCGAACCGATGGAATCGGCATAGCGCTTGAGGATTTCAAAGATATGTTTGTAGCGATAGGCCTGCTGAAGTAGAATCTCATCCGGCACAGTCGTATACGAAGCGGTACTATTGGTATAGAGGCTCATATCCAATTCGGTGATGTGGACTTCACCCAGCTCGGCAAACCGCGCGATGGCCGCTTCGATGGCCGAGAGTACGGGGTTGCGCACATTGATGTGCATCTGCATGCCAATGCCATCTACCGGCACCCCCATCGCTTGCAGATCCTGCACCAGATGGTAGATGCACTCGCGCTTGGGGGGCGAGGCGGTGTCGTAGTCGTTCAAAATCAACGTAGCATCCGGCGCCACCTCATGGGCCACGCGGAAAGCCGTCACAATATAATCTATGCCGGTGATGTTGTACCAGGCGCTTCTGCGCATACAATCAGGGCGGGCCGGATCAACCACCTCATTGACCACATCCCAAATGGCGACATCGTCCTTGTAGCGCCCGACGACGGCGCGAATGTGGGTTTCCAGGCGTTGCAACAGCAATGCCTTGTTCTCCGGCGTCGCCCGCAGTGGGTTGCCCTCGGCATCCTGAAACATCCACTCCGCCGTCTGTTGATGCCACACCAACGTATGCCCGTGAACCGCCATGCCGCGCTCTCTGGCGAATGCGACCAACCGGTCGGCGCCGGTCCATCTGAAATCACCCTCGGCCGGCTGAATCGGGCCAGGCTTCATCTCGTTTTCCGGCGTGAGGCTGTTAAAATGATACGGTAACAACCCGGCATGACGCTCGCTGTCGAGCTGGGCCGCGCTGAACGCCGCGCCAACGGGGAAATAAGCAGAGAGCGTCTCATAGACCGAAGGGAGATCGGTCTGGAGTGGGGGCTGCCCTCGCCCGCCAATCGTGACATCGTCAAGATAGAAGGAGACCAGCTCCGCGTCGGGGCTTTCGACATAAAGCAACAGTTCCGAGA